>Ga0163202_1000016_pt1 | contig 25184 bp, 16 predicted proteins | sample PL_2010_300m_FD_113540 | JGI IMG/M metagenome (GOLD analysis project Ga0163202, IMG submission 113540) | Freshwater microbial communities from Powell Lake, British Columbia, Canada to study Microbial Dark Matter (Phase II) - PL_2010_300m | ecosystem: Environmental > Aquatic > Freshwater > Lake ... | reverse complement strand
ATTGTACTATTTAACTAGTTTATTTTGCATCTTGTATTTAAAACTAACGACTATCGACTATTCACTAACTGACTAGTTAAGAGTTTTGAATTATGGTTTTGCGTTTTTAGCTTTAACTTTTCGCTGTAAACTGATAACTTGTATTTGAAACTAACGACTAATTTAATAAGATATTTTCTTTGATATATTTAAATATATCTGATAGAATTAGAATCAATAAATTAAGTTTAAAAAATTGACCCAGGATAAGGAGGACAGGTTTGTATGACTAAATATGATATTAATAAAGTAAAAAATATTGCCTTGGTAGGCCATGGTGATTCTGGAAAATCTTCGCTTACCGAGGCTTTGCTTTATGATTCAGGAATGATTACCAGATTGGGAGACATCAAACAAGGTAGTACCACTACTGATTACGACCCCAGAGAAATAAAGAAAGGAATAACTATCAATTCATCTTTAGCTTATTTAAACTGGAAGGATTTGATGGTAAATATTCTTGATACTCCAGGCTACCTCGATTTTATCACTGATACCAAATTAAGTCTTAGGGTTGTAGATAGTGCAATAATAGTAATATGTGGAGTATCAGGAGTAGAAGTACAGACTGAAAAAGTCTGGGATTTTGCCGATGAATATAAACTGCCCCGAGTTATTTTTGTAAACAAAATGGATCGGGAAAGGGCTGATTTTTACCGGGTAAAAGATTCGATTAATAAGGTATTTGGTTCATCCGCAATTTCCATTCAATTGCCCATAGGTAGAGAAGATAATTTCCAGGGCGTAGTCGATTTAATAAAAATGAAAGCAATTGTTTATAAAAAACCAGGAGACGGTAAACCAGTTTTTGAAGAACAGGAAATTCCACAGGATATGAAAGAACAGGTAGAATCCTACAGGAAAGAATTGGTAGAAGCAGTAGCTGAATTTGATGATGAAATTTTAATGAAATATTTGGACGGAGAAGCTTTGACTAACCAGGAGATTACTAATTGTTTATTGCAAGGGGTAAGGGAAAGCAAGATTGTTCCCATTCTTTGTGGCTCAGCAACCATGAATTTAGGAATAGAGCTTCTTCTTGATTTTATAAGTGAATATCTTCCTTCTCCATCTGAAATGCCTACTGTTGCGGTTAAAAACCTAAAGACTTCTTCGGAAGAATTAATAGAAAATTCTATTGATACTCCTTTTTCTGCTTTTGTTTTTAAAACTGTAGCAGACCCTTACGTGGGAAATTTAACTTACTTTAGAGTATATTCAGGGAAATTACCTGAAGATTCAAATATTTATAATTCTTCAAAAAGTGTAGATAATAAAGTAGGGAAGATTTATAAAATGCAGGGTAAGAATCAACGTTCTATTCCTGAGGTTTGTGCCGGAGATATAGCTGCTGTTGCTAAGCTCAAGAATACTGTTACTGGTGATACTCTCTGTGATAAAGATAATCCTGTTTTATTTAAAAAAATAGAATATCCTGAACCAATAATGCTGCTGGCCATCTCTCCCAAAACTAAGGGAGATGAGGATAAATTAAGTACCGCTCTTGGCAGGATAATCGATGAGGATCCTACGGTTAAAATTTATCGGGACGAGGATACAGGAGAGAGTATATTGGCTGGTATGGGAGAATCCCACCTGGAAGTAATCATTGACACCATGGAAAGTAAATTTGGAGTCGAGGTGGAAAAGAGTACACCTAAAGTAGCATATAAAGAGACTATTCGAAAAAATGTTAAAGTTGAAGGAAAGTATAAGAAACAATCTGGTGGTAGAGGACAATATGGACATTGCTGGTTAGAACTTGAACCCAAAGACAGGGGAGAGGGTTTTGAATTTGTAGACAAAATAGTTGGAGGAGTAATTCCGCGTCAGTATCGCCCTGCAGTGGAAAAAGGCGTGATTGGAGCAATGCAGAAAGGAATATTAGCAGGGTATCCCACCGTAGATATAAAGGCTATTGTTTATGACGGCAGTTATCACCCGGTGGATTCTTCAGAGATGGCTTTCAAGGTAGCCGGTTCAATGGCTTTTAAGAAAGGAGCCGCAGAAGCAAGCCCGGTCTTATTAGAGCCGATTATGGATATAGAAGTAATAGTACCAAAAGAATATATGGGAGATATAATCGGAGATTTGAATAGTAAAAGAGGGAAGATAATGGGTATGGAAGAATCTTCAAGCGGGAAACAAATTATTAAAGCCAAGATCCCTCAATCAGAAATTTTTAAATATGCTATCGATTTAAGGTCAATCACCCAAGGGAGAGGAACTTTTACTTTGAAATTTTCCCATTATGAAGAGACGCCTGCTAATATTGTACAGGAAATAATTGCTAAAGCCAAAGAAGAAGAGGAAGAGAAAAAATAATTCTTATAAAAATTTAAAATATTTTTTAAAAAAAGAAGGATTTTTGAGTTAGATATAGAAATTATTATATAGAGATAAACTTATTTATATATTTGCACTAAAAAATTATTATCAAAAAAGGAGGTGAATAATATGGAATGGTATTGGTGGGCAGCGATTGTTGCAGCAGTAGCGTATTTGATATACTATTTTTACTAAGCATAAGTAGTGTAGAATTAAAGAAATAAATTAATATCAAATTACTAAAAAATGTAAGAAACGTTTCTGTAAGTGCAGGGCGAAGCTAATCGTCCTGCACTTTATTTATCTTTATTAAAAGAGTGATTAATTTGAAATTAAAAACCATAAAAAGATATATTTTTATAATTTTTCTTTTACTCATTTTCTTTATTATTACTTATGAATCAATGGCCGATGAAGAAAATGGAGAAAACAAGGTCATTCCCTTGGGAGAAGTAGATTCATTAAAAATAACGATAAAATTTGGGGCAGGAAAGTTGGACTTAATTCCCGGGCAAGGAGATGTATTCGAAGGTAATTTTCAATATGATAAGAGCATCTTAAAGCCCAACGTCCAGTATGAAATATTAGGGGAAACCGGTATTCTAAAACTATCTCAGAGTATCAAGAAAGACCTTGATTTACCTTTTCCTTACAAAAATAGATGGAATTTGAAATTGCCTTCCGGTGTCCCTTTGCAATTATATATTAACACTGCAACTTATAGCGGTGATATTGACCTGACTAATTTACAGGTAGAAAATCTTTATCTCAATTCGGGAGCAAGTCAAACCAATATTACTTTTAATCAACCCAACCTTATAGACTTAAAAAATATTAATATCAGGGCAGGTGCATCCACTATAAAAATGTTAGGCTTGGCTAATGCAAATTTTGATGAAATGAATTTTACCGGTGGAGCAGGGAGCTACATCTTTGATTTTTCAGGTAACCTGATTAAAAGATCGAAAGTTAAAATTAATGTGTGGGTAGCTAAAATAATTTTAAAGATACCTTCGGCTATTGGAACCAAAATAATTATTAAACGTTTTCCGATGGCAAAAATAGATATTAGGGGATTTGTAAAAATAAATGACCAGACCTATATTAATCCGGAATATGGTAAGAATTCTGCGGAATTAGATATCGAAATCAAGGGAGGCCTCGTAGATGTCGAGGTGATCTCATTAACTAACTAAATTAGTTGTTAGTATATCGTATTGCGTATTGCGTATCGCGTCAAAATACAGGAAAAATTAGTAGGGGCAGACCTTGTGTCTGCCTGTAACGAATAATGAGTTTATATTTTTAAGTTTATAAAAACTGGCTACTTGTCACATATTACTCATCACTTATCACTGTATTTTTTTCTGACTCTTGGCTTCTTTATTCTATTTTCTTAACCAGCTAACCGGTAAACTGGCTAACGGTCTTAACGATATACGAAATACGATATACGACATAGTTAATGTAAACTTTAGTGGGGTACTTTAAGAAAGAAAAGAATAGTTATCGCTTTTGCTTTTCCAATCTTTTTTTTCGTTCTTTTTCTTCACGCGATACGCGATACTCGATACGAATTTATTTTGACTTTTATTTTTTTTTCAATTATACTTAAATCGAAATAAATAAGAAAAAGACAAAGCGAAGGACTGAAAGGAAATTTTTAAAAAGAGAATCAGCATCTTGTGAAAGCTGATAAAATACCTTTAAACTCACCTTCAAGTTTTGTAAGCAAAAAATTAAATTAAAACATTAATTTAAATGTAGCTTACAACGTTAACAAGCGTTAACTGTTTTATAAGAGTAGATGATGTGGGGCTGTAGCGCAGTTGGGAGCGCGCCTCCTTGGCGTGGAGGAGGTCGCGGGTTCGATTCCCGCCAGCTCCACCAAATTATAATGAAAAAATCTACTGAACAAGGGTGGTACCACGAGAAGAATCTCGTCCCTGGTAATAATTTAATTAATTACTTGAGACGGGATTTTACTTTTAAGGAGGAAGATAGAGATGGAAGAAAGATATAATTTTAGTGAAGTCGAAAAAAAATGGCAGGAATATTGGACGAAAAATAATTTTTTTAAATCTTATATTGATTCTAAAAAACCGAAATACTATGTTTTAGAAATGTTTCCCTATCCTTCGGGGGAACCCCACATGGGACATGTAAAAAACTACGTTATCGGTGATGTAGTGGCCAGATATAAACATTCTCAAGGATACAATATCCTGCACCCCATGGGTTGGGATGCCTTTGGCTTACCCGCGGAGAACGCTGCTATACAAAATAACATCCATCCTTCAATCTGGACTAAAAAAAATATTCAAAAAATGAAGGATACTCTCATTAACATGAGCATTAGTTATGACTGGGATAGAGAAATAGCAACCTGTAATCCCGATTACTATAAGTGGACTCAGTGGTTGTTTTTGCAGCTATTTAAAAAGGGATTAGCTTACAAGAAAAAAGCAGTGGTTAATTGGTGCCCTTCCTGTAATGTAGTATTGGCCAATGAGCAGGTAATAGATGGAAAATGCTGGAGGTGCGATTTTGAAGTTATTAAAAAAGAATTATCCCAATGGTTTTTCAAAATTACAGAATATGCCCAGAGATTACTCGATGATATAGAATCTTTAGAAGAATGGCCAGAAAAAGTGATAACTATGCAGAGAAATTGGATAGGCAGAAGTGAGGGAGCAAGAATTGAATTTCCCATAAAGGGGAGCGATAAGACCATTCCGGTTTTTACTACCCGGCCTGATACCCTCTATGGGGCAACTTATTTTCTATTATCTCCCGAACACCCTTTAGTAGAAGAGGTAATAAAAGATTCCCCTTATGAAGATAAAGTTCATAGTTTCAAAAAGAAAGTAAGCAAAGAGAGCGCTATAGATAGGGTATCGGGAGTGCTGGAAAAAAAAGGATGTTTTACCGGTAAATATGTAATAAATCCCTTGAATGATGAAGAGATTCCCATTTGGTTAGCAAATTATGTATTAATGGACTACGGAACGGGTGCGGTAATGGCAGTTCCGGCTCATGACCAAAGGGATTTTGAATTTGCTAAAAAATATAATTTACCTATTAGAATAGTTATTCAACCAAAGAATAAAAAAGTTATATCTGATACTATGGAGGCAGCTTTTGACCAGGAAGGGATTATGGTTAATTCCGGTCAATTTAACGGTTTGCCCAGCAGTAAGTCATTAGATGTCATAATCGATTATCTGATTGAAAAAGGTTCTGGAAAGAGAGAGGTTAATTATAGACTAAGAGATTGGCTTATTTCTCGTCAGCGTTATTGGGGTGCACCAATACCTATGATTTATTGTTCCAATTGTGGGATGGTTCCCGTACCTGAAAGCGATTTACCGATTTTGCTTCCGGAAAATGTTGATTTCAGACCAAAAGGTATGTCGCCATTGGCGAGCAGTAAAGAATTTGTCAATACAATTTGTCCAAAATGCGGTAAGGAAGCTAAAAGAGAAACAGACACTATGGATACTTTTGTCTGTTCTTCCTGGTACTACCTTAGATTTTGTTCTCCTAAAAATAATACAAAACCATTTGACGCTGAAGAATTAAGGTACTGGATGCCGGTGGATCAGTATATCGGTGGAGTAGAGCACGCTATATTACATCTTTTGTATTCTCGGTTTTTTACTAAAGCTCTATACGATATGGGGTTTGTAAATTTTAAAGAACCTTTCAAAAGACTTTTTACTCAGGGGATGGTCTGTAAAGATGGAGCAGCTATGTCTAAATCAAAAGGCAATATAGTTAATCCGGGAGAAATATTTTCAAAATTTGGTATTGATGCTACCAGAATAATGATGTTGTTTGCCGGTCCCCCGGAAGCAGATATGGAATGGACCGATAAAGGGATGGAGGGAGCATCTCGATTCTTGAATCGAGTTTGGCGTTTAATTCATAATAATATCGATTGCTTTAAAGAGCTGAAAAACAAGGAAGAAATTTCCCCGGAAGATTTAAGTGTTGGAGCTAAAAATTTAAGACAGAAAACCCATCAAACCATTAAAAAGGTTACCGAAGACATCGAAGAAAGATTTCATTTTAATACGGCTATTAGTGCAATTATGGAATTGGTTAATGAAGTATATAAGTTTCAGTTGGAAACAGGAGAAAAACAGGGCAAAGAAGGAGATATCTTTGTTTTAAGAGAAACTTTAGAAATGATAATCAGGCTTTTAGGTCCCATCGCTCCTCATTTTTCAGAAGAGCTATGGCACAAGATGGGTAACAAAGAAATTATTTATACACAGTCCTGGCCTAAATATGATAAGAAGATATTAGAGGAAGAGGAGAAGTTAATCGTAGTTCAGGTAAATGGAAAACTAAGAGGGAAATTAACAGTTCCTGCGTTTTACGATGATGAGAGAATAAAAGAAGAGGCACTTTCTCTGCCAAAAATACAAGAAAAAATTGAAGGTAAAAAGATTATAAAGGTCGTTGTAGTTTCTGGGAAATTGGTAAACATTGTGATAAAATAAAAAAACAGCGTATAGCGGTAGCGTTTAGGATAATTAGTCGTTAGTATTTAGTGAATAGTATTTAGTAATATAATGAAAAATGAAAAGCGCAAAATGCAAAACTATAACTCAAAATTAAAAATTGAGGGAAAAAGTTTTGAGTTTTGAATTATGGTTTTTCGCTTTTCACTTTGAGTTTTTAGTTTAGTCGGGAGAAGCTCTTGTTAATACGAAATTATACGCTATACTACTCACTAACGACTAAATTGACTGATTGAAATATTTTACAAATATTATTTTAAATTAAAGAAGGGAGAAATATTATTATGGCTACTTTTGGTGACTTAAATAATTTTGTCGGTATCGGAAGATTAACCAGAGACCCGGAACTAAGATACACACCTGGCGGGACAGGGGTATGTAAGTTTGGCATTGCCATAAACAGAACGTATCGAAATCAGGAAGGAAATAACATAGAAGAAGTTCTCTTTATAAATGTAACAACCTGGGGTAAGCAGGCAGAAAATGTTTCACAATTTCTAAAAAAAGGCAAAAGGGTAGCTATTAATGGCGAATTAAGGTCTAACAGCTGGCAAGATAAAGAGGGAAATAAGAGAACTTCCTTTGAAATTAACGCCAGAACTGTACAGTTTTTAGATTCGGCGAAAGATTCTGATTTTGCTAAAGAAGGTTCTGTCGGAGAGGGTGAAGAAAATGTTTCTGATGAATCAATAAATGAAGATACTTCAATATCAGAAGACGACATTCCATTTTAAAATAGTGAATAGTCGTTAGTGAATAGTATTTAGTGAAGAAAAAAACTAGCAGTTAAATTAGTAGGGACAGACCTTGTGTCTACCCATAGGAAAGCGTATTACATACGCCTTTTCAGATAAACTAAAATTTGCAAAATTTCTAAATATTATGCTAATATTATTATAGACAAAGAAAAATAGAGATGTTATAATATCACTTGCATAGTAAAAAAGAAATAAGTGGGCGGGTAGCTCAGTTGGGAGAGCACTGGTTTTACAAGCCAGGGGTCACAGGTTCAAGCCCTGTTCCGCCTACCATTTTTTAATAAAATTATAGTGGGGCCGTAGTGCAGCATGGTTTAACACGCCTGCCTGTCACGCAGGAGATCGCGAGTTCAAATCTCGTCGGCCCCGCCATTTTCTTTAATAATAAAAATTATGTAAGGCGATTATAAATGCCGAGATAGCTCAGTCGGTAGAGCAGTGGACTGAAAATCCACGTGTCCCCAGTTCAATTCTGGGTCTCGGCACCAGGTTTTTTGCGGAAATAGCTCAGTGGTAGAGCATCGCCTTGCCAAGGCGAGGGTCGCGGGTTCGAATCCCGTTTTCCGCTCCATCTTTATAAAAATTAAACGAGGCGGCATCGCCAAGTGGTAAGGCAGAGGACTGCAAATCCTTCATCCTCGGTTCGAATCCGAGTGCCGCCTCCATTTAGTTTTCGAATTTTTATAAAATAACTAATTGCCTAAAAACGGGCGGTTAATTCAGCGGTAGAATGCTTGCTCGACGCGCAAGAAGTCACTGGTTCGAATCCAGTACCGCCCACCAGTTGAAATCCAAAAATAAAATATGATTATGTAGAAAACAGTAGATTTGCCTTTTTTAAAGAGAGTAGATATCAGTAAAGGTGTGATTATCTACATAAAAGTTTAATCGAATACCCTTTCTACAATAATTCCTAATTTGAAATTTTTCTAAGAAAAGTATGATTAGGCGAGTTATATCCGATAGAATATTTTTAAGCGGGTTTGAGTTAATTTTTGATATATTAACTTAAACTAAAAAAGGTGGAACCGCGAGATTGTTAAAGTAAACTTCTCGTCCTTTTCTGATTTAGGACAAGAAGTTTTTTGTTTAATTAAGGAGGTAAATATTATGTCCGAGATCATTATTTTTTTATTAGACGGTTCGGAAATAAAATTGAATAAAGGCGCTACTTTGCATGATGCTGCTGCTAAAATAAGCCAAAAATTAGGCAAAGAGGCAATTGCCGGTGTAGTAAATGGAGTGGAGAAGGATTTAAACTACGTTCTTGAGGATAATGATCGGATTGAGATTATAACTTTTGCCTCACCTGAAGGCAGAGAAATTTATCATCATAGCAGTTCCCATATTATGGCTCAGGCGGTGAAGGAATTATTTCCCCAGGCAAAATTAGCTATTGGTCCTGCTATTAAAGATGGTTTTTATTATGATTTTGATTTAGACCGTTCCTTTACTCCCGAGGATATAGTACTTATTGAGAAAAAGATGGAAGAGATAGTGGGTAGAAATCTCCCTCTAAAAAGGATAGAGATAAGTAAAAAAGAGGCTAAAAAATTATTTAAAGAACAAGAAGAAGATTATAAAATGGAACTTATTGAAGGCATAGAAGACGATTTGGTAACTTTGTATCAGCAGGGGGATTTTATTGATCTGTGCAGAGGGCCTCACCTTTCTTCTACCAATCAGTTAAAAGCTTTTAAGCTTTTAAGCATTGCCGGTGCATATTGGAGAGGAAATGAAAAAAATAAAATGCTGCAGCGTATTTACGGAACCGCATTTGATAAAAAATCCGAACTGGATAATTATTTGAAATTACTTGAAGAAGCTAAAAAGAGAGACCATCGAAAATTAGGAAAAGATTTAGATTTATTCAGCTTTCATGATGAAGGAGTCGGTTTTCCCTTTTTTCATCCGAAAGGAGTGGTGTTAAGAAATATCCTGGAGGATTACTGGAAAGAAGAACATTATAAGAGTGGTTATACGGAAGTTAAAACCCCGATTATCTTAAATAAATCATTATGGGTGAAATCCGGACATTGGGATCATTATAAGGAAAATATGTATTTTACCAGGATAGATGAAGAAGATTATGCTATTAAGCCGATGAATTGTCCCGGAGGAATTTTAATTTACAAAACTACCCTTCACAGTTATAGAGATTTACCGCTAAGAATGGGAGAATTAGGGTTAGTACACAGACATGAATTATCCGGAGTGCTTCACGGACTCTTCAGGGTAAGGTGTTTTACCCAGGATGATGCCCATATATTTATGACTCCGGAGCAGATTAAAGATGAGATAAAAGGAGTAATCGATTTAACTGATAGGATATATAAGACCTTTGGTTTTTCCTATCGTGTGGAATTAAGCACTAAACCGGAAAATGCCATGGGTTCTGATGAAATATGGGAAAAGGCTACCAGCAGTTTGGAAGAAGCCTTAAAAGACAAAAAGATAGATTATATTGTAAATGAGGGAGATGGGGCATTTTACGGTCCAAAAATAGATTTTCATTTACAGGATTGCATAGATAGAAGCTGGCAATGCGGCACCATCCAGTTAGATTTTATTATGCCGGAAAAATTCGAACTTTATTATATTAATAAAGAAGGAGAGAAGGAAAGGCCGGTTATGCTGCACCGAACTGTTTTGGGAAGCATAGAAAGATTTATCGGGATACTTATCGAAAATTATGCTGGAGCATTTCCTTTGTGGTTAGCCCCTGTTCAAGTAAAATTACTGCCTATTGCCGATAGACATATTGAATATGGTAAAAATTTATTGAAAGAGCTAAGCAAGAATAATATACGAGCAGAATTAGATGAGATTAATGACAAAATTGGTGCCAAGATAAGAAAGGCTGAGATGGAAAAGACACCTTATATGCTGATATTTGGAGATAAGGAAGTAGAAGAGGGTTTTGCTTCGGTAAGAAAGAGAGGAAAGGGAGACCTAGGGAAGATAAAACTAACCAAGTTTATCGAAGATGTTTTAAAAGAAGTCAAAGAAAAAACCTTATCTTAAATTAGTTGGTAAAGATAGTTCGAATAAGTGACTGTCTAATTAGTTAGATAGGAGATTTGATGCTTTTTTAATTTTTTAGTATTTTTAACTATTGCTTTTTGCGAGATACGATTCACAAGATACGAGGTTAGTGTGAACTTTAGTGGGGTAGTTAGACAAAGAAAAGAATATTTATTGCTTTTGTTTTTCTATCTCCTTTTTTCTCTATTATCTTTCTTTTTCTTCACGCAATACGCAATACTCGATACGCGATACGAGCATGTATTGACTATAAAAAAATAATATGATATAGTTTTCTAAAAATAACAAAGAATTATATATGTTTTTAAAGAAGTACGGAAGAATATTTTTTTCTATTAAAATTAGTAAAATTATATTTCAAAGTTGAGCCAAAAAACTAGTTTAAATTACATAGAAATTGATGCATTGCTCATCTTTAAACCGGTAAAGGAGGAAAATAGGAATTAAGTCAACACCAATATTAAGAATAAATGAAAAAATCAGAGCAGAAAAAATTAGGCTTATAGATTTTGAAGGTAAACAGGTTGGAATAGTTAGCAAAAAGGAGGGTCTTGATCTTGCTGAAATGAGTAATCTTGACTTGGTTGAAGTTTCACCAGAGGCTAATCCTCCGGTTTGTAGAATTATTGATTATGGAAAATATAAATACTTACTGGACAAAAAAAATAAAATTGGGAAGAAGAAACAGAAAAGCGGCGGAATGAAAGAAATAAAGATGCGCCCTAATATTGGAGAACATGATTACAATTTTAAAGTAAAAAATCTATCTAAATTTTTAGAAGAAGGTAATCAGGTAAAAATCACTATAATGTTTAAAGGACGAGAAATGAGATATTTAGATTTAGGAAGAGAGTTATTGGACCGCATAACTAAACATTCCGAAGAAATTGCCAAGGTTGTAAAGGAACCAAAGTTAGAAGGACGGAATATGATTTTAATTTTAATGCCTAAATAATATAAAACATTACCAGAAAAGAGGTTAGCACACATGCCTAAAATGAAGACACATAAGAGTTCAGCAAAAAGATTTAAGGTAAGCAGTTCAGGTATAATAATAAGGTCAAAGGCTTATAAAAGTCATATTTTGACTAAAAAGACTGCAAAACGCAAGAGAAATTTAAGGAAGAGGACTACGGTTAGCAGTGCCGAGGCAAAAAATATTAAAGTATTATTACCATATTCTTAATATTTTTTTAATGATATCGGAATGTTATTTTAAGAATAACTTTAAATAAAAAATCAAATAAATATAAAACAATTTGGATATAAAAAATAAGGAGTGAATAGGATGCCAAGAGCGACAAATAGTGTTGCCTCAAGAAGAAGAAGAAAAAAAGTACTAAAATTAACTAAAGGATATTGGGGAGCAAAAAGCAAACTTTACCGTACTGCTCACGAATCTATGATGAAGGCACTTTCTTATGCCTATAGAGATAGAAGAGCGAAAAAAAGAGATTTTAGAGGTTTATGGATAACTAGAATTGGTATTGCTGCCAGAAACGAAGGAATATCTTATAATAAGCTTATAAGTGGTTTAAAGGTTGCAGGAGTAGAAATCAATCGAAAAATATTAGCTGAATTAGCGGTAAGAGATCACGAAGCATTTGTTAGCGTAGTGAAAGTAGCTAAAGAAAGCGTAAATTAATTTTTATTTATATACGTGTTAATTATCTATACAATATTTTTATTAAAAGTTACAATAAAGATAAGTAGGTCATAGCTTGCCTGCCTTGTATGCCGGGCGAGTAATAACCGAAATTCACTTTAGAACTGCAAGCCGAAATTCTTAAGAGTAGGTTTTGCCAGCTCCCCACTGTTAACAGGGGGAAAGTATGGATTTACTTAATGCAGAGTAAATCGAAAAGGGTGGTACCGCGGAAAAGGTTCATAATTTTCGTCCCTTTACAAGGTGAAGAAAATTATAAACCTTTTTTATTTTATTAGGGCCATTAATAATGAGGAGGGGATACTATTGGAAAATAAGATGAAAGAGATTAAGAAAGAAATTGTTTTAAAATTAAACAATGCAAGTAGTTTAAAGGATATTGAGAAAGTAAAAGTAGAATATTTAGGTAGAAAAGGCATGGTGACTCTCCTGTTGAGAAAATTGGGAAATTTTTCTCCGGAGGAAAGGCCAAAAGCTGGGCAGTTATTGAACCAAACCAAAAAAGAGATTGAAGAGTTGCTCAAGATAAAAGAGGTAGAGAATGAAAAACTGGAGAAAGAAAAAAGGTTACAGGGAGAAAGTATTGATATTACTCTTCCTGGGAGAAACTTAGATAGAGGAACTGCTCATCCTATTAATTTAGTTTTGAAAGAGATTGAGGAAATATTTTTGAGCTTAGGATTTAAGATAGAAGAGGGGCCAGAAGTAGAATTGGATTATTATAACTTTGAGGCACTTAATATTCCCAAAGGCCATCCCGCCAGAGATGACCAGGATTCTTTTTATATAAATCAAGAAATTTTGCTTCGTACTCACACTTCACCTGTGGAAATAAGGGTTATGGAAAAACAACAACCTCCGATTAGAATGATTACTACAGGGAGATGTTATAGGCGTGATGCCGCGGACAGCACTCATTCACCTATGTTTCATCAGATAGAAGGCCTGGCTGTGGATAAAGATATTACTTTCGGCGATTTGAAAGGTGTCTTAACTGTTTTTGTGCACAGGATGTTTGGTGAAGATAGGAAAGTAAGGTTTAGGCCGGGGTATTTTCCTTTTACAGAACCGAGTGCAGAAGTAGATGTATCTTGCTTGTTGTGTCATGGAAAAGGATGTAGGGCTTGTGGATATAGTGGATGGTTAGAGATTATGGGTTCAGGGGAGACCGATCCAGAAGTCTTTAAGATGGTAGGATACGACCCGGAAAAATATTCAGGCTTTGCCTTTGGAATGGGAGCTGAAAGAATTGCCATGTTAAAATATGGTATAAATGATATACGATTATTTTTTGAAAATGATTTAAGATTTTTAAAACAATTTTAAATTAGTCGTTAATAAATAGTCGTTAGTATATAGTAGCAACACAGCGTGCTGTGTTGAGTTTTTCTAACAATTCTCACACGCAATACGCAATACGTAATACGAGACAGGGAGGGAGAAAAAATGCAGGTTTCTTATAATTTATTAAAAGAATATATTGATATAAATATGTCGCCTGAAGAACTTGCTCAGAGATTAACTATAAATGGCATAGTTTTAGAGAGGATGGAAAATATATCTACTGAGATAGAAAAAGTAGTTGTGGGTAAGATAACTTCCATAAACCAACACCCTGGAAATAAAGAATTATCTGTTTGTCAGGTAGATATAAAAGAGGAAACACTTCAAATAATTTGCGGCGCGAAAAATATGAAGGTTTCTGATAAGGTAGCAGTTGCATTGGATGGAGCAAAATTACCCCGAATAGGAATCGTTAAAAGTAAGAAATTTAAAAATATTTTATCTTCAGGAATGCTCTGTTCTGCTTCTGAGTTAGGTATTGAACCGGGGATATCTCCAGGAATATTAATTTTAGAAGAATATGCTGTTTTGGGAGAGGATATAAGGGAAATAATAAAGTTCAACGATACCATATTTGATTTTGAAATCCACTCTAATCGCCCTGACTTAATGAGTATAATAGGAATAGCCAGAGAAGTAGCAGCAATTACCAATAATAAACTTAAAAATCCCGAAATAAATATCAAAGAAAAAGACGAAAGAATCGGAAAAGATATTACTGTGAAAATTGAAGCAGAAGATTTGTGCCCTCGTTATGCCGGAAGAGTAATAAAAGATATTAAGATAGAAGAATCCCCTTTGTGGTTAAAATGGAAATTAAGATTGTTAGGGGCAAGACCAATAAATAACATAGTAGATATTACCAATTTTGTAATGATGGAAACAGGACAGCCACTTCACGCCTTTGATCTTAATTTAATTAAAGGCAAAACCATTATAGTTCGAAGAAGCAGACCGAATGAAACTATCTGTACTTTAGATGACGTAGAAAGGCAGTTGCCGGTTAATAGTTTAGTTATTGCCGACACAACGAAACCCATAGCTCTTGCGGGAATAATGGGAGGAAAGTATTCTGAGATTGATCAAGAAACCAAAAATGTATTTTTAGAATCAGCTTATTTTGATCCAGTAAATAATCGAAAAAACACTACGAAATTTGGTTTAAGAACCGAGGCTTCAAACAGGTTCGAAAAGGGGATAGATAAAGAAGTGCAAATATACGCCCTGGATCGGGCTGCTGATTTAATAAATAGGGTTGCCATGGGCAAAATTAGCTCCGGAAAAATTGACACAAATGAAAAATTATACCAGCCTAACAAGATAAATTTAAGAATGAAGAGAGTAAGTAAAATACTGGGGCAGCTTTTAGATAAAGATGAAGCTAAAACAAAAAAGAAAATTATTGATATTTTGGAGAAGTTGGAATTTAAAGTAGCAGAAGATAAGGGAGAGTATATTGAAGTAATTCCTCCTTCTTTTAGAGGAGATGTGGAAAGAGAAATAGATATAATTGAGGAAATTGCTCGTATTTATGGTTATGATAAGATAAAACCGACTCTCTTTAATACTACCATTGCCCAGGAGGGAAAAGATTTCCGACTCAAGGTAGTTGATCAGGCAAGAGAAATATTAATCGGTTGTGGTTTAAACGAAGTAATAACTTATAGTTTTGTTTCTCCAGAGATATTTGATAAAATAAGAATACCCGAAGGACATAAATTAAGAAATACTGTAAAAATTAAAGATCCTCTTACCCGAGACCACTCTTTAATGCGGACTTCTTTAATTGCAAGTTTATTGGAAGTTATTAAATGGAATACCAATCGACAAGCAGAATTGGTTAAAATATTTGAAGCAGGCAAAATATACTTGCCCTATCCTGATAAACCAGATTCCTTACCTAATGAGAAATTAATAATAGCCGGAGCAATAAATAAGACAGGCAGAGGAGATATATGGGAAAAATCAATTTCGTTAGATATTTTCGATGCTAAGGGTATAATCGAGACAGTTTTCCAGAGCTTAAAAGTGAAAAATTGGGAAATAGTTCAAGGGGATCATCCTGCTTTTCATCCTCTGCGAAATGGTAAGATTATTGTAAAAGGAGAAGAAGTGGGTATTTTTGGCGAGATACATCCGGAGGTAATAAACAATTATCGTATCCCAGGGAAAGTTAGTTTGTTTGAGATTGATTTTGAAAATCTACTACTCCATATTCCCTCAGATCTCAATTTTTTTATTTTGCCAAGATATCCTTCTGTCCAGAGAGATTTGGCTTTGATAGTGAAAGAAGAGATACTTTCTGCTGATATTATTAGAACAATAAAATTGATTGATGAAGAATTAATTAATAAAATAACTTTGTTTGATATATTTAAAGGAAAACAAATTGGCGATGGGTACAAAAGCTTAGCTTACTCTGTGGTTTTTCAAGCTGAGGACCGTACTTTAACTGATCAAGAAGTGGAAAATATATATATAAAAATTAGAGAAAAGCTAATAGAAAAATTTAATGCTAAAATAAGAGAGTAAAAGAAAAGAAGCAAGAATTGTATTAGCGTATAGCGAATACATTTGAATAGCTGGTTAAGAAAATAAAAGATAAAAGTCAGTAGTCAGGAGCCAGAATCCAGGATTCAAGATTGTTTTAAGTTATGAGAGTATATTTTGGTTGTATGTTCTTCTGACTTCTGAATTTTGAAATAATAATTATAGTTTTTCGCTTTAAGTTTTTAGCTTGTAATAACCGCTATACGTTATACGCTTCACGCAAGTTTTATTCTCTAACGACTAATTAGTAGGAGATATTTATTATGGTTGCTATAAACTGGGTAGATATATCCATAATGATAATAATCTTATTAAATATGATTATTGGGATACGTCGTGGCATTATCAGAGGAATAATTAATTTGATTGGAGTTATCGCTGCTATCTTCCTGGCAATATTTTGGTATAAAGAAATTGGAGAATATATAAGCTCACACAGTCAGATAAGCGGGGAAATAGCCAACATATTAGGTTTTGCTATAATATTTATAGGAGTATATTTAATCGCAAGAATTATCGAAATATTTTTGAAAAAAATATTTTCCTTATTGTTTGTTTCCTGGATCGATGGTTTAGGAGGAGCTTTATTTGGTTTAGTAAAAGGTTCTCTGATAGTGGGAGTTTTATTAATTATTATTACTTTTATTCCTCTACCTGTTTTTTTTAAAGAGCAATTAGAGAATTCGTTTTTAGCTAATAGATTTGCGGTTATGACCATAATTGTATATGATTATTTAAAAGATTGGCTGCCCTTAAGCTCTCAGTTTAATACAGAAGAATTTCTTAAAAAATTCCATCTTAATTTAATCGTATAGGAATTTCCCTTTTCCGTAAACCCTAATCAGTATATAGTATATAGTATATCGTATATCGTGAAAAAATAGAATTCAGGATTCAGAAGATAAGATAGTATAGGTATATAATTAAGAAAAGGAAGACAGAACGCAGGAATCTATTTTTTTTCTGTTACCTATTATGTGTGAGCATTATATGTGGGTACGATTCATCGTGCCCCTTCATCTGAATTCTGATTTTCTTAGCGCGATACTCGATACGCAATACGCGATACGATAAACTAGCGACTAATTTAAAAGGTGATACCTATCTTGGATAAACATACATTATCAGTTTTAGAATTTTCAAAAATTAAAAAGCAGTTAAAAGAAATAATATCCACCGCTACCGGTGAATTAATCGTGGAAGAAATAACGCCCAATATTGATTTACAGCAAATCTTTAATGCTCAAAGAGAAACTACCGAAATGAGAGAGATTATTTTCTATGAAGGAACTCCGCCCTTTTCCAGATTAGAAGACATTACCAATGAAATAAAAAAATCTGCAATCAAGGGATCTATTCTTGACACTACAAAAATTATTAAAATATTAAAAGTTTTAATAATTTCCCGTTTAATTAAAAACTTTCTGTTGAAAACCAAAGATAAATATCCTTTGATTAAGAAGAAGGCAGAAAAAATAAGAACTTTCGCCGAATTAGAGAAAGAAATAATTCAGTGCATCGGAGAGGATGGGATAGTTTTAGATCGAGCAAGCCCGGAGTTAGGGAAGATTAGAAGAGATCTGGCAAAAAAAGAACAAGCCCTAAAAAATAAATTGGACACCATTATCAGATCTTCCCGTTTTGCCGCTATTATTCAAGAACCTTTGATAACTATAAGACAAAATAGGTATGTCATTCCTGTAAAACAAGAAAAAAAATCAAAATTCCCTGGAATAGTTCACGATAAATCTGACAGCGGCGCTACTTTATTCATCGAGCCTTTCGGAGTAGTAGAGTTGAATAACTCACTTCGTCAACTAATTAAGGATGAAGAAAAAGAGATATTAAAAATTCTGCAAAAGATAACTTCCCTTATTGGAGAAAAAGCGAAAGAGATTAACGTTAGTGTTTTAAATCTGGGTGAAATTGATTTTATTTATGCCAGAGCTGTATTAGCTGATAAAATGAAAGCGGTAGAGCCAAAATTAAATCAAAATGGTTTTATTGATCTCATTCAGGCAAGACATCCCTTATTACAAGGCGCCGTAGTTCCAATTGATTTAAATTTAGGAAAAGTGTTTAATATTCTAGTGATTACTGGTCCTAATACAGGAGGCAAAACGGTTACTTTGAAAACTGTTGGTATACTTGCTCTTATGGCTCAATGTGGATTACATATTCCTGTTGCCCAGGGAAGTGAAATTGCAATTTTCAAAAAAATATTTTGCGATATAGGAGATGAACAGAGTATAGAGCAAAATTTAAGCACTTTTTCTTCTCATATGAAATATATAGTTCAAATTTTAAGGGAAGCTAATTCCGATTCTCTTGTATTACTTGATGAACTGGGTGCGGGGACAGATCCTACGGAGGGAGCAGCTTTAGGTATGGCCGTTTTAGATTTCTTATGCAAAAAAGAAATCAAAGTGATTGCAACCACTCATCATGATTCTTTAAAGACCTATGCATATTTAACTAAGAGAGTATGCAATGCCCGTGTTGAATTTGACGAGGAAACCTTAAAGCCAACATTTCAGGTATCTATAGGATTACCCGGAAAGAGTTGCGCTTTCATAGTTGCTCGGAAATTAGGTTTAGCGCCAGAAGTAGTTTTGCAAGCTCAAAGTTTTTTATCCCAGGAAAAAATTAAAGCAGACAATTTGATTGAAAAAATTGAGCAGGATAGAAAACTAATTGAGAAAGAAAAGAATCTAATAGAAACTACCAAAGAAGAGAGTGTCGAAATTAGAGATAAATTAGAAAAAGAATTGAACAAAATAGTGGAGGATAAGGAGGAAATAATTCTAAAAGCTTATCAGGAAGCAGAAAAGATATTAAAGGAAACTCAGAATAGAGCTGAAAAGATAATAGAGAAATTGAATAAGAAAGGAAGTTTTGGCAAAGAATCTAAGGGTCCATTACTAAAACAAATGCAGGTAATTAATCAAGAGATAAAAGATGAGATAGCTAAGGTAAAACCAGAAAGTGGATTAATAAAAAATCAAAATACTGAAATAGGAGATTACGTATTAATTAAAAGCTTAAACAAGAAAGGCACAATACTTTCTATTTCTACCAAAAATGAAAAATGCAAAGTTCAGATTGATAATATAAAAATGCTGGTCTCAATTTTTGATATAGAAAAAACAGATAAGCTTAATAATGAAGCACCAGATAAATTTAGTTATATGGGGAATGATTTTAGTAGAGGTTTAAAAGTAAGGGATAGTTTTTCTTTATCCAAAATAAAAACCTTTAAAAATGAGATTTCTATTCGCCAACTAACCGTGGAAGAAGCACGGCCTATATTAGAAAAATATTTAGATGATGCTTATATGTTAGGAGTTTCGCCAGTGTATATAATTCATGGGAAAGGTAAGGGTATTTTAAGAGAGGAAGTTAGAAAATTATTAGATAGCGTTTCTTATATTAAATCATTCAGAACAGCCGATGTTAACCAGGGAGGTATCGGAGTAACAGTGGTGTATCTTACAAAGTAAATACAAGGAGCACAAAACAAAAAGCCGAAACTTAAAACTTATAAAATCTTCCAGTCTACCGGTCAGTATTGGTTGTCCGGTTACCCGGTTAGCCAGTTTACAAGTTAATATTAGTTATCCAATTTACCTATTCACTAATTGACTTATTGAATTTAGTTTACTGATTAATGTAGCAACACGGCGTGCCGTGTTTTCTTTAAGAATTTACAATTTCGTTTTTAGATAAAGACAATCAGCTGTCGGTTATTAATCTTTCAGTTTTTTGGATATATACAATTCGCCCTTACATATCACAACTTGTAATCTAAAATAATTATCTGTTTGGGGGTTATGCGACTTGGTGTAATTCTTTAACCGGGTAACCGGTAAACTGTGTAACTAGCTAACTATTCTTATACTATATACTATATGATATATACTATTTTATTCTGATTTCTGGCTACTGTCTTCTGACTTCTTAAAGAGTTATTCATCTTGTTTTTTATGTTTTTCTTTAAGTATATTTATTAAGTATTGATACAGAGTCTCCTCCTCTTGTTTTTCTTCTTCTACTTTGGTTTCTATAGGTTTTTCTTCGTATTTTTCCTTAATTTCTTCAATTTCTTCAAAGAAAGGTCTCTTGATCTCAGGGTATTCTTCTACTTTTGGTATTTCAAAATATTTCTGATGAATTGTGCAATAAGATGTAGGTTCTGTGCCTTTTATAAAAGTGACTTTTAATATTTCCGGACAAGAATCGGTAGGTAAAAGCCCGGATTCTTTACAAACGGAAATTTTTATTATATTATCCGGCTGTAAAAAATCCTTTTTTTCATTATTTTTCAAGGCGTTTTTCATAAATTTAGCCCAAATTGGAGCAGCGACTACGCCGCCAGTCATTTTGTTCCCTAAAGGTTTTCTATCATCATTTCCAATATAAACTGCAGCAACTAAATCCGGAGTAAATCCAATAAACCAAGCATCAACACAATCGTTGGTTGTACCCGTTTTTCCAACTGCTGGTCTATCTATCTTTGCATTCCATCCAGTCCCCCTGATGATTACTCCCTCCATCATACTAATAAGCGTATAGCAGGTTTCCTCATTAAAAACTTTCTTCTCTTGAATAGTATTTTCTTTTATTATTTTACCCGCGTAATCTTCTATTCTAATTATGGATAGAGGGTTTACATTAACCCCTAAGTTAGCAATAGTAGCATAAGCGGAAGTAATTTCTAAAGGAGTTATCTCGGAAGTACCTAAAGCCAAAGAGAGATCTGGACGAAGCTCACTGATTATTCCTGCTTTATGAGAATAACTTATGACTTTTTTTATTCCCACCCGTTCTAATAATTTTACCCCAACTACATTTATAGATTGCTCAAACGCTTCTCTGAGGGTTACCAGTCCACTAAATTCTTTTTCGTAATTTTCAGGAGACCAGCCGTTTTCGAAAGTAATCGGAGAATCTTCTATAATATTACTGGGAGTAAATCCATTATCTAAGGCGGTAAGGTAAATAAAAGGTTTAAAAGCGGAGCCAGGTTGTCGGTAAGCCTGAGTTGCTCTATTAAATTTACTTTCTCCGAAATCTTTTCCTCCTACCATTGCTTTAATATGACCTGTCTGAGGCTCGATAGCTATTATTGCTCCCTCATGGCCAGATTCTTGAAGTGCTTTTTCAGCAAAATTTTGCATCTCCAAATCTAAGGTGGTATAAATTTTTAAGCCGCCCTTATAAACTATATTAGCTCCATATTCCTCTAAAACCTGAGAAAGAATAAAAGTAGAAAAATAGGGAGCGGTAAGCTTATCTCTTTTATTATTATAATCAAGTTCCAGAGGGCATTGCTTGGCTTTTTCCAAATCCTCTTCAGATATGTAACCTAAGTTAAACATTCTATTTAATATGATATTTCTTCTTTTTAAGGACACTTCTTGATTAAGAATTGGAGAATAATAAGAAGGTCCGCGGGGAATTCCAGCGAGTAACGCACATTCTGCAAGATTTAAATCCTGTACATTTTTATTAAAATACATTTTGGCAGCAGATTGTACTCCATATGCCCCATGCCCAAAGTATATTTCATTTAGATACATTTCTAAGATTTCATCTTTAGTGAAAGATCGTTCTATTTGCAAAGCTAACAAAATATCTTTTAATTTTCTATTTAAACTAATTTCTCGGGTAAGAAAAGTATTTATAGCTAATTGTTGGGTTATTGTGCTGCCTCCATGGGGTTTAGCCTCTTTATTGAATTGTAAAATTATATTTTTAAAATTTTCCCATTGGGCACGCACAATTCCCCGAAAACTTATTCCTTTATGTTTATAGAATTCTGAGTCTTCGATAGCGATAGTAGCATTAATTAAATTCGGAGAAATATTAGAAAGCAGAACCGGGTTTCTGTTTTCCTGATAAAACTCGGTTATAATTTCTCCATTAATATCATATACTTTGCTAGTTATAGCGTCTAAAAAATTGTTTTCTTGAACCATTTCTGATATTTTTTGAGTATTAAGGGTAGATAAACTTATAAAAGTAACAGAAAATGCCAGGATAAAAATTATAATTAACAATAATATTTTTTTGGATGAAGAAATATAGTAAGATTTCTTTGGTTTATTTTTTACTGGCAAAGTATGACTCCTTTTTTCGTATATCGTATTGCGTATCGCGTATTGCGTTACAGAAACGAAAATTTAGGTGTAGGTGCACACAATGGATTGTGCCCTTCTTTTGTAATTGACAGACAGGCGAGACGCCTATCCTACGATTAGGATGTTAGCTAACTAGCAAATTCTCTATTTTCTTTATTTTTTCACTATATACTAATTTCGCTTCTGTATTCTGTGTTCTGTCTTCTTATTTTCCCAACTATACGCTCTACGCTAAACGCTGTACGCTATTTTCTTTTACGCAATACGCAATACGCAAAACTCGATACTAATACATTATATCATAAAATTATATTAAAATTAGAATAGTGTTTTATTGTGTAGTAGTGTACACTTTAGTGGGGTAGTTAGAAAAGAGATTAAGCTTACATTTTTTCTTTAGCTTTCCTTAAGTTATTTTCTTTTATTTTTCTTAACGCAATACGCAATACGAGATACGATAAGAATCCTTTTAATAGCATTAAATCTATGTTATAATTTCAAAAATTAAATATATTTAGCGAGGAATGTTTAAATATGCCTAAGCTTAACTATCTGGTTCGTGTAGCTATGGTTGCAGCGATTTACGTGGTTCTTAATATTATATTCGCCCCAATAAGTTATGGTCCTATCCAGGCTCGAATTGCTGAAGCCTTAGTAGTTCTTCCCTTTATTGATCCATCGGCAATAATGGGATTATTTTTAGGTTGCATTTTAGCAAATATTTACGGAGGATTAGGGATGGTAGATATAGTTGGGGGGAGTCTTTGTACTTTAATTGCTGCATATTTGACTTACAAATTAAAAAATCCTAAATTAGCACCACTTCCTCCTGTATTAATAAATGCATTTGGGGTGGGTATTTATTTACATTTACTTTTTGACTTGCCTTATTGGATAACTGTATTATATATCGGGATAGGGGAATTTATTGCTTGCTATGTCTTGGGATATCCCTTATTAATTTTATTAATTAAGAACAAAAAGAGATTAGGGTTGGAATAGCGAAAAAGAAATAAGGGAATGATTACAATAAAAGATATTTAAAGTTTTTTTATATGAGGTGGGGTAATTTGTTATGGACATTATAGAAGAAATAAGGATAATTAAAAGAGGCACAGAAGAAATAATCTCTGAAGAAGAATTGATAAAAAAAATAGAAAAATCAAGAAAAGAAAAAAGACCTCTTCGGGTTAAACAAGGATTTGATCCTAATGCACCGGATATACATTTGGGACATACGGTAGGCTTACGTAAAATGAGACAATTTCAAGACCTGGGCCATGATATTTATTTTTTAATTGGCGATTTTACCGGAATGATTGGTGATCCGAGCGGTAAATCAGTAACCAGAAAACAGTTGACCGAAAAAGAAGTTAAAAAAAATGCAGAGACTTATAAAAAACAAGTTTTTAAAGTATTAAATCCGGAAAAAACCAAAGTAGTGTTTAATAGTCATTGGTTGGGAAAGCTTTCTTTTTCGGAAGTTCTAAAAGTGTGTTCCAAATATACGGTTGCTCGCATGTTAGAGAGAGATGATTTTTCAAATAGATACAAAGAAGGCAAACCGATAGGTATCCACGAATTTTTGTACCCATTAATGCAGGGCTATGACTCTGTAGCTATGCAGGCAGACATCGAATTAGGAGGCACAGATCAGAAATTTAATCTATTGGTGGGTAGAGACATTCAAAGAGAATATAACCAGGAACCGCAAGTTATTATCACTCTGCCTCTTCTTGAGGGAACAGATGGGGTAGAAAAAATGAGTAAAAGTCTTAATAATTATATTGGAATTAATGAATCTCCCCAAGAAATGTATGGCAAAGTTATGTCTGTTCCTGATAATCTTATGATTAGATACTTTGAATTAGTTACCGATGTTCCTTTAAATGAGATTGGTGAAATAAAAACGGGCTTAGAAAATAATAATTTACATCCTCGTGATGTGAAAAAGAGATTAGCTAGAGAAATTGTTACACTTTATCATGGACAGAGTGCTGCAATTACGGCAGAAGAAGAATTTGAAAAAGTGTTTAAAGATAAACTTTTTCCGGAAGAAATAAAAGAATTAATTTTAAAGAAAGATGATTTGAAAGAAGGAAATATTTGGCTTATTAAACTTATTGTTCTATCTGGCGTAGTAGATAGCAAAAACGAAGCTCGTAGATTGGTTGAGCAGGGTGGAGTAAGAATTAATGGTGAAAAGATAAGTGATCCCAATTTTGATTTTACTGTCAAAGAAGGTACGATTTTAAAAATTGGAAAGCTAAATTTTGTAAAATTAGTTATTAAATAGTATATCGTATATCGTAAAGAAGGTAGAATTCAGGAGTCAGAATAAGATAGTATCGAGTATCGAGTATATAGTAAAGAGGAAGAGCGGAGAGCGAAAAACGAAAAGTGCAAAACCATAACTCAAAACTAAAAATTAAGAATCAAGATTTTAAATTTTTTAATTATGGTTTTTAGTTTTTCGCCTGTTGTACTACTCGCTATCCCATATACCCGATATCATTTTTTCTGACTTTTGTATTTCGTCTTTGTCTTCTTTTTTCTTCACCCTACGCCATATGTTATTATTATTTATTTCGGTTTCTGTATTTTGTTCTTCTTTATCTTTCTTTACGCAATACGCAATACTCGATACGCGATACTATATTTGCCCCTTGCACTTTCCCCCCGAGTGTACTATAATTATAGTTGCCGGAAGTACTAATTTTAGCAGAGAGAAAATATTTAAATTCTTCTTAAAATATGCAAAATAATCCTTGACAAGAGCGGTCAT
>Ga0163202_1000015_pt1 | contig 25249 bp, 18 predicted proteins | sample PL_2010_300m_FD_113540 | JGI IMG/M metagenome (GOLD analysis project Ga0163202, IMG submission 113540) | Freshwater microbial communities from Powell Lake, British Columbia, Canada to study Microbial Dark Matter (Phase II) - PL_2010_300m | ecosystem: Environmental > Aquatic > Freshwater > Lake ... | reverse complement strand
GACCCCTTCAGACTGATGCTGTACTCCCTCCTGATGTCCTTGCGCGGGTCGTTCGGGCCGCTGAACATCGTGAAGTACATCACCTTCCGGGCGGCTGCGGCCGGCGGGCTCGCCATCGTGCTCGTGCTCCTGCTTGGGCCGTCCCTCATCCGGCTGGTGCGGCGTCTGAACATCGGACAGAACGTCCGCGACGAGGTGCCAGAAAGCCACAAAGGCAAAGCCGGCACGCCGACAATGGGCGGCGTCCTCATTCTCGCGGCGGGGATTATCGCGGTACTGCTCTTCGCCGACCTGAGGAACCGCCAGATACAGCTGGGCCTGTTGGTCGTCACCTGGCTTGGGCTGCTTGGATTCGTGGACGACTACGTGAAGGTCAGACTCAGCAAGCCGCGCGGGCTGAGCAAGACGGTCAAGCTTCTGGGTCAGTTCGGGCTGGCGTTCTTCGTCGGGGCGGTACTCTACTTCATCCCCGTAGACCCGGCGAACCGTTCGACGACGAACGTGCTGCTCTTCAAGAACGTGGTTGTTCAGTTCGGTTGGTTCTACATCCCGTTCGTGATGCTGGTTATCGTGTCGGCGTCAAATGCCGTCAATCTCGCGGATGGTCTGGACGGCCTGGCGGCCGGGCTCGTCGTCGTCGCGCTCGGCAGCTACGCGGTCCTCAGCTACGTCTCCGGCCACTACAAGCTCGCGCAGTACCTCAATATCACGTTCGTACCGACTGGCGGCGAGATGACCATTTTCTGCCTGGCCATGGTCGGGGCTTGCCTCGGTTTCCTTTGGTTCAACGCCTGGCCGGCACAGGTTTTCATGGGTGATACCGGGTCTCTGCCGCTGGGCGGCATCCTGGGCCTTGCGGCGATACTCTGCAAGCATGAGATACTGCTGCCGATAGTGGGTGGCGTGCTGGTGATGGAAACCGGCTCGACCCTGCTGCAGATTGTCTGGTTCCACGCTACCGGTGGCAAAAGGCTGTTTCGAATGGCCCCGCTGCACCATCACTTTGAACTCGCGGGCTGGTCGGAGCCGCAGGTGGTGACCCGGTTCATGATTCTCGCCGTGCTCTTTGGACTGGCGGCGCTGGGGACGCTGAAGATACGGTGAAAGGCGGAAGTACGAAGCCCGAAGTCCGAATTCCGAAGGGCGCCAGAGTACTGGTCGTCGGGATGGGTAGGTCCGGGACGTCAGTCGCTCGGTTCCTGACGCGGATTGGGGCGGAGGTTATCGGGAGTGACGAGAATCCGGCAGCGCTCGACTCGAAACCGGTGGCGCGTCTCAGAAAGGCGGGCATGACGACGACCGGACGGCCGGAATCGGCTCGAGTCGACTGGGCGGTGGTGAGTCCTGGCATCAGCCGCAATCATCCTTTGATTCGGGCTCTGCGCCGGCGGCCGATTCCGATTGTCGACGAACTCGACCTGGCGAGCAGGTTCGTTGGCGGGCCAATCATCGCTGTCACCGGCACGAACGGCAAGTCGACTACTACTGCTCTGACTGCGCAGATGCTTGAGAACGCCGGCAAACGCGTGTTCTGCGGCGGCAACCTTGCGCCGGGCCTGCCGCTCTCGGCTGCGCTGCTGGCGGAGCCAAAAGACTACTATGTCGTCGAGGTTTCAAGCTTCCAGCTCGAGAGGGCCCGCTGGCTGAAACCCAAGGTCGCCGTGATTCTCAACATCACTGCCGACCATCTGAATCGTCATGGCACGGTTCGTCGGTATGCGGACTGCAAGGTCAGACTGCTCGGCCGGCAGGACCGTTCCGACTATGCTGTCCTGAACCGCGATGACCCGTTGGTCTATGCGGCCAGGGCTCGCGGCAAGGGAGAAAAGCACTTCTTTTCCATGCGTCGGCGCGGCGTGGATGCGTACTTAGCGGATGGAAGCCTCTGGGCAGACGACCGCAGGGTGCTGCCGGCTCGGCAGGTGAAGCTCCCCGGGGCACACAACATTGAGAACTGCCTTGCGGCCATTACCGCTGTGCGGCTGCTCGGAATTGGTCTCTCTCCGATCCGTCGCATCCTGAAGACCTTTGCGGGGCTTCAGCACCGGCTGGAGCACGTACGCCGACTGCGGGGAGTGGACTATATCAACAGCTCCATGACGACCAACCCGGCCGCCGGGGCCAGTTCGCTCGAGGCGGTTGCCGGTCGGCCTCGGCGGTCCCAGCCGGGCAGTGCGCGGGCGAGGCGAGTTATCCTGATTGCCGGAGGGAGAGAGAAGGCTCTGCCGACGACTGAGTACGTCCAGGCAATGAGGAAGTACGCGAGTTGGGTCCTTCTGGTTGGCGAGAGCAGCACCCGTCTTGCGCGTGAACTCGACGATCTCGGATTCCGCCGCTACGACGTGCTTCCTGACCTCAAGGCGGCGGTACTCGCCGCGCGGGCGAAGGCTCGATCCGGGGACGCGGTGCTGTTCGCGCCGGGCTTTGCCAGCTTCGACCAGTTCCGGGACTTTGAGGCTCGGGGCGAGGCGTTTCGAAGGGAAGTGAGCAGATTTGGCTAGGCTTCGGCTGGACACCGCGCGTCGCCCAGAGCGGCCGTCAGGGCCGATTGACTCGACGGTGCTCTTCGTCGTTGTGACCCTTGTCCTTATCGGTGTGACGCTCGTCTATGCAACGACCTGCCACAATGGCATTGAGTTCCTCAAGTCTCAGGGACTGCGGGCGGCCGCGGGCTTCCTGGCGCTTTGCCTCGGCGCGAAGCTCCGCCACACCCTGTGGAACGGCAGGGCGAAGTGGGTGGTGCTCATCGGTTCAGTCGCCGTGCTGGTTCTTACCCTCGCGATCGGGTTCGTTTTCAAGGACGCCACGCGCTGGCTGAAGCTCGGGCCCTTCATGTTTCAGCCGGCCGAGTTCGCCAAGTTCGGTCTCCTCGCCTGGCTGGCCGGGTACTTCGACTCGCTCAAAGAACTCGGCCGGGATCAGCACGCATTCTGGGGGTTTCTGCTGCCCGGGATGGTGGTGCTCGGCATCGTCGGGCTCACTTTGCTGCAGCCGGCAGTAGGCACGAGCTTCATCATCGCCGTCGCGAGCCTGGCGCTGTTCGTGGTCGTTGGCGTGAAATGGCGATATCTGCTGGTGACCCTGCTGGTCGGGGTCGCGTTGTTCATACTGGCCACTACCTGCATCCCGCACGCCCGCGACCGGTGGGCCAAGTTCCGGGCCGGCAGGCACCACCAGCAGGAACAATCGCTGATTGCCATCGGCTCCGGCGGGCCGTTCGGCCGGGGTCTGGGCGAGAGCCAGCAGAAGTTCCAGTTCCTGCCGAAGATGTACAATGACTTCATCTTCGCCGAAATCGGGGAGGAGTTCGGGTTCATCGGCAGCGTTGCCGTGTGCCTGCTCTACCTGATACTCTTCCTGTATGGCATGAAGATCAGCAGCGAGGCGCGGACTCCGTTTGGCCAGTACCTGGCTGCAGGAGTCACACTCGTCATCTTCCTCTACGCCGTGGTCCATATCGCTGTGGCGCTGGGCCTGCTACCAACTACCGGCCAACCGTTGCCCTTCATCTCATCCGGCGGGTCCGCGTTGTTCTCAAACCTGTTCGCGGTCGGCGTCCTGCTCAACGTGTCGCGATACCGGCGGAACGGGATAACCGTGGACCTGCCGCACGCCCCACGCGCCAGCGTGCTCCGCTTCGGCCCGGCGGCACCGACCAGGCACAAGGTGCTCGTGCTGGGCAGATTCGGAGGCAGAGTGTGACAAGCAGGTGGGCGCAGTGAAGGTGGTTCTTGGTGCGGGTGGCACCGGCGGGCACGTGTTCCCGGCACTGGCTCTAGGCATTGAGATGCGGGACCTGGGAATCGACGTGGTCTGGACCGGAAGAGAGTCTGGTCTTGAGAACCAGGTCGCGACAGAGCACGGTTTCGCCTTTGCACCGCTGGCCTCGGCCGGCTTCTACGGGAAGGGTATCGGCGGGAAGGCGCGGGCTGCCGGGCTTCTGTGCCGTGGGCTGTTTCAGGCAATCAGCCTTCTGCGTCGGGTCGCGCCCGGCGGCGTCGTGGCCACGGGCGGGTTTGCCACGGCTGCGCTGCTGGCCGCAACCGAGTTCGCCGGGACGCCATACTTCCTGCTTGAGCAGAACTGCATTCCCGGCCGGGTGACGGGTTTCTTCGCGGCGAGAGCGCGTGAGTCTTTTCTGGCTTTTCCCAGTGCGAAGCCCTTTCCCGGGGCGAACTGCGTAACCGGCAATCCGCTGAGAAGAGGGATGAGGGGCGAGGGGCGAGGGGCGAGGGAAGAAGATGGGAAGACGGTGCTCTTCATCGGCGGGAGCCTGGGCGCTCAAGCCTTGAACGTCGCAGCCCTGGATGCGGCCGCGGCGTTGGCCAATCTGAGTTTCATCGTACTCGCGGGCCGGCGTGACTATGATTTCGTCCGGTCCCGCGTCAGCTCGAAGAACTGCGAGATAGTTGAGTTCACCAGCCATCCGGAGGAGCTGTACCGGAGGGCGACGATTGCAGTGTCCCGGGCAGGCGGCGTGGTCCTATCCGAACTAGTTGCCTTTGGCATTCCTGCCATACTCATTCCTTTCCCATATGCCACCGACCGGCACCAGGACGCCAACGCGGAGTACCTGGCATCGGTCGGGGCAGCTTCAGTTCTGGACCAAAGCCGCCTGTCCGGACTCACCAGCCTTGTCCGCACGTTGATGGACGACGCGCCGCGCCGGCGGCAGATGGAGGCGGCAGCGCGGTCGATTGCCAAGCCCGACGCAGCCTCGGTTATCGCAAGGAGAATCCAGGGATGTTTGGCCGCCTGAAGCGCGTTCACTTCGTGGGAATCGGCGGGGTCGGGATGTCGGGCATCGCGCTCGTGCTGAAGAACATGGGCTTCGAGGTGACGGGCTCGGATGTGAAGGAGAGCGAGACGACGCGGAAGCTCGCCGAAGCGGGAATCCGGGTCGCCATCGGTCACGACTCCGCGAACTGCGCTGACGTGCAGGTTGTCGTCTACTCATCGGCGGTCCGTTCCGAGAACCCGGAACTGGAGTGCGCGCGGGCGAGGGAGATACCGGTAATCCGCCGGGCCGAGATGCTGGCCGAGTTGATGCGGATGAAGTTCTCGGTCGCCATCTCGGGCAGCCACGGGAAGACGACGGTGACCTCGATAGTTGCGCACCTGATGGAGCGGGCCGGACTCGACCCGACCAGCGTCATCGGCGGCCGGGTCGCAGGAACGGGAATGGGGAATGGGGAGTCGGGAATAGGAGGCAGGCTCGGGCAGTCTCAGTACCTCGTCGCCGAAGCGGACGAGAGCGACCGTTCGTTCCTTGCCCTGTATCCGACGATTGCCGTGGTGACCAATATCGAGCGTGAGCATCTGGACGTATACCACGACCTGGCCGACATCAAACGTGAGTTCGTCCGGTTCGTGAACCGGGTTCCGTTCTACGGTTCGGTTGTCCTCGGCATGGACTCGCCCGCAGTCAGGTCGATCCGGAACCGGGCCAAGCGCCGGGTCGTCACCTATGGACTGGGGACCAAGGACCAGGGACCAGGGACCAGGAACCTGGACTTCAGAGCTAGAGACGTGCAGTTGTACGGGTTCTCGAGTGCGTTCACGCTGCTCTACGGCGGCAAGGAAGTTGGCCGGTTCAATCTGCCGGTGCCGGGGATCCACAACGTGGCAAACGCCCTGGCTGCGCTCGCGACCGGCAACGAACTCGGCATTGATTTTGAAGCAATGGCGCAGGGGTTGGCCGTCTTCTCGGGAGTTCACCGCCGCCTTGAGAAGCTTGGAGAGAAGGACGGCGTGATGGTGTTTGATGACTACGGACACCATCCAACCGAGGTCAGGGTTACCCTCGATGCCCTGCGCCATGCATTTCCCGACCGGCGCATCCTGGTCGTGTTCCAGCCCCACCGGTACACGAGAACGAAGGCGCTGGCCGAAGAGTTCGGAACGTGCTTTGCCGCGGCCGACGAACTCATTCTGACGAAGATATACGCGGCATCCGAGCCCGAGATTCCCGGAGTGGACGCGACGCTGATTCTGAAAGCGGTTGAGGCAGCGGGCAAGCCCGGCGTCAGCTATGTGCCGGAACTGGCCGACGTACCGGGCGTGCTTGCCGGCAAGCTGCGCAAAGGCGACGTGGTCCTGATCGCCGGAGCAGGAAACATATGCACGATTGGCGCAGAGATCTTGGCGAAGCAGTAGCCGGCTGTGCGGCGGAGGTCAGGTTCGCTGAACCGATGGCGCAGCACACGACTTTCCGCATCGGCGGACTGGCCGATGCCTGGGTCTGCGTTCGTGACCGGCCGGCGCTTGAGCGGGTGCTATCGGTCTGTCGCGAGGCCGGAGTGCGGACATGGCTCCTGGGTCGGGGATCGAACGTGCTGGTTTCCGACCAGGGCCTGCGCGGAGTCGTGGTTTGCCTGGGCGGCGAGCTGGCGGAAGTCAAGGGACGAGGGACGAAGGACGAGGGACCGGGGACGGAACTGGTCTGCGGTGCTGGGGCTGCTCTCGACGCGGTTGCGGCATTTGCCGAAAAAGAGGGACTTACCGGAGTCGAGTTCCTGGCGGGGATTCCGGGCACCGTCGGCGGCGGGCTCCGTACCAATGCCGGTGCCGGCGGGCGTTCCTTGGGCGACGTCGTCGCCAGTGTTACCGCGCTCGACCCGGACGGCAGGGAGCGAACGCTTACCGGCGCGGAGTTGCGGCGCGAGTACCGGCGGCCGGTGTTGGAACCAGGCCTGGTCGCTGTGGAAGTGACGATGGAGCCCCTGGGGGATTGCCGAATGTCGAACGTCGAATGTCGAATGTCGGCGGACGAAGTGCGGGAGCAGCGCTGGTCGAAGCATCCGAAGGAACCGTCAGCCGGTTCATTCTTCCGGAATCCCGAGAAGGACGGGGAGAGGATTCCGGCCGGGAGACTCATCGAGCAGTGCGGATTGAAGGGCAAGGCCGTCGGCGGGGCCAGGGTATCGGGGAAGCACGCCAATTTCCTTGTCAACACGGGCGGGGCGCGGTTCGCGGACGTGTACGAACTGGTCCAGGTCGTGAAGGCGACGGTCGAGGATGAGACCGGGATTCTGCTCGAAGAGGAAGTGCAGTACTTGCCGGGCACGAACGGAGTCAGAAGTCGGAATGGAGACGTCAGAAGGCAGAAGGCAGAGGGCAGACGTGGAGAAGCAAATGGCCGCTAGCCGTGAGCGGTCAGCGGATGGTGGTTGCAGAGGCCACTTCCCCGAGAGGAGGTAGTATGGCAAAAGCGAGGCGTACCGCGGCGGTGGATATCGGCAGCACCAAGGTCGCCTGTGTCGTCGCCGAAACCGACCACGCGGGAAAGACGAGCATCGTCGGGTTCGGCACAGCCGCGCCCGAAGGGTTCAAACAAGGCGTGGTTATCAACCTCGACAAGGCGGCGCAGTCGGTCGAGACCGCGGCCCGGTTGTGCGAGGAGATGGCCGGCGGGAAATTCAAGAGCTATCCCGCATTTGTCGGTATTTCCGGCGAGCACATAAAGCATATGACCGGAACCGCGGCGGTGCCGGTGCGCAAGCCCGCGCGCGGCATCAGCCCGCGCGACGTCGAGGACGTCATCAAGCAGGCGCAGACTATCAGGTTGCCCAACGACGAACAGATACTACACGTTGTTCCGACCCAGTTCATTGTCGACGGCCAGAAGGGCGTCCGGAACCCGCTCGGGTTGTTCGGCGTCAGGCTCGAGGTCGAGGCGCTGCTCATCATCGGCGCGGTGACCGCGGTCGAGAACCTCTACCGGGTGATGGAGCGGCTGGAGTCCAGGAACCGCTCGCTCGTTCTCCAGTCAATCGCAAGCCTGTACGGGGTCTGCGACGAAGAGGACAAAGAACTCGGGGTCGTGCTTCTTGACCTGGGCGGCGTCACCGACGTCTCCATCTACCGCGACGGTGAAATCCGGTTCACCAAGCTGCTGCCGGTGGGTGCGGTCAACATCACCAAGGATATTGTCATCGGCCTGCGCACGACCTTCACTCAGGCCGAGGAGCTCAAGCGGAAGTACGGCGCGGCCATGGCCAGCCAGATTGAGAAAGACGAAGCGATATCGGTCGAGGATGCCTCGGGCCGCGGGCCCAAGCAGGTCTCGCGGCGGCTGCTGGCATCGGTCATCCAGCCCCGCGTCGAGGAGGTACTGACCCTGGCCGATGCTGAGGTGAGGAAGTCGGGCTTCGGCGAAGGACTCTCGGCCGGGGTGGTCCTGACCGGCGGCGGCGCGGGCTTGAGCGGTATCGACCTCGTTGCCGAACAGATATTCGGAATGCCGGTCAGAGTGGGCCGGCCGGACCGCTTGACCGGGCCAACCGAGGTGACGAAGGACCCGAGTTTCGCCACGGCCGTCGGCCTGATCCGCTGCGGGGTCGAAGGCAAGGCGGCCAGTCAGTTTCCGACCCCGGGCTTCTGGTCCGGTATCGGCGAAGAAGTCAGAAGCTGGTTCTCTTGATTGTCGAATGACGAATGACGATTGTCGAATGGGGCCGGCAGTGCAGAAGAGGTGTCGAATGACAGGTGTAGATTGCCGAGTTGTGCGAAAGCCGCTCCGAGCGGGGAATCGCCAACCGCAAATCGTAAATCGCAAATCTGCGAACGGAGGCAAGGCATGATCGAACCGGTAAGGGAAGAGAAGAACCTGACCCGAATCGGCGTGTTTGGCGTCGGCGGAGCAGGGTGCAACGCAATAAACCACATGATCGACGCCGGGCTGGTCGGCGTCGAGTTGCATGCGGTCAACACCGACCTACAGGCGCTGGGGATGTCGCTATCGCCGAACAAGATACAGATCGGCGCACAGCTCACCGGCGGCCTGGGGTCGGGGGGCGACCCGAAGATCGGCAAGCAGGCGGCCGACGAGTCGATCGAGCAACTCCGCGAGGCCCTGTCCGGCTTCGACATGGTGTTTGTCGCGGCCGGCGAGGGCGGCGGCACCGGTACCGGCGCAGCGCCGGTCGTGGCCGAAGTCGCGAAGCGGAACGGCGCGCTCGTTGTGGCCGTGGTCACCAAGCCGTTCCAGTTCGAAGGCAAGGTGCGCGAGCATCGGGCGTCGAGCGGCGTCCAGGCCCTGCGGCCGCACGCGGACACGCTCATCGTGCTGCCGAACGAGCGGGTGCTTGCGGAGTTCGGCGAGAAGCCGTGCTTCGAGGCCTTCCGGCTGGCCGACGAGGTGCTGCTGAACGCGGTGCGCGGCATCTCGGAAGTCGTCATCACGCGCCAGCTGATCAACATCGACTTCGCCGACGTCCGCGCGGTGATGTCGGAACACGGCGGCGCGGTGATGTCGGTCGGGATTGCGTCGGGCGCCGGCCGGGCTTCCGAAGCCGCCCATCGCGCCCTGCAATCCCCGTTGATCGAGCACGTGATGATCGAGAGCGCCCGCAAGGTGCTACTCAACATCTCCGGTGACGACTCGATGACGCTCAAGGAAGTCGACGAGGCTGCAACCACGGTCTTCCACGCGACCAACGGCCAGGCCGACGTCCGCATGGGCGCGGCCCGCAACAAGGGCCTGCGCGACAGCATCAAGGTGACGATGATCGCTACCGGCCTGAGCGACCCGCTGCCCAAGGTCGACGAAGTCTCCGACCTCCTGGCCGAGATGGAGCTGTTCCCGGGCGCGAACCGAATGGCCGGGAAGGACTCCAGGCTGGCGATTGACCGGAACAACCTCGACATACCGACGTTCATCCGTCGGCAGATAGACTGACCGTGAGCAGAGAACAGACGAATGCAGAATTCAGAGTGCAGAGTGCAGAGTGCAGAAGTCCCGGTCGTTCTGACTTCTGGTTTCTGACTTCTGACTTCTGAATTCGACTGGCAAAGGACTTCCGTACCGGGGTAACGCCTCCACCCCTGCCCGACCCGGGGCGGCCGCAAGGCCGCCCCGGTCGTTTCAGGCCCGCTGGAACGGATTAACCACAGATTGACACAGATGAACGCTGATTCGCGGATAACCGCAGATGACCCTGATTCGCTGGCGGAATCTACAATCTAGAATCTAGAATCTCGAATGACCGTTGCGGCTAGATTGCGTCGGTCTCCGGCTCGTCAGTTACCGCGGCCAGATGGTAGTTCGTGATGACCTGGCGTTCGTGCTCGGCCTCAACCCAGACGGCCGCAACCCACAGTTCTTCCTTGGACTCGGGCAGGACGATCTCGAGCAGGGCCGAACTTTCTTGAACCGCCGCGGCGCGGTGCTCATCGGTCGCATAGCCCTTCGAGTCACCGACACCCTTGGAGAAATCCGGTTGGTCGCTTCTCGGCCAGGCACCCAGGACCACACGGCAGGACTCGCCCGGCCCGAGTTTCCACTCATAGTACAACACCAGCCGAGTGGCCGGGCCGGGGACAAACGGCGCGACGAACACCAGGCGCATTCCGGCCGGAAACGGACCGGGCAGTGAAACGTGTCCGGCAACCGGCTGGACACCGCGCACCTGGCCGAACGTCTGCACCGGCATCACGTCCGGGGAAGTTGCGGTGATGGTTATGTCGGATGCGGCGATGACGGGTTCCTTCTTGGCGAACCGGGCCAACCATTCGTCATAGTCCTCTTCGCCCCGGCCGGAGGCGTGCTGCGCGCACGCCGGCGACAGATTCTCCACCGACAACCTGCCGCCCTTGGCGAACGGCAGTCGCGGGACAAGGGTCGTGTGCTCGCGATAGCAGCCGGGCACTGCGCAGGCACTGCCGCGCAGGGCGACAACCTCGTCCGCCAGCTCCTGCGGCCATCGTTCCCCGCCGATGTAGGCGGTATGGTCCTCGCCCGGGGTCGGCGCGTAGTGGGCGGCCTTGCAGTCCGGGCAAACCACTTCCTGACGGATGTTATCCCAAGGCAACTCACGCGCTCGCCGGCACGACGGACAATGGTAGTGCCAGATCATCTGGCCTCAACGATTGCCGGTAGCATGTCTATATCGTGCTGCAAACCTGCTCTACTGTCAAGCTCGCTCACACCTCCAAGAACCGAGATAGGAGTTCACCACGAAGGCACAAAGCCGGGTGCGGCCGGAAATGTTCCTGTGCACTTGGTGTTCCTGGTGTCTTAGTGGTTCAATATCGGTTTCCGGGGCACTTCCTGTCCGCCCGCAACTCGATATGGCGGTCGGAGCTCGTCAAACGGAAATCCGACGACCGCCAAGGCATACGTCCGATGGCTGTCTGGAGAGAAGCCCGAGGTCCGATGACTGCCAACTGCAAACCGACGCCGAGTCGCCCTGCTCGTCAATTGACACTCGACAATCGTCAATCGGAAAAGGGTTGGTTGGAAGCTCGCGCGCGCGGGGTTTGGGACTTGGGATTTGGGATTTCCCGCGTCCGGTGCGGGCGGTTTCCCGCTCGGGGCGGGCCTGATGGCAGGGGAGACGCTACCCGCGCGTCAGGAATCGCCTGCGTGTCGCCGGGAATTCCCGCGCCGCGCCTTGACTCAGCACCCCTCGCCGGCATCCTTGGCCCGTAACCGCGCCCAAAGACTCCGGATACCTCATCCCCGCCGAGCGAATAGACAATACGATTCTGGAGATACGCGGTGAGCGTGTCATGCTGGACGTCGACCTTGCCGAAGTCTACGGCGTCACGACCCGCCGGCTGAAGGAACAAGTCCGACGCAACCGGGACCGGTTTCCCGATGGGTTCATGTTCGAGTTGACACTCGACGAGAAGGACGAACTGGTCGCAAAATGCGACCGGTTGGTGGCTCTCAGGCATTCGTCAAGTCGCCCATATGCCTTCACGGAACATGGAACTGTCATGCTCGCGAGCGTCCTGCGGTCCAAGCGAGCGGTCGATGTCAGCGTCTTCGTGGTGAGGGCGTTCATCCGAATGCGCCGCATGCTGGCCGACCAACGACAGCTCGCCGCCAAACTCGCCAAACTCGAACGCAAGCTGGCCACGCACGACAGGAGCTTCCAGGTGGTCTTTGCCACTATCAAACAGCTCATGCAGCCGGCCGAGCCGAAGAAGAAGCGCATCGGTTGAGCCATCCGATGGCACCCGCTCCTTCGTCGCAGAGCGTCACCGACGATGACAAGCCCGGCCAGACCGGCTCAGGCTCTGACTCTATCGCTCGCGACCGTCCTCGCCGCCGCACTCGCCGCTAGCTTGTCCGCCGTCCGTTCCGCTCAATCTACAATCTCGAATCTACAATCTAGGATGTGATGGCGGTGGCCGATTTCGCCAGCGAGCCGGCGCTCCGCTCACTCCCCGCAGCAAATGGGGTGACTGTGGGGTTGTTGAGAAACCCCGCTTATGTCACCCCTTCGACAGGCTCAGGGCAAGCTCTGAACGAAGTGAAGGGTCTTCTAACTCTCGTAGAATCATCATCGCGAAGATTCTTCGCTGCGCTCAGAATGACAAGAGGCGGCTTCTTCAACAGCCCCACTGTCCCTAGTATCCTGGAAGGGAGAGTTTCATGACCCGGGCTTGCGGGCCGAGACCTTCACGCTGACGACCGACTCGGCAATCCGCCCGAGTTCCTCGCGGGGAATCTCCAGGTCTTTCATGACCGCCTGTGCGGTCGGGTCGTTCTGCATCAGGTCAACCGGGAAAGGGTCCTCGCCGACGACCCGCACGTCCCTGAAACCGGCCATCTCAACCGCCCCCAGGTAGTCCTGCTTCCTGCTCGCTCCGGCCAGACAGCCCACGTGTGCAGCAACCGAGTCCATGATGGCCTGCGGCAGTTCCGCCAGCAGGACGATGTCCGAGACCATCAGCCGGCCGCCCGGCCGAAGCACCCGGAATGCCTCGGCGAACACGCGCTTCTTGTCCGGCGCAAGATTGATGACACAGTTGGAAATGACCACGTCAACCGAACTGTCCGCGACCGGCAGATTCTCGATTTCCCCCAGCCGGAACTCGACGTTCGCGACCCCGGCCTTGCGCGCATTCTCCCGTGCCTTATCCAGCATTTCCGGAGTCATGTCCACGCCGATAACCCGGCCCGCGCTGCCAACCTGCTTCGCCGCAAGGAAACAGTCGAATCCCGCGCCTGAGCCGAGGTCAAGCACAGTCTCACCCGCCCGGAGCGACGCCAGCGCAGTCGGATTACCGCAGCCCAGCCCGAGATTCGCGCCCTCCGGCGCTGCCGCCATCTCCGCTTCGGAGTAGCCGACTCTACGGCTAACCTCCTTCGCCGCCGGCACTCCGCCACAGCACGACTGGGCGGGCCCGCAGCATGGCCCGCCGCCCTTCGCGACCTGCGCATACCCTTCCCGCACCGCCTTCTTGATTTCATCCTGCTTCATCTTGTTCTCCTCATATCACTTTGCCGCGCCTGCCACCTCCGCAAACAGCGGCCCAAGCAGACCCTTAACCATGCCGCCCAGTGCATCGGCTTTGACCAAGGCGAGGCAGCAACCGCCCTCGCCCCAGCTCACGACCGCGAGCTTGTCGCCGGTTTTGATACCCGCCCGCATCCGCACTTCCTTGGGCAGCACCATCTGACCGCGCTCATCAACACTCACTATCGCCTCGACTCGGCAGCAGAGACCTCCGGACGCCGAGCAGCCCCGCATGCCGACTGTTTTCTTAGACGCCATTGAAATCCTCCAGATTCAGAATCATCAGAATCATCAGAAATATCCTACAACCGATTCATCGCCGGTCAAGCCCGGCTGCGCCTCACGCGACCCGCTATTCGCTGACCGCCGTCCGCCATCCGCTAATCACCTATCGGACATGGGATTCAGGACTTGGAGTTTGGGAATTCCGCGAAGCGGCTGAACCGCCAACGGTGATGTCATTCCGAGTGAGTCCGACGCACTGTCCGACCGGGACCGCGGAGGCCAAGCTCGAAGTTCGAAACCCGTGCTGTCGGACAGGGGCCGTCGCGGCCAATGACGATTGAAATCCGAATTCCCTGGTTCGCGGTTTGCCTGCATTCGTGCCTGATTCGGTATTCGGTATTGGTCTCAGCGACCCCTGTCGGACAGCGCGGACTTCGGGTTTCTGCCTTCGCTGCTCCCATTCTACTCCTCTCGGGCATCGGTTCAAGCACCTCCCGCATACCGCCCCGCGACCAGCGCGAGGATACCAACAAGACACCAAGTCACCAAGTTCCGGACATCGAGCCAAGCGCGGGACTCGGGTTATGGCCTTGGATAGAACTCCGGTCGTGATGTGCCGAGCGGCGGGTTGAGCCGTCAGACGGCACCTACTCGGACAGAGCACCCCAAGGGGTTACAGGTGCACGTGCGGAAAACGGGGACTGTACCGCAGCGAGTCCAACGCAGCTGCTCCGTGGGACTGTCCCCTGTTTTCCGCAGAGTGGAGCCCCGACGTGCGGGGTTTGGGGTGAACCAATGCGGCGGGGCGGGACGGCCGACAGCCAACGGCTCACGGTCTGCGGCTGACGGTGAACGGTTTGCGGTGTGCGGTTGTCTGGAGAGAAGTCCGAGGTCCGATGACTGCCAGCTGCAAACCGACGCCGAGTCGCTCTGACGCCGACGGAAGGGTCTCGTCTGATGCCTCGCGCCGTAGGCGCGCTTCGTCCTTGGTCCCTACGACTTCGTCCTTGGCCGCATAGACCGCTCGTCGGAACGTCGGCCGTAGCCCACGAAGTATCCTTCGGTGTACGTCGGCACGTATCCTCAGTTGTCTCGCGCGCCGCGTCTTCGCCTGTGTCTTCTCCTGAATCTCGATCTTAACCTCAACCTGTATTCCAGGCTGTTTCCGGCGCTGAACCGCGCGCTGTTCGAGAAGCCGTTCCAGAAGTCGTTCCGGAAGCCGATTCTCTTGTCGTCTCGCTCGCCGTAGGTCTTGAGAAACCGGTCGTCGCTGGTCTTGGCGTGTCTTCAGCCACTTCGCCAGACGCTACCCCCCGGGCAGTCTGTGGGCCGCCCACTGGGCGGGAGAATTGTGGTTCCGGTCGTATGCCGATACTACATATGGTGCCCAGCGCCGACGCGGGATTCTGTACCCTTTAGCATGCATCGAGGTTGGGATTCTGTGCAGGACGGACATTGGACCGAGCGCGGGTCTTGGGACACGATTGAGGACGTGACTCCGGTCGTGATGTGCGGGACAACTGGGCTCGTGGTTTCGCAGATGACGAGGGGAACCACGGACTCTGTTGCGTGTGGGGTGATGTGCGAGATTGCGGGTCGGGTGGACCGGCACATAGCTGTGGCCGCAACTTGCCCCGTTCCTGACCGGATGCCCTGTGAGACCACGGACCAAGGACTCCGGACGGTGACGGCTGAGACGGCCCTGCAAACGATGTACGATACAACCCTCCCGACGAAGGACCAGACGACGGTCCAGACTACTTCGCAGACAATTCGGTAGGTAGTCCCCCGGGCGGGGGTGTCAGTTTCGCCCTGTCAGGCCTAACGCCCCAAGCCGCAACCAGATAACCCCAAAATCCGCTTCGGCGTCTTGTAGCCTAATGAGTATACAAACCCTCGCGGTGGGTCGGAAGAGCCCCAGCCCAGCTTGGCCGTCGGCAGTCAGATGTCGTTCGTCGCTACGGGGTCGGTGAGATCTGCTACTCGCCGTGGATGCGAACCTGGTGTTCCTCCACGATCCAGAGACGCCCGGTGACACCCTCGCCGGCCAGCAGTGGAATGGTGCGGGCGATTACTTTCAGAACGCTGGCTTTGTCCTGCCTCGACAAACGCAGCACCACGAAACCGGGATAGCGGCTCGGCGGATAGGTCTGGATGTCGGCGAAATCAAGGTCCAGCGTGACCAGCACCCGTCCTTCGCGGTGGCAGACCGACCCGATCGTCGAGTCAACGGCTCCGCCCATGCGCTGCTCGCCAACGGTCACCGCGTCATGTCCGGCAGAACGCAGCAGGTCTGCCGCCTCGGTCGGTAGATTCTCGTCGGTCTTGAACTTCATGCGCCGGCTCAGGCCGGCACCGGCACGACCCGCTCGCGGGCAAGCTCGGTAGCGTAGCCCAGCGCCGCGCTGATGTCGTCGAGGGTCAGCGGCGGATAGCTCCTGACGATCTCCTCCGGTCGGACACCGGCGGCGAGATTGTCGAGGATGACCGAGACCATTATGCGCGTGCCCTTGATGCACGTCCGGCCGTGACAGACCAGCGGGTCAACGGTGATTCGATCTTTCCAGTTCACGAGTAAGTTATAGCTCAACCACGGCCGGAGTCAAGCTAGTGCCTGCATCCCCGAATCCGATATTGAACCGCCAAGACGCCAAGAACGCCAAGCATACAAGGACATTCATTGTCCGGAACCTCTTTGTGTCTTTGTGCCTTGGTGGTTAGTTCCTATCTCGGTTCTGGGGCTGCATCCGCGGCCTGCCATCCGTCTCCGCCTTCCGCCACTAGCCCCCTTGGTTCCTTGACCCATCGGCCCCCATCCGTTCACAATAGTGAACCGCGCGACGCACACATCCTATCATCCGTGGGCCGCAGGCCGTAAGCCGCTAGCAGTCGGCTCTCTTCCGCGCCCGGGCGCTGGTTTGACTTTGGTCCGTTTTCCGGCTATAACCTCGGCGTGCCGGGCCGAGCAAACCGCGCCCGGTACAAGCGATACATGAAGTACATTATGGTGACCGATTGGTACGACCACTGGGATAAGTTGCCAGGGGGCGTGACGCTTTTTACCATGAGCATGTTCGTCCCGCCGATGGCACCGCAGTTCCTTAAAGAAGGAACACCGGCGAACTTCCTGCTCTTCTCGAAGGGCTCGCGCCGCCCGCTCAAAGCCTGGTCCGGCAAGGTAGCAGAGATCTCGCACGACCCCGGAACTCTGCGAATCGCGATACGCGTCAAGCTCAACCGGGAGATTCGCTTCCCGAGCAAGCACACGAAACTCGCTGACGGTTGGTACGTGGAAGAACCTGAGGCAGCAGCTGCATCATCCGGTTTTTGGTAGGCTCTTGCCGAGCCCGCCGCCAAGCCGTCCGCGACCCAGTGCTCGCTTGACTATTGCCGCCTTTCCGGCTATAACCTCGTCGTGTTGGGCGCGAAACTGTCCTGTCGTTCACGCTTGCAGGTTGGCCGTAGACACGTAGGAGTACATTGATGCCGAAGAAGATCCGCTATGGGCTCGACAATCCGCATCCGCTCTCAAGCCTGAAGACCGAACTGGTCTGGGAAGGGAAGTACGACGAGTACGGCAACCGGAGAACGGTTGACGTTGCCGGGTGCGCGATGCCACTGCAGAAGATCGAGACCATCGATGAGCCGCGCTCACGCTGCCAAGCCTCGGGTGACCTGTTCAACCCGGCTAAAGCGCACCCTGACGATTTCCGCAACATGCTCATATGGGGCGACAACAAACTCGTCATGGCCAGCCTCTTGAAAGACTTCAAGGGCAAGATTGACCTTATCTACATTGACCCGCCCTTTGATGTCGGCGCCGACTTCACGATGAACGTTCCCATCGGTGACGAGAAAGAGACCGCATTCAAAGACCAGTCCACTCTCGAAATGGTCGCATACCGCGATATGTGGGGCAAGGGTACAGACTCGTACGTGCACACGATGTACGAACGGTTGACGCTGATGAAGGAACTCCTCTCGACGCGAGGAAGCATCTTCGTGCATCTTGCACCAACCGTCAGCCATCACGTCCGCTGTGTCTTGGATGATGTATTCCTCTCCGGCAACTTCAGAAATGAGATTATCGTCAATCGCCCGATCTCCAAGAACCTGCAGCGGCAGTTCGAGACGATTGCGGCCCTACCACAGGGGCACGACTCTCTGCTATGGTACTCGGCTCGTCCAGCTACACGATACAAGAATCTGGTGGTTCCCTATCAGGGGCCGCATGCCGAGGGCTACTGGCATCGCTTTTGGAGCGGCGCGGACAGACCGACAATGCGCTACGAGCTTCTCGGCGTGAAACTGAAGAACGGTCAGTGGAAATGGGAGAGAGAACGCGCCCTGTGCGCAGTTGCCAACTACACGCGCTTCCTCGCGGAGGGCAAAGGACGGACGCTGGCGGAGTATTGGCGCGACACTGGATGCGAGCTTGAGTTCATCCGCAGATCCAAGACGGAAACGGTTGAGAACTGGTTTCCCCCCAGCGAAGACAAGATCGGCGACACGGTGTGGGGAGACATCAAGGCCTACGAGAATGTCAAGGAGTTCCCGACCCAGAAGCACGTCGAGCTGCTCACGAGGGTCATCGAGTTCGGCAGCGAGCCCAACGACTTGCTAGCGGACCTCTTTTGCGGGGGCGGGACGACCGGCGCGGTTGCGGAGCGGCAGGGGCGAAGGTGGATCATGTGCGACCTCGGCAGGTTCGCCATTCACACGAGCCGCAAGCGAATGATCGGCCTACAGCGGAAGTTGCACGAAGAAGGCAAGCCGTACAGGGCGTTCGATGTTTACAATCTCGGCCGATACGAGCGTCAGTGGTGGCAGAAGGAGCGGCTGAGGGGCGCGGATGAGGAGCACCGGAAGGTCGTGCTCGGGTTCTACAAAGCCGAGGTGCTGCCGGAGCCGATTGGGCCGCTACATGGCCGGAAGGGCCGGGCGTTCGTGCACGTGGATGCGATTGATGGGATGCTGACTCGGGAAGAGGTGCGGGCCGTGGCCAAGGCCGCGCACGAGGCCGGGGCAAAGGAAGTGCATTGCCTGGCGTGGGAGTTCGAGATGGACCTGCGGCTTGTCTGTGACGAGCTTGAGGCGACCGAGGGCGTGACGATTCGGCTGATTCCGATTCCGCGCGAGATAATGGAGAAGAACCGGACCAACCCGCCGCCGTTTCTTGAGGTCGCGGTACTGGAGGCGGAGCCGGTATACAAGACTGAGGGCAAGAAGCGCGTGGTGGACATCAAGCTCAAGAGGTTCATGCCGTCGCTGGCCGAAGTGCCGTCGAAGGAACTGGAGGCGCTGAAGGAACGGGCGGTGAAGAGCGGTTTCGACTTCATTGACTTCTGGGCTGTGGATTTCAACTACCACGACGGCAACCCGTTCGAGCATCACTGGCAGGACTACCGGACGCGCAAGGACCGGAGCCTGAAAACCGTGAGCGACGCGACCTACGACAAGTATCCGAAGCCGGGCGTCTATACCGCCTGCGTGAAGGTCGTGGACGTGTTCGGCTGCGACACGAGCATCACGGTGAAGGTGGACACGAGGGGATAGATGTTCACGCGGCATCAGGCTGAGCAACTCCTCGACCAGATTCTTGCTCAGCGGTGCGAACTGGACGAGGCCGACTGCAAGAGGGGTGTCGGCGACGCTTTGAAAGAGAAGATGTGCGCCATGGCGAACCGCCCGGACCGCAACGGGGGCATTGTCTTCGTTGGCGTCGCGCCCGACTACCAAGTCAGCGGGCTGACTGAAATCGAGAAGGCGCAGGAAGCGATAACGAACTACGCCTCTGATACATTCAACGTACAGTTGCGTGTTGTCATAGAGGTCATCCAGCACGACGCTGGCACAGTACTCGCAATAATTGTGCCGCCGTGTCCATCAGGGCACCGGCCCTGCTACTTCAAGGACAAAGGGCCTTTCGGCGGCGCATGGGTTAGGGTGAACAACTCCAGCCGAAGAATGACCGATGCCGAAGTCCGGCTGGAGATCGCTGCGGACGAGGTGGCGCGGGGCGCAGTTTCGTCTTTCGACAGGACTCCCTACCTGCAGGCCGGGATCGATGTGCTGGACGACGCGCTGATTGGAGACTATGTCTCGCGGGTCAAGAAGCTGCACCCGACTTCCCGCATTGACTCTGCACACCGCGAGCAGTTCCTCCGTGATGTGTCGGCGGTAGCTGAGGCCAGCGGCAAATGGTATCCGACGCCTGCCGGCCTCTTGTTCTTCTGTCGAGAGCCAAAGCGTTACCTGCCGCAGGTCAAAGTCGAGTTCCTCCATCTGTGGGGACCAGAGTTCACGAGTCCGGGTCCAGATGGCTCGATGTGGCGGGCCAACCTGGAGTTCAGTGGGCCGCTGCCAAGTATCATCGACGAGGTCAAGCAGGCGCTGCTTGAGCGAATCGCTACACGCGGCGTCATGGACGGTTTCCAGCGGCGCGACCGGCCCGAATACCCGGAGTTCGTGTTGCGAGAGGCAATTGTGAACGCGGTTGCCCACCGCGACTACACACTTCGTGGCTCACGCGTTCAGATTCGGTTGTATCCGGACCGAATTGAATTCCAGAGCCCCGGTGGTCTGCTGCCACCGGTTACAGTGGACAATATCGAGAATGAGCATGCGACCCGCAACGAAGCGATTGTGGGGCTACTCAGCGAACTCGACTACATGGAAGAGCGCGGCTGGGGCTACGACCGAATCGTAAGAGAGCTGAGAGAGGCTGGCTTGGCCCCGCCGCAGATGGAAGACACCGGAGCGTCATTCACGTTGACCGTGAAGAGTCACGTCTTGATGGCACCCGAGACGGTGGAATGGCTGAAGCAGTTCATGGGCTATGATTTAACTTCGCACGACCGGTTGGTTCTCGCGTACCTGCGCATGAACGACAAGTTGTTCAACCGGGACTACGTACGTCTTACTGGTTCCGACCGAGTCGAGGCCACGCAGGCCCTGAGGTGCTTGGCTGACGTAGGGCTCCTATCTATGAAGGGCAGGCGGGGGGGCGCATACTATGTGCTGTCCGTTGGCTCCTCCAAGCGAGTCCCGGAGCAGTTGGATCTGACGTCGTCTGACGAGGAGCGCGTTCTTGCTCTTGTCCGCCGCTTGGGGAAGGTCAACCGGAGAACCCTTGGACGCGAACTAGGCATGACACCCAAAGCGGCTGGCAACGTCCTGCGCCGTCTGACGCGCACGAAAGCGTTGACGTTGCACGACAAACGGAAGGCAGCTTGGTATGGATTGGATTAAGCGCATTTACCGCCATTTAAGAGCCAATTAAGAACCATTTATGCGCCAATTAGCGGCAATTAAGCCGAATTGCGGCAGCCCTCTCTTCCGGGAGGCACAATTCGGGGAAATCCGCCGGAATTCCAGCCGGAATAGGGTAACTGCGCTACCGGGGGATCATCTTTGAGCAAATCAGGACCAGTCAGTGCACCGGAGGTAGGAATTCCTGGAACTCCCTTGAACCTCTCCGCTCTGGAGCCTCTGTACGCCCCGCATGAGGAGCCGAACCGACACCGGGTGCGGGCTGAACAGGTTGGCGGGCCGGCGCAGGTCGTCAAAGGCCGCCGAAAGTCGGGTATCGCCATCGTCCAGAGTCTGCGCTCGATGGTTCGCACGTGGCGCGAGTCCGAGTACGCTGGAGCATCGGAGACAACGCGCGAGCTGCTGTACCACTGGTTTGGACGCGATCACCTAATTGATACCGGGGATGGTCTACGGGTGCCGTTCCGCTACTACTTCTGCCAGCGCGAAGCAATAGAGACGCTCATTTACCTCTACGAGTGTCGCCGGATGCGTTCGCTGGCTAGCATCGTGGAGGAGTTCAGCGGTGAGAACTCGTTTGCCGCGGCACTGGGCGTGAACCCCGAACAGGACCGCTGGCCTAAGTACGCGTTCAAGATGGCCACGGGCGCGGGCAAGACGAAGGTGATGAGTCTGGCCATAGTCTGGAGCTATTTCCATGCCTTGCGCGAGAGCGACTCACCGCTGGCCCGGCATTTCGTGGTGATTGCTCCGAACCTGACAGTGTATGAACGGCTGCGCGAGGATTTCGCGCCGGCTGGCGGCGGGCCGGACGTTTTCGCCAAGGACCCGTTGATTCCGGTTGAGTGGCGCGGCGACTGGAATCTGTCGGTTGTTCTACAAGACGAAGCGGGCGGTGCGGCGACCGGTGGCACGCTCTACCTCACGAACATCCATCGGCTGTACGACATGGACAAGCGGAAGACAAACCGCGAACCTAGGATGCACGGTTTCGTAGGACCTGACGTGTCGAAAGCCAAAGCCCTTGATACCGGCGAAGCGTTGCGCGAGCGTGTAACCTCGCATCAACGAGTGATGGTGCTCAACGACGAGTGTCACCACCTGTGGGACCCGGGCTCCGCGTGGAACGACGCGATTGCATTCCTGCAAGACCGCGTCGCGGAACGTTCTGACGGCGGAATCACCGCGCAACTGGACTTCTCGGCCACGCCCAAGGACAACGAGGGCCGGCTCTTTCAGCACATCGTTTGTGATGCCCCGCTGGGCGAGGCCGTGGACGCGGGAATTGTGAAGACGCCGGTCATTGGCCGCGGCGAAGGACTGGCCGAACGAGCAAGTAATGACGCGTCCGAGAAGTACCAACAACACTTGCTGCTCGGCTATGCCAGATGGTGCAAGTCCAAGGAAGAGTGGGCTAAGAGCGGTAAGAAACCAATCATGTTTGTCATGACCGAGGACACGGAGGCCGCGGACCAGATAGCCCGCAGATTGAACTCGGACCCGCTGTTCAAAGACCTGAACGGCAAGACCGCTAACCTGCACACGAACTTGAAGGGCAAGGTGAAGCGAGTTGGCGGCAAGGACGGCTACCCAGTCTTCATTGAGAGCGAAGCCGAGATCAGCGACGACGACCTGAAGGAACTTCGCAAGCTATCCCGCGAGCTAGACTCCGGCAGGAGTCCGTACCAGTGCATAGTCTCGGTCCTGATGCTGCGTGAAGGCTGGGATGTACGCAATGTGACGACGATAGTGCCGCTGAGGCCGTACTCGGCTCCAGCCAACATCCTGCCGGAGCAGACCCTTGGCAGAGGGTTGAGACGGATGGAACCTAACGACAGAGTAGCTGAGGTCGTTACTGTGGTCGAACACCCCGCGTTCATCAGCCTGTACAAGCAGCAGTTGAATCAGGAAGGGTTGCCGATAGAGGTCGTGAACGTAGAAGACGTGCCTAAAACGACGGTCACCATCTTCCCGGACCGCGAGCACAAGGACGTCGAGAGTCTCGATATAGCCATCCCGCCCGTCTCCGGCGGGTATAGCCGAGTCCCGACGTTGACCGGCCTTACCATCGGAGACGTGCGGCAGCAGTTCAAGAGGTACAAGCCGTTGCCGCTGGGCGAAGCGCGGTCCGAGGAGATTCAGTACGAGGGCAGGGCGCTTCTGACCGACGAGGTCGTAGAGCGGATGAAGATCCGGCTGCCGTTGCTTGAAAATGGGGCGGGCGCAGTCTCGTACTTCCGCGAAGAGTTGGAGCACATAACCAGACTCCGCGGTACGCACCCGGTTCTGGCCCCGCTCGTCGATACGTTCCTGACCGAGATTCTCTTCGGGGAGAAGGTCTCGCTGTTCGACCAGCGGTTAGTCTCACGACTGGCAGACGCCGATGTGGCCGAGCATGTGCGTGCTACGTTTGTCCCGCTGATTCTGGCCAGGACGACGGTCAAAGAGGAGCGCGCGGCAGAAGGCGTGGGGATACAGGTATCGTCGTGGAAGCCGTTCCAGGTTACCCACTCGGCGACACAACCGGCGACGCCGGCATTCAGGACACTCTTCAACCTCGTTCCCTGCAACCGTCAACTCGAAGTGGCTATGTGCCACTTTCTGGACCACGCGTCCGAGGTTGCGGCCTTCTGCAAGAACGCCGGGCCTCAGGCACAGCGGATCGACTTCATGACGGCGGCGGGTCGCCTGGCGCTGTACTCGCCAGACTTCCTGGTTAGGCTAGCAGACGGCACGCATATGCTCGTCGAGACCAAGGGCCGGGTTGACAAGGATGTCCCACTGAAGGCGCGGGCGGCAATTGCGTGGTGTGAAGCTGCATCTCGCGGCAAGACAAGGTGGGAGTATCTCTACGTTGCCGAGGGTGTCTTCCGGCAGTTGGGTTCAGAAAGCCTGCGCGCTTTGCAGAGACAGTGCCAGCCGACGCTTCAGGACTTAGTACGCGAGCCAGACATTCCGCAGTTGACCTTTCAGTTTGGTGATGCCGCGGGCGCGCCGGCAGTTGATGCGTTCCTCCAGCCCGACCAGTTCGCGCGACTGCCGCAGTACTACCAGAATGGAGTCTTGCAGGCAATCGCGCTGTTCCAGTTTCTCGAAAAGAAAGGGAACATGCCATTTGCGCCAGTGTTCACGGCGCTACTTGGGCCGCTCGACGAAGCGGCGCGGGGTGTGTTGGTTGACATGCTGACAGCTGCCCTGCCAACCGAGAGCGCGGCGCAGCGGAGTTACTTCGAGCCATCTCTTGATGCCGTTCCGTCCGACGACGCAAGCTTCATTAGGCGGCAGGCCGCGAATCTGAAGAGGACGCTGGTTGACCGCAATGGCGTCATGCCCATCGGCCTACTGAAGTGGTGCTTGGAGTATGCTGGAGCGTCAAAGAGGGAGCTCGGCGGCGTGTTCCGTGCAGTCAAAGACGGTTTCGCGACCGTGGCGAAGAGCGACCTCACCGGGTTGCTGGGTCGCGTGTACGACTTCCGCAATCAGTATGTTGCCCACCAGAAGGAAGAGCTCAGGGATGTCGAACAGACAAGGCAGGCCATGCGAGAATGGATTTCGTGCCTGCACCGGGTCTGGGCTCTCCACAACTGACTGTGATCGCTGGGGACACTGACCGGATTGGGCACGGCGCGGAAATCCCGGTGACACAATAGGCGATTCCTGACGCGCGGCCGCCCATTTGACCCTCCCGATAGCCGGGCCGAGGTTAGGTTGCTGTAGTCCGGATGTCGCGTCTTCTGGAGACGAGCCGCCTGGGATTCGCGTTCCACGACCAGCCGAGGCTGCGTGCGCGTCGGCAGATCTGTCTGCGGACAGGCTCGAATGGGCGCGGTGGCAGGGCGGACTGCCCGGAGCGAGCGTGCATCCGGGCCAGGTCCCTCCGGCAGAGAACCACAGCCGGCGTCAGGTTTGGATACCGGCCAGCGGCCATGGCCCGGGCATACCGCTCGAATACGCTGATCTCAGCCTTGGTGTAACGCACACGCCATTGGCTGCGCCCGGCCTTCCGGGCGAGTTTCACCATCTTGGCGCAGACCGCGCCCTCAGCGTGTGGCACGCTCGACCAGCCGCTGTTCCGGTCTGACCTGCGTAGCCGCCTTGACTTTCGGAAGCACGCCCTTCCCGCCTCCGCTGCAGTCAGATACCGTCCGCGCAATAGGGCCTTCACGTAACGCTTCAGCACCCGGATTTCTCCTGCTGTCCAACGCACCTGCCGAGCATACTCCCACCTTCCGCGAACCCGGTTCCGAATGTCGTAGTATGTGCTATCCAGCGTCTTTGATGCCAGTGGAGACTGCGCGTCAGGATGCTGACGCCGCAGTTGCGACAGCTGCGTGAAGCAGGCCCTGGCCGCACTTTTGACCGTGGGATGTTTGCCGGCAAGCAGCGCACGGATTGCCGCGTCAATCAGGCGCTGCTCGCGTGCAGACCAGGCTATCGGGTGACCATTCGCCATCGACTGGCCGTCAGTGTAGGCCGTTTTCACCTTCAGTCAAGCCGAATGT
>Ga0163202_1000013_pt1 | contig 26660 bp, 26 predicted proteins | sample PL_2010_300m_FD_113540 | JGI IMG/M metagenome (GOLD analysis project Ga0163202, IMG submission 113540) | Freshwater microbial communities from Powell Lake, British Columbia, Canada to study Microbial Dark Matter (Phase II) - PL_2010_300m | ecosystem: Environmental > Aquatic > Freshwater > Lake ... | reverse complement strand
GGAATGAGGTAAGCCAGCGATGGTCTGCGCGATCGTCACCGGCCAGGGCGATTTGCCGCGGGCCCTGCTGGAGGCGGCACGCGCCATAGTACCGGACATCCAGGGCGTCAGCACGCTCTCCAACATCGAGTGCCCGGTCTGCGAACTGACCGGCCGGCTGGAACAGGCCATCCTGAAGCTCCCTGAGGGCGACGTCGTGGTCTTCGCCGACATGTTCGGTTCCAGTTGCGCCAACGCCGGGCTCGAAGTCAAACGCAGCCGCCCGCACATCGCAGTACTCAGCGGCACGAACCTGGCAATGCTCGTGCGGTTCCTGTACCATCGGCACAAGAAGCCTTTCGCCGAACTCGTTCCTTTTCTCGTTGAAACCGGCAGAACCGCGGTCCAGGTAGTCGAGTTCTAGAGACGCCGGGTCAGGGCCCTGCGCCAGACGGTTTCGGCCTCGCTCAGGCTGAGGCGCACGACCACGTCGCCCTGCAACCCGTCAACAAGCAGCTCGGGGCTGTCCAAGGTTCGGCCGATCGCACGGCACGGGACCCTCAAGCCGGCAGTCAGGCTTTCAAATGCGTCGCGTTCGCGGACCGGGACCTCGCAAAGGAAACGGCTGTTTGACTCGCTGAAAAGCAGGAAGTCATCGCGCTTGAACCGTTGATTTCCGGGAACCTTGTCCAGGGCAATCCGCGCCCCGACGGCACCGGAAAAGCACATCTCGGCCAGTGCTATTCCCAAGCCGCCTTCCGAGAGGTCGTGGCAGGCGGTCACCATTCCCTTGCGAATGGCAGCGCCGACTGCGACCATGGTCCGGCGCCCACGCGATGCGTCGACTTTGGGCACCTCCCGTCCCAGGCCCTGGTGTCGGCGGAAGTACTCGCTGCCTCCCAGTTCTTGCAGGGTCTCGCCCAGAATGTAGATGAGCGAGCCCCAAGCCTTGAAGTCCGGCGTTGTAGTACGGGAGGCGTCAGGGATGACGCCCACTGCGGAGATAAGCAAGGTCGGCGGGATCGGAAGCGACTCGCCGGATTCGCTCTTGAATTCGTTGTACAGCGAGTCCTTGCCCGAGATGAAGGGCACGCGGTACTTCTTCCCGATGTCATAGCACGCCTCGGCCGCGCGCACGAGGCCGGCAAGCTGGTCCGGCCGGTCTGGACTCCCCCAGCAGAAGTTGTCCAGCAACGCAATCCGCTCGATGTCGGCTCCGGCTGCCACGCAGTTGCGCAGCGCCTCGTCAATGGCCGACGCGGCCATCCAGTAGGGGTCAATCAGGCCATAGCGTGGGCACAGGCCGCACGCCACCACGCACCCGCGCGGCGAGCCCCGGACCGGCATCACCACGCACGCGTCGGTCGGCCCGGAATTGTCATGCCCGCAGAACGGCTTCAAACCGGACGTACCCTGCACCTCATGGTCGTACTGCCTTACCACCCATTCCTTGCTGGCGATATTCGGTGCCTGCAGGAGACGAAGAATCTCTCCGGTCAGGTCTAGCCCAAACGGCACCGACGGGTCCGCGGTCTCCGGGCGCTGCCAGTGCGCCTTCTTCGTCGTGCCGCGCCAGCCGTGATGCAGGAACTTCATCTCAATGTCCGCCACCTGGTGCCGGCGGAACTTCAGCACCAGCCGACCGTCACCAGTCACCCTGCCGATCACGCTGGCCTCGACGTCATTCGCGGCCGCGAGCTCCAGCAGCTCTTTGACCTTGCCCGGCTCGGCGAAGACGACCATGCGCTCCTGGGCTTCGGAAATCCAGATTTCGGCTGGCGACAGTCCGGCGTACTTCAAGGGCACGCGGTCAAGCCAGACCTCACAGCCCTGCTCGCTGGCCAGCTCGCCGATTGCCGAAGATAGCCCGCCGCCCCCGCAATCGGTAATGGTGCTGAACAAACCTCGGTCACGCGCCGCAAGGACCAGGTCGGTCACCTTCTTCTCCTCGATCGGGTTCCCGATCTGCACCGCACCGCCTGAGATCTCCTCGGACTTCTGGTGCAGCTCGAGCGATGCAAACGTGACGCCGTGGATGCCGTCCCGCCCGGTCTTGCCGCCAAGCAGGACAATCCGCTGTCCGGCCCGCACCTGCTTGTCGAGCTTGTCTTTCGGAATCAGGCCGAGAGTACCGCAGAACACCAGCGGGTTGCCGACGAAGCCCGGGTCGAAGTAGACTGCCCCGTTCGCAGTAGGAATGCCCATCCGGTTGCCGTAGTCGCGTACGCCGGCAACCACGCCCTTCATCACTCGGCGTGGATGCAGCACGCCTCTCGGCACCTCCTCCGGTCTCGTGTCAACCGGTGCGAAGCAGAACACGTCGGTGTTCAGAATCGGTCTTGCCCCGAGCCCGGTGCCGAGGCAGTCGCGGATGACCCCGCCGATGCCGGTCGCTGCCCCGCCGTACGGCTCCAGCGCCGACGGATGGTTGTGCGTCTCGACCTTGAAGCTGATCCCGTACTTCTCATCGAACTCAATCACGCCGGAGTTGTCGTGGAACACCGACAGGCACCAGGGCAGGTTCAGCTCCTGGGTCAGCCTGAATACCGTCGACTTGAGCAGGTTCTTCACCTTCCGGCCGTCAAAGTCAATCACGCCCTTGAACGTCTTGTGCTGGCAGTGCTCGGACCAGGTCTGGGCGAGAGTCTCGAGCTCGACGTCGGTCGGGTCGCGGCCGAGCTTCTCAAAGTAGCGCCGGAGCGCGGACATCTCGGCTCGGCTCAATGCCAAGAGCCCCTGCTCTGACAGTTTCTGCAGTTCCGGCGCGGACAAGCCGCGCAGTTTTATGACCTGCTTCTGGAATCGGTACTGCTTCGTATGGACGAACACGTGCTCTCCAGCCTTCGCCGCGTGCTGAATCACCGGGTTGACCAGCAACCCCTTCACGATCATCCTCTTATTGGTATCAGCGGTGTGACGCCCGCCGGTACCGGCAGACTCAAACTCATACACGCGGCCGGTCCGGATTTCGACGCCCTCACACCCGATGTCGGCAAGCGACCGCGCGATGCTCGCTACGCTCGGGTCCATGACACCCGGGTTGTACAGCACCTCGGTGCCGGCAATGCCGGCGCCGGACTGGCGGACGGTGTACTTCTCGCAGACCGGGTCGCACAGCACCTCCGCCGCGATTCGTTCCGCCTCTGCCTTGCCGAGTTCGCCTTCAAGATAGTAGAGCCGGATAATCCTCACACCGGCAATGCCGCGGGCCCCGATGTCCCGGATATCGGATTCAAGCGCCGTCGCTTCAGGGTCGGTTGTCGTCTTGGAGATTTCGATGCGCCAGAGCACAGGCCAAGATAGGCGAAACCCACTATGAGTCAAGAAAGGCACGCTCGTGCGTGCCCGATGCCGGTCCGAAACCTGGCCCGGCCGCTACTCGCTGATCAGCTTCTTGATCTCTTGGTCGAGCGAGTCTTCGTCGATCATGTCGCTGCGCAGCCCGGAGCGCGTGAAAGCCCTCACCTTGAGCTTGGCGCGTCCGTATTCGGCTTTCACGCTGTCGGATGCGGCCTTGCGGTTCTCCCGCTCAACGGTATCAAGCGCCGCAATCCGGGCGAGGACCGAAGCGATCGTCGAGTCGCACTCCCGACTGAGCGAATCCTGCCCCGGGGTCATTCTGCCGCCGAATCGCTTCCGCCTGGATTCACACCGGTCCGACAGGTTCAGGACCTTCCGCCGCATGCCCGCACGGAAGACAACGAGTGCGGTATCGGGCGGCGCTGTTCTCAGCGCCGGAGGAAGCGGCTCCGGCTTGACCTTGCGAATGCTCCTCGCGACTACGAACAGCGCTACGGCCAGGGCCGCGGCGGCGAGCACGATGCCGACCACGGCGGCGGCGCGGCCCGGCCGCGCCCGCCCGGCCTGCGGAGTCTGCTGTTCATCCACTCTCTATTATACTCCGTTGCCTGCCGACATCTACACCCGCAGCCGCACCATTATCCTTGACTATGGCGATGGTTCTGCTTTAATACGTATGCTGATTGCGGGGTGGAGCAGTCTGGAAGCTCGTGAGGCTCATAACCTCAAGGTCGCTGGTTCAAATCCAGCCCCCGCTACTCCCCAACCTAATCTCTGCCCGCCACCCGTGGCGACCTGCTGTGGGCCGCTGTCGCGTGTGACGACAATCCTCCGCCACTTCTGACCTCTAGCCTCTGGCTACTGGCATCTGACTTGGCCTCGGCGGCCCCGGTCGGACAGTGCCGCCCGTCCCGCTACTTCGCCCCGAGCACCTCTCGGTACTTCGTCAGCACGAACCAATCCTTCTCCTGCGCCCAGGCGGATTCGAGGGTGACGCGGAGCTGGTCATCGAGGACCGTGCCGCAAGCCGCGACTGCCTGAAGGCGCACGAAATTGTTCGGGTGCTCGATGTAGGACAGGAACACGTCGCGGCCTTGAGCTTGCAGGTCCCCGTCGGCCGGCACCGTATCGAGCTTCGCCGCAAGTGCGCCCGCGGTCCTCAGAACATGGCCGAGCGCCACCGGCTTGAGCTTCTTGGACGTCGCTGCCAGCAGCGGCTCGAGGCTCGGTCTCCCGATCGCCACCAGCCCGGCCTCGGCCGCGGACCTGACCGTGAACATCGGGTCGTTCAGGGTCTGTATCAGGTTCGGGATTGCCACCGGGTTCTTCAGCTTGCCGCAGGCTTCACTGGTAACGATCCGAGAGACTTCCATCTTGTCCTTAAGAAGATAGAGAATCCTCGGCACGACCAGCGAGTCGCCGATGTCCCCGAGCGCATACGCGCCCCGGCGCGGACTGATTCGCTTCGCATTGACCCCGGCCAGTATCGAATCAACCGCGTCGAACGCGTTCCTCCCGAGCTTGCCCAGGAAGAAGGCGCCGTTATTCCGGGCAAGGTACCGGTCATCCCGGAGCGCCCGGAAAAGATACGGCTTGGCCGAGTCCGGCCAGGCCTTCACCAGCGCCTCGATTGCCTCGAACTCAAGTCCGTTCTTGGTATCCATCTTCTTGTCGGCAACATAGGCGAGCGCTTTCGGCCCAAGCTTGACGAGCTGCTTCCGGGCGCGGTTCACCTTCATCACGATGTTGCCCACGCGCCACATCGAAGCGGTCGCAAACACGCTCTCGACCGGCGCGGTTATCACAGTGTCCAGCGCTTCCGCACTCGTGTCCACTTCCGGCTCGAAATTCTCGACCGAAGCCGGACGGTCGTAGTCGAGGCCTGAACCGTAAGTGCCCTTTGCCCAGAATGCCTTGTCGGTTGCCACGTTCCGCTGGCTGTACTTGTCGGTGCCGGCGAGGTCGACGAACAGGCCCATACCGCCGAACCCGCGCGCGAAGTTGGAGCTGCCCTGGCCAAGCAGGGAGTCGGTAGTCATGTACAGGTCGTTGCCATCCTCGTCGATGAGGAACGCGGCCGAGTTCGTCAGTCCTATCCCCTGCCCGCCGGAGCAGAAATAGGAGTCGTCGCCCTTCCGGTCCACGAGCGCCCCGACCGACAGGTCATGGCCCTGGCCCTGGGCCGGCCCAAGCCGCGACACGTACGAATCGTTGCCTCCCTCGTCGACCAGCACTCCGACCGACAAGTGGATGCCCGCCCCCTGCGAGTACTGGGCCGCGGTATAGTGGTCGAAGCCCGCTCCGTCCCATATCATGCCGAGCGAATACCAGTAGCTCGTGGCCTGGCAGAAGACCTCGCCGTCATAGAAGTCGTTGCCGCTCCGGTCGCACAGCATTGCCACTCCACCACCGGCGTCCGGCCTCCGGCCGATGGCGAACCCGTGCGAGAACGAACGGTACTCGTGCGGCAGCAAAGGCGCGTGCAGGTACTTGCCGCCGGCCCTGTATACGTCATTGCCTTCCAGGTCGGCAAGCGTGCCCGCCGCCCAAGTCGATGCAAACCCCTGGCCGTAGCACCAGCACCGGTAGGTGTCGTTCCCGCTGTTGTCCACGAGCAGCGCGGTCCCGAAATCGGACGCTCCTTGTGCGAAGAACCCGGCCTGGTACATGTCGTCGCCGGCCATGTCCCACAGCAGCCCGGTGCCGAAGATTGACGCGCCCTGCGTGTAATGCGAGGCGCGGTACACGTCGTTACCCGCGCAGTCAATCAGCACGCCCGCGCCGAACAGGGCCGCGCCCTGGCTGAACAGCCGGTCCGAGAAGTAGCAGTCGTCGCCGGCGAGGTCAATCACGGTGCTGAACGGCTTGTCCAGTACACCGACCGCGCCGCCGGCCCGATTCATGTAGCGGTCGTCACCTCCGATGTCAATGATGATAGCGCAGTCATCGTGATACACGTTGTCGCCGGCCCCGCCAACGATGACGAGGCCATGCTCGGTCTCAAGCCGGAGCATCACTCCGCCGTCGACGCCGGGTGCGGTCTTCGCCTCGGTCTCGTGCGGAAACGGAATGGGCCCCTGCGCCAGCAGCCTGCGCGCCTCGGTCGCGGCCATGGTCACGGCTATGCCGGACATCGCCAGCGCACGCCGGTCCAGCTTGCGCACGTAGACCAGCAGGGTCTCGAGCTTGAACTCGCGGCTCGTATCGTACTCCCGTCCGAACTCGCGGTGCAGCTTGCCGCTGAACGACTTCTCGACCGAGTCGTCCTCGTCCTTCCAGAAGTCGGGCGCCTCGCCCAAGAGCCCGTCGAGTTCGTACGGCGAGAGCTTCGCAATGGCCTGCTTCAGGTACTTGTTACCGACCGTGTAGCTGCCGAGTAGCAGGTTGATTGATTGTCCCAGGGCCTTGGGCAGCGCCTCGGTTCCAGCCGCCTGAACCTTGGCCGCGGCTGCCACTTCCCGCCAGAGCCTGGCCGAGTCCCCGGCCTTGATACCAGCGTCAATGACCCGCCACTGGTCGAGCACCTTCCCGGCAGGCAGAGACTCAAGCAGGACTGTCCGCGCTGCCGTCGACTCGGTGTACGCGACCACATCAAGCGGATGGTCCAGCAGCCGGTCGACCACCTTCAGCCGGAAGAAACTGTCGACCGCCCACTGCTTGAAGAAGCCGAGTTCGTCCACTCTCATCCCTTGGGCGGCCATTCCGGCCTTGATGGCCTCCATGCTCAGCGAATCAATGCCGATAACCGCCGGCGGCGCGGCGGAAACAACTGCGGCCAGGACCAGCAATACGGTAGCTGACTTCCTATTCATCTCAGTTCTCCTTGTAGAAAGGTCAATCTATACCTACTTCTGCAAATGTCAATCTCCCCAGCACAACCCGAGGGGGCAAGAGTGAAACCACAGAGACCACAGAGAACACCGAGCCGGTGAGGCAGGCATCCACTCCGAGCTCTCAATTGTCTCTGTGTGCTCTGTGGTTCAATGTCGGATTCAGAGGCGTGGGACCAGGTACTCAAGCGGGTCAACCGACTTGCCGCCGACTCGGAACTCGAAATGAAGCGTGTCTCCCGACAGGGCGATGATGCCGCCCTTGGCCACGCTGGCGCCGACCTTCACCTTCACATCGCTCAGCCTTGAATAGATACTGTGGATTCGCTTCCCGTGGTCCAGAATCACCATCCGGCCATAGCCCATGAAGATGTCGGCGAAGCTGACGATGCCTGAGTCAACGGCAAGAACCGGGCTGCCGCCCTTCATGGCGATATCGATTCCTGAGCTCTTGGTTACGGTCTTGTACTTCGGGTCGACAATCATGCCGAACTGCCTCACAACCTGCCCCTGCGCCGGCCACGGCAGGACGCCTCGCCGCTTGTCCGCTGCCAGTTGGTGAGCGGGCTTGGCCGCGGCCGGCCTGGGCTTCGGCCGCGGTCTCCCGCGCCGGTAGCGTGGGTCGATACTGTAGAGAGCTGCGCAGCCGCTCGCGACCAGCAGCACGAAGCATGCGAACACCAAGAGACATCGTCGGGTTCGCCCGCGCCGCACGCGAATCTGCACTTACAGTTTCTATCCGATAACCGCGCCCAAGTCAACGCCGACGCTGCGCCCGAGAACCGGGATAGGGATTCACCGCCAAGTCACAAAGACACGAAAACGGGTTCGGACAAGAATGCTCCGCTATCTCAGGTTCGAAAGCGCCAGTCAGAGCACCGCTCAGAGCTCCCGTCAAAGTATCGGTCAAGGCTCCAGTCAGAGCTTCTTCAAGAGCTCCTTTCAGAGCATCGTTCAAAGCTCAGGTCAAAGCTTGTTTCATCGCTTGGCGCATAGCTCGCGCCAAAGCTCAACGCATCGCTTCTTTCATCGCTCAGTCCAAAGCTCCGTCGAAAGCACGCGTCAAAGCTCTTCTGAAAGCTGAACTTGAAGCTCATTTCGTAGCGCCTTTCAAAGCTTGGTCGAAAGCCAACTCGAAAGCTGCCGAGGGGGCGACCCCTACCCTTGAATTCCTGACAGACTCGCATGGCCTAACAGGCTCACAATGTGTGATCTACATGTGATATGTGGGAATCCTTATACTATCGGCCCGTGTATTCTCTCGGTGGACTCGAAGCTCTCTGTTCGTGCACGAGCGCCTATGCTACCCGAAGTGGCAAGAAGACCAGCATCCCGCGGACGCCGAAGCTGCACGGGCTTTGCCTTCTGCGCTTTGACTTCCGGTCTTTGGCTTGCGTCCGGTGTCCTGCTCGCACCTCTGCATTCTGCCTTCTGACTTCTGCCTTCTGCCTTCGTTGGGACCTCCAATCCACCGTCCCCCCTACGCTGCGTCAGCGTCCCCCGGTGCATTGGGGGAGCTATTGGACCCGCTATTGGCCAAGCTACTCGACCCGCTATTGGCCAAGCTACTCGACCCGCTATTGGACGAGCTGCTCGACCCGCTATTGGACGAGCTGCTGGGCCAGCTATTGGCCTAGCTACTGGACCCGCTACTGTACAGGCTACTGGACCCGCTATTGGCCAAGCTACTCGACCCGCTATTGACCAAGCTACTCGACCCGCTATTGACCAAGCTACTCGACCCGCTATTGGACGAGCTACTGGACCCGCTATTGGACGAGCTACTGGACCCGCTATTGGTCCAGCTACTGGATCGGCTATCGGACGAGCCAGCTCACAGGACATCTGCCCAAACCGGCGACCGGCACTTTGCCGCGGCTTGACAGCGGACGAATCCGGTCTACACTTCACGGCTGATGGTGACTGGATCCCTTACGTCCTTAACGCGGGCTACAAATAGGGGAAGTGTCCCGCTTTTCCCCCTTACCCGCTTCACCCGCTCCTCTGGAGGAGGCAAAGGCTCGTGCTTCTCCTCTGCCCTGCGCCTGATCCCACGGTCAAACCGCTCCACGGCCCGGTCTATCTTTGCCGGCAGGAACTCCCGCACCTTGGCCAGAGCCTTGCGCGTCTCAACCTCAATCACTGCCTGTCTCGCCGTGTAGCGGTTGAGCACGTCCAGCACCGCAGAGAAGTCGGCTCGACAGGCTCGCAGGTAGTCAGCCAGCAGCCCGACACCGGGGTTCGGGACCTCGCCGCGCTCGAGCCGACCGGCAACGTGATGGCTGCCCTCCCCCTGACGACCCATCGCAGTCGCCAGCTTCTGCTGGGTCAGGCCTGCCTTGAGCCTGCACTCGCGCAGGCGCTTGCCCAACTCCATCTCGCCGTCAAACCGGTCTTTGAGGCTCTTCATATGCAGCTACCAGTATACGCATGATAAGGATTCTTATCAAGCGCGTCGTGTCGCTCTTTCCTGTAAGCTCTGAATTCTGAATTCACTATTCTCTACTGCCTGGAAATGACACCCTCGCTGGGGGGATAGCTTGACCCGTGGTTTCACCCATAGTTCGACCCGCAGTCTCACCCGTGGTTTGTCCCGCCGTTTCACCCATGGTCTCACCCGCAGTCTCACCCGTGGTTTGTCCCGCAGTTACACCCATAGTTTCTCCCGTAGTCTGTCCCGTAGTTCCTCCCGTGGTTTGTCCCGTAGTCTCAGCCGTGGTTTGACCCGCAGTTGCACCCGCCGTCTGTCCCGTAGTCTCACCCGTAGTGTGACCCGCCGTTCGACCCGCAGTCACTCCCGTGGTCTTACCCGTAGTCTCACCTGCAATCTCACCCGTAGTGACTCCCGTCGTCTCACCCGCCCCGTGTTTTCCGCCGACCAGGCCGGCACGTGCCTCGCCCTTGCGCTGCTTGACACCGACCGAACCCGAACCTATCCTGACTGCCGATGGGCAATGGATTCAGCCCGGCCTTAACGAACATAGGATTGTTTACTATGTACCCGGACTTTTCGAAGGAGGCGCGATGAACGTAAGGCGAGCTCTAAGTCGCATTACCGCCACAGTGGGAACGGTAATCTGTCTAGCTGCAGGAATTGCGGAAGCGAGTCAGAATCCCGGTGCCACCTTTCTCTTGATCTGGCCTTCCGCGCGCTCAACGGCTCTAGCTGGCGCCATGACCGGGCTTGCCGACGATCCCGACGCGGCATACTGGAACGCAGGCGGGCTAGCATTCCAGAACGGTCTCGGAGGGTGCGCCAGCTTCGCTAGCTGGCTCCCCGGGCTCTATCCAGGCATGTACTACACGTACGCGAGCGCTGGCTTTGGCAGCGCCAGGCTACTCCCTGGCGGGAGAAACCTCAATGTCGGTGCAGACATCATGTACTTGACAACCGGCGAGACGGACGTAGTAGATGAACACGGCAATTTCATTGGGAGGTACACCACATACGACATGGCCATCGGGCTACATGCGGGCGTTCAGGCAACTCCCGTACTGGGCATCGGCGCAAACCTCAAGTACGTCCGCAGCTATCTAGTGCCGGAATGGGTCTGGAGGTCCATGCCTGAACTGGGAATAGACGCTGGAGGAACCGCCAACGATGTGTCCTTCGACTTCGGCATGCTGTATAGGCCAGCGAAACTCGCAGGAATCGGCTTGACGCTTGCAAACATTGGTCCGGATATTGCTTACACTGAAGCGGGAGATAGCGACCCGCTCCCGCTAATGCTCCGCCTAGGCGGTTGCCTAACGCCAGTAGATGCTCCGTTCCTCCGCGTTCGGACGCTGCTGGAGGTAGACAAGATACTAGTAGGGATGTTCTATGACACGACTGGCACCAAGACTTTCGGGCGGAAGTTGGATGAGGAACTCCGAGACGCGTGGAAGAGCGTGGCAGCTGAGGTGACTATCCTGCAAGTCTTCGCGGCCAGAGTCGGGTATATGGAAGACTTGACCGGGCAACGTGGAGGTATATTGCTCGAGAAGGAAGGTCAGACATACCACTACGGCCTCGGCGATGTACTTACCAGAAAGAACCTGGGCACTTTCAGGCGCCTCGGCATCTGCTGGGGAGTGGCGCTGTGCTACAAAGACCACGCGCGGCTCGAGATATCCGACGACTCGAGAATCTGGGACTTCCCGACCAGAAACACGAAGCTCGCGCTGACTGTGAATGATTTGGGCGGTATGTGGATAGACCTGACGTCCGGCCGGCCGCTAGACTGGATACCGTGACAAATCCACGGTCCGTCCGTCAACCGCTTAACCACAAGGAGGCCACGGTGAAGAGAACCATGTTGTCCGCACTTCTGCTGGGCGTCCTGCTCGCTGCGTGCTCAGTCAAGGAGAAGTATGTGGTACTCTCCGACGTACCACCGAACCCAACAGTCACAGTCATCCCCTCCACAGGCTCCAAAGAGGACGTCGCCGATGCCGATGTAGTGATAGGCTTGCTCGTAGATTGCGGGGTAAAAACAGTCCTTCGCCCGGTTATGGTCAAGGAGAGGACAGAATACGACGGAACTGGTTCGTCCAGCGGGATAGCCGCATCAGGCGGCAGGATAGCAGTGGCTTTGGGCGATGCGTCCTCGAAGGGCGGCCAGACGACGAGTGTCGACGAAGTGTCGCTGCTGAAGGAGACGACCGCCGACTACGTATTCTACGTGCGGCACACGCGACAGGGACCCCAAGTAGTATTGGTGAAGCGCGAAAGCGGCCAGATTCTACACGTCGGCCAGATTGGCACGGGGTCAGCCGGAAGTAGTTGCTGCCTCTCAGGCACAACCTACGAAGTGCAATCCAAACCACAGGACAAGATGCGGCAACTGCTCGTGTCCGCTGGAATACTGAGGTAAGCAGCAGGAACCCGAGGAGAGAATTGGGAGGATAGGGACAGCCACCCGATTTCCCGTCCCGCCCATTTGACACGCGAGGCCGATTGTCCATAATGGCCCGTGCTTGTTCCCAAGCAGAACCGATGGCATCCGGTCATGTTACCTGACGACTATCTGCGGAAGCTGAAGCAGGACCTCGGCCAGGCCGAAGCTCAGGTCGAGTCTGAGACCCGCTACGAGCCCGACCCGGACTTCTCCCCTCCGCCCGACGGCGACGGCACGCAGTCCGCTTGACTTTCGTCCCTGCCAATCCTAGAATCCCGGCCATGAAGGTGCGCAAGCCTGTCCCGTCACCGACAGGAGGCTGGCAACATAGGGAGCATCTAGCGCTCCCGAACTGGAGCCCTGTTGCGCAAGCATGACTCCGTAGATCAAAAGCATCGCCTTATAGAGATTTCCTACGAGGCCGCGCAGCAGGACATCAGCAGGCACTTCGCGGACATGAGCTCCACCAGAAACTGGTGCGTAACAGGCGTACTTGTATACTACGGCGCCATCATCTCAAGTGGTAGACCAATAGAGTTCTGGATGTGCATTCCGCCCGTCGTCGCGGTCATCTTTGCCTGGTTCCTCACAGTGTACGAACGAAGCAACGCGGAATTGGTCCAGCGCTACTGCCGCTACGCGGAGTATGCGCTGAAGGTCACAGGGAACCACGCGGAGGAGTCTACGTACTGGTTGCCGCCGCTGCAGGAATGGTTGGATAGGAATCGCAAGAGGAGCTTCTGCAGGAAGCTGCCCCACTACTGTAGAGTTGCTTGGCAAAGGCGAGCAGGGTGGGCGTGGCTGCCCATTCTAGCGGTATTGATAGTACTCGGGACCTGGCTCGGCCGAAAAGCGACCAAGAGTCGGCCTATCACCCCGCGACGCGAGTGGAAGCAGGACTGTCTCCTCCCCAGCGATAGCGTCTATCTCGGCTTGCCCTCTGACACGTCACCCGCCGTTGACACCCCCGCCAATCAGTAGGCATTTCAGATTGCAGATTGAAGATTGACAGAACCGTCCGCCCACCAAGGCCATTGTAGATTCTAGATTGACGATTCTAGATTGGCAGCACCGGACTCCCGGTCCATCAGCAGGCATTTCAGATTGCAGATTGTAGATTGCAGATTGGCCGAGCCCGAGGCCCTGGCCGAAGCCGAAGCCATTGTGGAATCCTCGACCCGCTACGTCCCCGACCCCGACGCCCCTCTGCCCTCCGACGACGACCCGCACAAGCAGCCTCGGTGAGCCGATACCAGCGTCAGGCCGCTAGCCCACGACATCATGCGGGGCGTGGTGGTTCCGCCAGCACGCCCCGCCTCGCCTAGGACGCTACTGCCTGCACTCGCCGCGCTTAGCCTTTGCCTTGCACTCGTTGCAGAATTCACCGGTAGTCGGTTTGCTGTGTTTGACAACCGGGTTCTGTGACAGCGGCGGCCAGTTGGTGCAGTTCTTGCACCAGTGCCAGGCGTCACTGCCCTTACGCTTCCGATATTCGGGCATATGCCCTCCTGTTTGGTAGTTCATCGCGCTGCCTAACGTCAGTGCCGCTTTCGACCTGACGGCCGCTGGCCTCACGATATCCTCTGTCGGCGCGGCTCCGGCGTACAGGACGCTGGTCGGGATTCACGTCAGTGCTGACCATACGGCGATTGGTTTGTTGGCTTCAGACTGATGCCCAGGTCAGATGATTTCCTGCCGACCGCCGGCGCTGTCTGGTTGAGCTTCAGCGCTGCCACGAGAGTTGGCGTATTGCCGCCTACCAGTTGCTTGAGCTTCCACACGTCTAAGTCGGACCCCGACTTCCAGTGGTTCGTTGGTTCCTTCGCCATTGTCATCGGCTGTCAGTCTAGACGCCCTGCATCCCTCGTCAAGCCTCGTCGACACGGCACTCGATTCCTGACGCACGGGCAGTTCCCTGCCATCAGTGCAAGCCCTGAGCCGTTGCCCGTGAACCGTACGCCGTAGTCCGAAGGCCGTCGGCCGTCCTTCCCCGCCCATTTGACTTGTCCGGCCCGCCCGCTACCATGTCCGAGATGGAATCCGACCCTCGGCCCTGCTGGGCCTACGCGCGGTCGTCTCCCCGCCCGCTGGACAGCATGCCGGATCTAGAGAGGAGGACGACATGAACCGAAGACTGGACGCAGCGTTCCGCAAACTCACGCGTGACTTCCCTGAGCTGTTGGACAGGCTGAGGCGCGATTCATACCCACGGGGCTTCCCACGCGCCAGAATCCCGAAGCAGGGCGTCTACGCTTTCCGCGAGGACGCAGTCACCTGGTACGTTGGGCGCACGGACACCATGGCAAGGCGCTGGGGCCATCACACACACGAAGGCTCGGTCGAGAATCAGGCTTCCTTCGCATTTCTGCTTGCGAGGGAGGAGGCCAACGCAGCAGGCATCCGGGCGCACACTCGCAAGGCCCTAGCTGGCAAAGCCAAGTTCACGCCGTACTTCAACCGAGCCAAAGCACGCGTAGGACGGATGTCGCGACACGCTGTCGAGGTCGTCCACCCTACTAAGCAAGCCCTGTTCGAGATATATGCGGCCGTTGTCCTGCGAGCGAAGTACAGCGATTTCAGAAACCACTAGCACTCTGCGGCGAGGTTCCCATGGGAGAGAATCAGGGACAGGCGCCGTATTCCGGGGAGCCTCGGGACATCTTGGCAGATTCCGCCCGCCGATTTGACATCCCCGCCCACGAGTCTATCATGTCCGCGATGAGGATCGGGATCCTGCTCTGCCTACTGCTCGCCGCGGCAGGCCTCACCGGTTGCGGCTCGATCGAGACCCTGACTCCTTCGAATCTGAAGGTCGAAGTCAGGTCTTTCGAGAACACGCACGCACCGACCGACAGCTTCAAGGGCACGTTCAAGTTCGTCAACAAGACCCTGAAGAACATCCGTGCCGAATTCCCGACATCGCAGTGGTACGACCTCGCGTTCTACGACAGCCTTGGCGTCGAGCGGTTCCACCTGAACCAGGGGTCCCAACAGCGGATCACCTACCTCGAACTCGGACCGCTCGGGACGCACACCGAACAGCTGAGATTCACGTTCTACCAACTCTCTCCCGGCACCTACCGAGTCCGCGCGTGGGTCGCGTGGCATGAAGACGTCTACTCTGAGACAGCGATAGAGGTAAAGTAGCGCCCGGCCATCTGACAAGTCTCCCCCGCCGATTTGACATCCCCGCCCGCGAGTCCTAGAATCCAGCCATGATCCAAGCAAGGTCATGGGGAGGCTGTATGGCCGCAACACGCCGGACGTTCGTGCTCGGGCTGGCAGTCATGTTAGTTGTGCCCGTGTTGGCGCAGGGAGCGGGACTGGCCGCCCTTGTGGATCAGTGGCTGCCGCGGGCATCCCGTTTCGTGGACATAAAGACGCCCATGGCGGCAGTCAGTGCCGATGGGTCGGTGTGGCTGAGTTGGGTGCAGGTACCAAGGATCGGCCTGGAGCTGAATACGGACACTGCGAACCTAGGCGTCTTCTGCAGGCTGATGACGCCGGACGGGAGCGAAGTATTCGGGACCAGGCGGCTCACGTCAGGCAGGCAATACCGGGACTACTTCCACGCGTATCCTTATCCTTTCTACCTCACCGTCACACCCAGTGGCGGAGCAGCGCTCTTTCTTTACACCCACACGGCGGGGACCAAAGATGCCACACAGATCGTCCTGCTTGACAGGTCCGGAGCGGCGAGGAACACCCGGATTGACTTCGCTCCGAATGCAGGCGACGGGTGGCTGGATGCGCCTCGTGTGAGATTGCTGTCCGGCGTCGGTACTTTTCAGATCTGTTTTGCCCCCGATGGAGTGATGCACTGCTTCTTCTGGTCGACGGAAGCACTGGCGGTTGCATCCCTTGATCCATCTGGCAGTTTGCCTCCGGTCGTCAACGTCAAAACGTACCATCCATTCGGGTCAGAAGACTCGGCATCTGCGCTCGACACGATGAAGCTGAGGCTGGTGAAGCTCGCAGGGCGAAGAGATCTCACGTCAGTCTTGTTCACACGCACCGACACAGTCGCTGCCGCGTTCGTCGAGCCCAGACGGGGTCACGCATCTGCGAAAGGAGGCGGTGACCTAGTTGTCTACACCTTCAGCCTGCCGTCGCTCACACCGTGCGGCTCCTTCCGGGCACCTGCTGATTCGGTAGCAGGTGCCGACCGGCCCGGCGTCCGGCTCCCGAGCGCCATACTGGCGCCGGTCAGAAGTGGATTCGCCTACCTTGTGTCGGGTCGTGAAGTTACATCGTCGTACATGATGAGTCCGACAGAACGACCCCAGGTAGGCCGGCGAGCGGTCGCGCCAATCGTCCCGACCACGAAGATGGACTCACTAGTCTGTCAGGCGGTCCACTTCATTCAGACCAAACCGCGTCAGCCTTGGCGCATTGAATGGTTCGCACTGGATCGTCAGGGAGTTCTCCACCATGACGCACACGTCTGCGAGTCCGTTCCGGGCAGGCTGCGCTAAAGGGTAGAAAGGGGAGGAATCAGGGACAGACCCCATTCCGGGAAGCTTCGGGACATCGAGGCAAATTCCGCCCGCCAGACGATGGGCAGCAGGGCCACCAGAGGTGAGGAGGTCTGAGTGAAGTATGTCTTCATCGCCGCGATTGCGGCAATCATCGCGCGCGGGATTCTCGGCCTGATTGACCCGTCCGCGCTCAATGCGCCCACCCCACCGCCACTGCCCGAGCCGGTCAAAGGGCATGTCACCGTTGTCGCCGGCGGTCCGACCGGCACTATCTCTGGGCATATCTATGACGCGAGGAATGGTGAGGTGCTCGTTGGTGCTTCCGCGCTCATTCGGGGAACTGACCACGGTGCAGCGACCGGCGTACGTGGCGACTACACCATCACCGGCATCCAACCCGGCAAGTACGAGTTGGTGGCGTCGTGTGTTGGCTACAATGATCTGAAGACCCCTGTCACCCTGGACAGCATTGCTGGCCTGCGGGTAGATTTGTGGCTCGCCGTGACGACAGTCCTCCTCGGCTGGCCACCCGGTAGTTGATGCGCAGACCTGCTTTGGCCGATCCAGAGACAGTCACCCAATTCCGCCCGCCGATTTGACACCCCGTCCCACGAGTCCTAGAATCCGGCCATGACTGGGCCTGAGTTCCCGACCATAGAGACCCGCCGGCTCGTGCTGAGACCTTGGGAGCTCTCTGATGCGCCTGCCATCTACCGGTATCGGTCGGACCCTGAGATCTACCGGTACATGCGTCCCGAACCACCCGCTTCGCCGGACGTCGTGGCGGAAAGCATCCGTCTGTGGTCTGAGCTTCGCCCTGAGGACCGGACGCCGATGTGGGTGATTGCCCTGAATGAGGAAGGTGTCGTCGGGCTAATCGGGTTCACTCGACTCGACCGGGCAAATTCCAGCGCGTACCTGACCTACGAAGTCGCCCGTCAACACTGGGGAAAGGGAATCGTCACCGAGGCCGTGCGCGCAGTCCTCGGCCACGGGTTTGGCACCCTCGGGCTGAATCGCATCGCTGCCTACTGCTGGGAAGGCAACATGGCATCGCGGCGGGTAATGGAGAAGGCCGGCATGCGCTACGAGGGAACGCTACGGCAGCTGGCATACGCCAAGGGCGCATACCGGGATATGAGGTTCTATTCGGTGCTGGCCGGCGAGCGGAAGACCGATCAGGGAAGCCACAGCGACACGATAGCCGACTCCTGACGCGCGGGCGGCGTCTCCCCTGCCGTCGCGCCTCCGGCGCGAGTTATCAGTTCCTGGTTCCTAGTTCGCAGTAGCGGACTCCTGATTCCAGACAGCCAACCCATTCCAGATTCTAGACGACGGCGAATGCTGTCGCCCCGACGCCGATGGAGGGGTCTCGCCTGAGAGGCCCGTTCAACTCGCTCCGCTCGTCACGCTTCGCGTGCTCCGGAACGAGCAGGGCGGCTCAGCGCCGGTTCGCAGTTCCTCTTCGCCACTCGGCCCCATTATCGCTTCCTCGAAGTTCTGCTTGACAAAGGGGGTATATAGGGATTATCGTATGTACCTATCAGATGAACCCTTACGTTCAGCCCGAAACCGGTAAGCAGGTCGCCGAGGACGTGGTCGTGACGTTCACGCAGATGTTCGACCTGTCGCTGACCAAGGCCAAGATGTTTGACATGATGCCCGGGCTGCTTTTGTACCTCGCGCGGGAACCGCAGATGGTCGAGCCGTGCCTCAAGGTCATGATGCCGATGATGAAGGGGATGGACATCGAAATCAACGATGACCTGCTGGTCGAGATGATGCCTTCGGTCGTGAAGGCCGTGGACCAGGTGCCGAGCCTGGGAGGCGCGGTCTTCGCCCGGATGGTACCGATGATGAAGACGTTCGGCCTGAAGATGAATCTCTACATCATGGGCAAGGTGATGGGCATGATGATGGGCATGACGCTCCGCCACCCGCGGATAATACCGGGCATGATGCTGGCGATGCCGAAGATGCTCTAGGAGAGGGAGAGAGTGAGAAAGGGAGTAAGGGGGTAGGATGCGCGAAAGCCCGATGGACTGGCTGCCGGGGTTCGACAAGAAGTTCTCGGAGCTGACCCACGGGATGGTGAAGGACCTGGAGAAGTGCATGCAGTGCGGGAAATGCACGGCCCAGTGCCCGGCGGCCAAGCTCTCTTCCTACAATCCGCGCCAGATTATCCGCGACCTGAAGATAGGCAACGTCGAGAAGGTCATTTCTTCCGAGGAGCTCTGGCTCTGCTTCTTCTGCTCGGGCTGCTACGCGGTCTGCCCCCAGGACATCAACTTCCCGTTCGCCATCGCGATGCTGCGCTACGCGGCGCTGGCCAAGGGCTACGGTTGGGAAGAGGTGAAGAAGATAAAGGATCCGTACGCGCAGGACTACTATAACACCGGCCTGTCGGTGAGCCCGGATGAGAAGAACCTCGGCATCCGCGCCGAGGTGGCGAAGAACTCGGGCACCGACGGCCGCATCGCCAGCGTGCGCCGGAAGATGGGCCTGCCGGAGAAGCGGGTCGTGTCCGACAAGGCGCTGGCGGAAATCCGGTTCATCTCGGACGCCACCGGCATGACCGACCTTCTAAAGGGGATGGAGAAGAAGAAGGGCGTGCCCAAGAAGTGGAACTACGGTTCACCCGCGGACCTGGTGCGCATCAAGCGGGGCCCGCACCAGAAGTTCCAGGACATCGATGACACGCGGGAAAGCAAGGATGGAAGACCGAAGACTGAGGACCGAGGACCGAAGGCCGGCAAGAAGGAGTAGACGTGCCGAGAAAGAAACTGGTCGAAGATATCCGGGTCTCGGACCGGATGTTCCTGTTCCAGCCCTGCGTGGGCAACAGCAGGTACCCGGGGATAATCTCGGCCGCCCAGGAAGCGATGCCCAAGCTGGGCGTCGAGATGGTGACGAGCGACGAGCAAACCTGCTGCGGCGGGTTTCTTACTTTCACCAACGTGGCCCAGCCGACGTCGACGATGCCGGCAGTGGCGCGCAACCTGTGCCTGGCCGAGGAGCAGGGGCTGGACGTGGTCGCATTCTGCAACGGCTGCCACACCTTCCTCACCGAGTTTTCGCACTTCATGAACGACCGGCCGCCGGTCAAGGGCGTGGTGAACGTCATCCTATCGATGATCGGCCGGGAGTACAAGGGGACCGCCGGCATCTACCACATCATCGAGATACTGTACAAGATCAAGGACCGCATCGCCGAGCGCGTAGTGGTGCCGCTTACCGGGCTCCGTTTCGCGACCCACTACGGCTGCCACTATCTGAACGGGTTCAAGAAGACCGCGATTGACGATGCGTTCATGCCGACGGTGATGGAAGAGATTATCCGTGCCTGCGGGGCCGAGGTGGTCGAGTACGGCGAGAACCGGGCCTGCTGCGGCACCGGGCTGACCCAGGTCATCCTGCACAAGGAGGAGCTTTCGCTGCCTCACACCAAGCGGAAGCTGGAGAGCCTGAACGAGGCGCACGCGGACGCGGTCGTGGTCCAGTGCCCTTACTGTCAGGCCCAGCTCGACCGGATGTCGCAGAAACTGAACTCGCGCAAGGCAGGAGATTTCCGCACGCCGGCGATTCACGTCATCCAGCTAGTCGGACTCGCGCTCGGCGTCGAGCCGGCCAAGCTCGGGTTCGAGGCCCACGCTATCCCGTTCGACAAACTCCTAGCCAAGTACCGGAAGCTGCCGAAGGCAGGGCCGGACAAGACTCACCACCAAGACACCAAGGCACCAAGCCGGGAGCAGAAAGCGGACGGGACTAACCACAAAGACACTAAGACACAAAGCCGGAAGCAATCCACCGAGGTCGCCGCCTGATGTCCGTTCCACGCACTGGAATCCTCGAATCCTTGACCCCTGGACTCCTTTCCTAGCATGGCCCGCGTCGGCGTCTTCATCTGTCACTGCGGCGTCAACATCGCCGGCAAGGTGGACGTGGCCAAGGTCACGGAAACCATCGGCAAGATGCCCGAGGTCGCGTTCGCGACCGAGTACAAGTTCATGTGCTCGTCCCCGGGCCAGAAGCTCGCTTCCGACGCCATCAAGGAGCACGCGTTGAACCGCATCGTGGTAGCGGCCTGCTCGCCCACGATGCACCTGCCCACGTTCCGGAAGGCCATTGCCCGGGCCGGGCTGAATCCCTACCTGATTTCGATGGCGAACATCCGCGAGCAGTGCTCGTGGGTGACCGAGGATAAGGAGAAGGCGACTGAGAAGGCAACCGACCTTGTCCGGCGCCAGGTGCGCCGCATCGCCCATGCCGACCCGCTAGAAGACGTGTCGGTGCCGGTCGAGAAGACTGCGCTCGTGCTCGGCGGCGGTGTGGCTGGCATCCAGGCCGCGCTCGACATCGCCGACGGCGGGCGCAAGGTCATACTGGTCGAGAAGAGCCCCTCGCTCGGCGGCAAGATGGCCCAACTCGACGAGACGTTCCCGACGTTGGACTGCTCCCAGTGCATCCTCACGCCCAAGATGGTCGAGGCGGCCCAGCATCCCAATATCGAAATCCGGGCCAACACGACGGTGAAGAAGGTCGGTGGCTACGTGGGCAACTTCGAGGTGACGCTCGAACGGCGGCCGACCTGCGTTGACGCGACGCGCTGCATCGCCTGCGGCCTGTGCGTCACCAAGTGCCCGGTGAAGGACGTGCCCGATGAGTTCAACGCCGGGCTGGGTACGCGCCGCGCAATCGCAACGCCGTTTCCGCAGGCGGTCCCGGCGATACCGGTCATCGACCAGGAATACTGCCTGAAGTTCACCAAGAACAAGTGCGGCGCGTGCGAGAAGATATGCCCGGCCGGGGCAATCGACTACGAGGACAAGGGCGCGGAAGAGACGGTGAAGGCGGGCGCCATCGTCGTCGCGACCGGGTTCCAGGAGATGTCGCCGGCCGTGTACACCGAGTACGGCGGCGCGACCTACCCGGATGTGCTTACCGGGCTTCAGTTCGAGCGGCTCGTTTCGTCGACCGGGCCGACCGAGGGCAAGCTGGTACGGCCGAGCGACGGTCAGGAACCCAAGACCATCGTCTTCGTGCAATGCGTGGGCTCGCGCGACCCGTCCAAGGGACACGAGTACTGCTCGGGTATCTGCTGCATGTACACCGCCAAGCACGCGCTGCTGTACAAGCACCACGTGCCCAATGGCCAGGCATACGTCTGTTACATCGACATCCGCTCGCCGGGCAAGAACTACGAGCAGTTCATCCGCCGGGCGGTTGAGGAAGAGGATGTCCGCTACATCCGGGGCCGGGTGGGCAAGGTGCAGCGGCGCGACGACGGCCGTTACCGGGTGTTCACCGAGGATACGCTGGTGGGCCGGCCGGTTTCGATTGACGCTGACATGGTCGTGCTGGCGAGTGCGGCCGAGCCGCAGTCCGACGCGGCAAGTCTTGCCCAAACCCTGGGTATTTCCTACGACGCGGACGGTTTCTACACCGAGGCCCACCCCAAGCTGAAGCCGGTCGAGACCGCGACCGCGGGCGTCTTCCTTGCCGGTGCGTGCCAGGGGCCGAAGGACATTCCGGCCAGCGTCCAACAGGGCAGCGCGGCGGCCGCCAAGGTGCTGGCGCTCTTTGCGAACGAGACCCTGCGCAAGTCGCCGCAGGTGGCGCAGGTGGATTCAAGCGCGTGCACCGGCTGCCTGACATGCGCCTACGTCTGCCACTACTCGGCCATCGAAGAGAAGCAGGCCGCGGGCCGGCAGGTCGCTTTCGTCGTCGCCGGCAAGTGCCAGGGATGCGGGGCGTGCGCCGCGGCGTGCAAGAACAAGGCGGTGACGCTCGCCCAGTTCTCGGACGACGAGGTCTTCGAGGAGATGATGCGATGAGCGCGCCGGAGATGGCCCGGGACCCGAAGATACTCGCGTTCCTCTGTCGCTGGTGCAGCTACGCGGGCGCGGACCTGGCCGGCACGAGCCGGTTCTCCTACCCGCCCAACGTCCGGATTGTCCAGGTCCCGTGCTCGGGGCGCGTGGACCCGGTCATGATATTCAAGGCGTTCGTCGAAGGCTACGACGGCGTGCTCGTCGCAGGCTGCCACCCGGGCGACTGCCACTACGGCACCGGCAACTACCACGCCCGGCGCAAGCTGGCGGTGGCGCGCAGGTTGCTTGAGACCGTGGGCGTGCACCCGGACCGGATGCTCTTCACGTGGGTATCGGCCGCCGAAGGCCGCAAGTTTGCGGAAGTCTGCACCACGTTCGCCGAGGGCCTCAAGCAGTTCGCGGGCCGGCCCAAGACCCTGGCCCGGGAAGCGCTGGCCAAATGACGGAACTGCAGCAGAAGGCGCGCGAGCTCCTGGACAAGGGCGAAATCGACGCGCTCCTCGCCTGGAAGGTGGACCCGGGCATCGGCGACGTCCGGCCGACCCTCTTCAAGAAGGACGACGACGCGGCTGAAATCGTCTTCGACGAACGGTGCGTCCACAACCTCGCCAATTACCTGCCGACGCTCACGGCCCGCTACAACCGCGTCGGCGTGGTGCTCAAGGGCTGCGACGGCCGCTCCCTCACCACGCTCCTCATCGAGCACCGCATCAGCAAGAACAGCATCGTGGCGCTCGCACCGGCCTGCGAAGGCGTGAATGTGAACGGCGCGCGCGCGCAGAAGTGCGACGACTGCCCGACCGCGACGTCGCCCGTGGCCGACTACGAATTCGGCGCGCGCCTGGCAAGAGGCGACGCCGAGTTCAAGCAGCTCGAACGCATCGAGAAGATGTCGCCCGAGGAACGGTGGCAGTTCTTCGCCGAGCAGTTCGCGAAGTGCCGGCGGTGCTATGCCTGCCGCCAGGTCTGCCCGCTGTGTTACTGCGAGCTCTGCATCGCTGACCAGCCCGAGCCGAGATGGATTGAACCGTCGCGCAAGCTGTCGGCCAACGCCATGTGGCATCTCGTTCGCGCCTACCACCTGGCCGGCCGCTGCTCGGACTGCGGCGAGTGCACGCGCGCCTGCCCGGAGGGGATTCCTATCCGGCTGCTGAACATCGCGGTGGAGAAGCTGGTGCGCGAGCAGTTCGGTGTGCGGCCGGGCACGAAGCCGGACGAACTGCCCCCTCTCGTGACGCTCGCCAAAGACGATTCAGACGAAGTGATGGCGGAACACCTGTGAGCGCGGGCTGGAAACTGCTGAAGCGCGGGGACCTCGGTGCGTTCCTCGACAGTCTTGCGGCCGGGGCCGAGCTCTGGGTTCCGCGCCGGAAGGGGACTCGGTGGGACTTCGACCAGTACGAGAAAGGGACGGACACGACCTTCCCGACAAGCATCATCGAAGTCTCGGCCAAGGCCCTCTTCTTTCCCCGTCGCCGGCCGATTGCCCGGTTCAACCCCAAGGCGAAGTGGTCGGTCGAGCCCGTGGAACCGGCATCCGAGCCGCGCATCGTCATGGGCATGCACCCGTGCGACGTCGCGGGCGTGCGCTACATGGACCGGGTCTTCCTGGCTAACGACCACCCGGACCGGCTGTACGAGGCGGAGCGCAACCGCACGACCATCATCGGGATGCGCTGCTCGGAAATGAAGCCGACCTGCCACTGCACGGACCGGAACCTGTCACCCGACGAAACCGAAGGGATGGACGTAGTCTTTGCCGAGGCGGAAGACGGCCTGCTCTTCCGCGCACTGACCGAGAAGGACGAGAGATTGCTCGGCTCCCCGCTGCTGGCGGCGACGGATGCGAAACCGGAGGCTAAGGAATGGCCCAAAGGTCGGCACCTCGTGCCCGGGCCGGACGAACTGATGGACCTGTACGACGACGATTTCTGGCTTGAGGCATCCGACATCTGCCTCACCTGCGGCGCGTGCACCTTTGCCTGCCCGACCTGCACCTGTTACCTCGTGGCCGACGAGAAGTTCGGGGACGAAGGCGAGCGGGTGACGGCATGGGACAGTTGCCAGTTCCTCTCCTACTCACGCGAGACGAGCGGGCACAACCCGCGTCGGTCCAACGCGGCTCGGCTGCGCAACCGGACCCTCGACAAGTTTGCCTACAGCTTCCACAAGCACGGGATGAGTTCCTGCACGGGCTGCGGCCGGTGCGTGCTCATCTGCCCGATTCAGCGCAGCTTCCCGCAACTGGGCACGAAGCTGAAGGAGCGAGTGGAGGAGAAGAAGTCGAAGGCGAGGGTATCTTAGTGGCAACCACCGAGCTTGTCCCGCGGCCGGCAACGCTCGTCAAGGTAACGAACGAGTCGGCCGACGTCATGAGCTTCGAGATGGAGTTGGGCGACGGCTCGTCTATGGATTCCCTGCCGGGCCAGTTCGTCGAAGTATCGGTGCAGGGGTACGGCGAGGCGACGTTCGCGGTCAGCCGGCTGGCAGCGGACCACAAGCGGTTCGCGGTGTCGGTGAAGCGGATGGGCCACCTGACCAAGATGCTCCATCGCGCGGCCGAAGGCGAAGTCGTCGGCGTACGCGGACCGTACGGCAAGCCGTTCCCGGTTGAGGACTGGAAGGGCCGCGGGGTTGTCATCATCGGTGGAGGCATCGGGCTCGCGCCGCTGCGGCCGGTCGTCGATTACATACTCGGTCACAAGACCGACTACCCGGGGCTCGAAATCGTATTCGGCGCGCGCACGCCGGGTGACTTGCTCTTCAAGGAAGACCTTGCGGCGTGGGCGCGTGACAGCTTCATCAAGCTGCATACGACGATTGACTTCCCGGCCGAAGGCTGGAACAGCCGGGTCGGGTTCGTGCCGGTCGTGGCCAAGGACCTTGGTCTCAAGCCCGACAACCGCGTCGCGGTTGTCTGCGGCCCGCCCATCATGATCAAGCTAACCGCGGTCGCGCTCAGAGAGTCAGGCTGGCCTGACGAGAGTATCTACACGACGCTTGAGGCGAAGATGCAGTGCGGCATCGGCCAGTGCGGCCGGTGCAACATCGGGTCCAAACTCGTCTGCAGAGACGGCCCGGTCTTCCGGCTCGATCAGATCCCATCTGACTCCCTGTAGGTGCGAGCCGGGACCTTCCACAACCGCCTCAACCACATTCCACTCTCTGCCCTGCAGGGCTGATGCCAAACCGTCGCTCGGTGCATTCTTGCTTTCCTGCATCTGCATTCCGGATTCTGCCTGGTCTGAAACAGCGCTTGGTCTGCACTCGTCCTCGGCTACCACGTCCGGGTCCGCTTTCTGCGCGAGTTTCCCATTCGCAGTTGCAGTTCCGCCACTCGACCCTCTATTCCCCTTCCTTCTCCTGTGCTCTGCTTTGACCCCGGTGGCCGATGTCGGCCAGTACATCCGAACCCGCACTTGATCACTTGCTCCATCTGTGTCCCGATCGACCAGCCTGGACCAGTTCTGAGAGTCGCACTAGCCTCGCCGAACCAACGAAGCTGGATTCCGATTCCCGGCCCGGCCCACATTGACATCCGAGCTGTCGCCGTTAGCATCTCGCACTCGAAAGGAGCAAACCGATGACTCGATGGGAATATAAGTTCGTGATGATTGACGTCAACCTGAGTCCGATTCTTCGTCTCGCCCGCTGGGGCGTGACGGTGCCCGGCGAGAAGAAGGCACGGGATACGATGGAAGGCGTCGAGAAGTACATCACCGACCTCGGTGCCGAAGGCTGGGAACTCGTCTCCGTCATGAACGGCAGCGAGCATACCGGCATCATCACCCGTGCCATCCTGCTAATGAAGCGGCCGGTCGGGGACGCAAGCGCCTAGGCGTCGCACCGGAACCGCCGCGGCAGCCGCGCCCGCCCGTTGAAGTTCAACTGGCTTGACTACGCTCTAATCGGCTTCGTGGCAACGGTTACCGCCATCCAGTTCCTGCGCAGCACCAAGGACTTCTCGCGAATCCTCTATGAGACGATCTTCATGGTCAGCGCGGTCGTCGCTGCCTCGCTGCTCCTTCGACCCCTCGGAGAGTTGACCGGACTCTCGGCCCCGCTGCTGTTCGGCGGCGTCGGCGTTGTCCTCGTCGTGCTCGGCATCATCCTCGCCGCCCTCGTCAACCATTGGCTGCCGTTCGGGCTCGGCGTGTTCGGCTATGTCTTTGGTCTGCTGCTGGCGATAGCCTGCGGGTACGCGCTGGGGCACCTCGGCCTGCGAACGGCAGACATGGCCATCTCGCCGCGCAACCACGGATTCGCCATGGCTGTCCGGCGTTCGTTGATGGCACGGGAACTGCTCTTCTTCAAGACGTTCATCGAAATCCGCGCATTCCTCCGTTTCGCGCGCTGGAAGGG
>Ga0163202_1000009_pt1 | contig 32636 bp, 27 predicted proteins | sample PL_2010_300m_FD_113540 | JGI IMG/M metagenome (GOLD analysis project Ga0163202, IMG submission 113540) | Freshwater microbial communities from Powell Lake, British Columbia, Canada to study Microbial Dark Matter (Phase II) - PL_2010_300m | ecosystem: Environmental > Aquatic > Freshwater > Lake ... | reverse complement strand
GTCTAAAGTGACGTGGGGGCCGCTACCAATTTCAACTAAGCGAGGGACATGCTCGTCATATACCGCGACCTTGGACTGTAGCTCCCAGGAACCGAGGGACACATAGAGCTTGTTGCCCACTGAGTCCCAGGCCGGGTGGCTGAATACGTACGAGGACTCCGGCGGAGGTATCACGCGTAGGACGGTGTCGGTGGCGCAGTCTATCGCGACAAGGCTATGGTCCACGCCACGGTACAATCGGTCGGTCGAAGCCACGTAGGCACTGCCCGCGCCGCTCCGTGGAATCGTCGTAACCAGCGAGTCAGCACCCATGTCGATGACCACCAGACTATCGGGCGCCGGGTTGAAGCCAACGTAGAGCTTCTGCCTGCGCCAGTTCCAGGAAATGTAGCCGTAGCTGTTGTCATAGGACCTCGGAATCCGGGCTAGCACCTGATAGGTAGAGCAGTCCAGCAAGTCGTGTTCGTAGCAGCCGACAAGGTAGAGCTTGTTGAGTTCAGGGATGAAGAAACCGTTCATGATGAAGGAAGGCAGATGGACCACCGTGTCTACCTCTATCTGTGCCAGCAATACCACAGGAACGAGCAGGAGCAGAAGCCTCTTCATCGGTTTTCCAGCTTCGGAGGGGCGGGTAGCCCGCCCCTCCGAATGACGTACTTATCTTACCACGACCTTGAGCCTAGCTTGCTCCGTTCCCATGTCAAGAAGTACGAAGTAAGCACCGGAGTTTGTTCTGTGGTCAGAAGCCTTGGTGTCCCAGCAGAGCTGGTGGATGCCTGCCGGCTGTGGGCCGGAGTGAAGCACCTTTATCTGTCTGCCGACGGCATCGAAGACCGTCGCCTTCACTTGAGCGGGCGCGCCCAACTGGTATTCGACCGTGACTTTGCCGGGGTCGCTGATGAGCCGGGCTGGGACGGAGGCCGGCCGGGTTGAACCAGCCTGCCCACCGCCCCCGGACGTGGGAAGCTCCTGCCGGTAGAAGTCGTTTCTAGGGTCGCCGTACTCGTCCTGACCGACGATGAGGTACAAATGCGGCGTGCCTGACTCTATGGAATACGCCAGCGAAGCGCCCGGACCAAGCGCCTGCGGGAATGCGCCCGCGTCGCCAAGAGCTATCCAAGCGGGCTTGGCGTTATTATGGTAGTAGAGTGAATCAGTATCCTCTCCGAAGACTACCCATGGGCCTGGCCAATCGGGCGGCGTCTCGTCCGCCGCTTCGTGCGTGACGATGGCACTCCCGACACCTTGGGCCTTCGGGGTCGTGATTTCGTGCTGCCACGAATCTCCGTCGACGTAGTAGAGAGAGAGGTACTGATCCCCGCAGAAGGCTAGCAGGCACTCTTGGCCGGAATAGAAGTCCTTCTCGTACGCAAGCGAGCCGCCATAGGACACTTCCACAGGGGTGTATTCCAGTTGGGTCCAGCCGCCCTCAAGCGTGAAGCTATGCACTGCGCTCGCCGTCCACGTGGCGCTCTGCCGGGATGCGGACTGCCAGTAGTAGACCCCGTTGCTCAACTCCTCTGTGATTTCGTAGTTTGGCTCGCCGGTCGAGTCCTCGAGCACCGGGTTGGACATGTCCGGGTTCGGCGATACTGTGAGCTTGTACATCAGCGCGCCTTGGACCTCTGACCAGATGAACGTCGGCGTATTGTCGGCGATGAGTGCAGTCTCGCCCGGGCATATTCCGTCAAACATCACGTCCCCGGGGCCGGGAATCGAGTAGCACCAGAACTCGTCGCCGCCTCCGGCGAGGCAGTACATCCAGCCGGCCACGTAGGTCCCGTAGTAGGCCGAGGCAGGACGGAATGCGATGCTTGCGCCTGCGCCGAGGGAGAAGTCCTCTATCTCTTCTTCCTCCCAGCTTGAGTCCGCCAAGTGGTAGCAATACAGCATTGGCCAGTCCGGATCACCGTCCTCATTGCCGACGACGAGGACTTCGCCGCCAAACCGCCACTGGAAGGTTATCGCCGGATCACCGAGGAACCAGAGATCGTAGTTCTGCCCCAGATATACCCATTGCGAACCACCTGGGGCGCTGGGGTCGTAGTACTCGAAGTATGTCCATGAGGAGTCTGAGGGGTCGGGAAAGATGCCCCAGACTTTGCCATCCCCGTAGGTGATGGCGCTGCCGGTTTGTACTTCGGCCGGGTAGGACACGGGAGACATTTGCTCCCACGCCACGGCCGCAGTCACTGCGATTATTACGCAGAGAGCTGTTTTGAGCATAGTTACCTCCTTATGCTCGTGATTTGTGCGCACTTGCGCGCCGTGGGTGCGCCCTCCTCGTTCGATTCAGCCCGGTGCCGGCTGCGATGCCTGCCCGCGACGGCCAAATGCGGGTTCGGCAATCACTCTTGGCCGCGACCGTCGAGCGGAACGCTCCGGCTCGAAGGTCAAGCTGCAGATTGTCGCGGAATCGGCATCGCAGGGAGCACGCAGACGCAGTTCCACACTGCCTCGTACCACCCAAATCTCACCTTAGGTGACATGCAGCTTCCGTGCCTCCGGCCATCTCTCAAGCAAGTGACCATATCTGACTGAGAATGCGTGCACTTGTAAGCCGCCCTGTTTTTCCACCCCTATTCCCTCATCTGCGGCACGCGGACGAGGCAGGGAAACAACCTCCTATCAGAAGCTCACTTAGCCCGCTGCGACATCTGTGAGACACATGCCACCGTGCGGGCCGTGCTGTAACGCTGAACCAACACAAGCTCACCCCTCACCCTGTCCCGAGGTTTCTCGTCTCCCCGGGGTCTCCGAAATCCGGTCTTGACACACCTTGCGCAGAACCTCCTTCGCCGTGCGGTTGCGGGGCCGCAAGTCTACTTGACCCGCGAACCGGGCGGAGGTATCATCGCTCGCGACGAGAGCAAACCGAGCCGAACGATCGAGGAGGCAATGATGTGGACCGTCAAAGTAAGCCGCAGGTTCAGCGCCGCGCACCGGATACACGGCATGGGCGGCAAGTGTGAGGGCGTCCATGGACACAACTACCGCATCGAGGTAGAAATCAGCGCGAAGAAGCTGAAGAAGCCCGGGATGATTGCCGATTTTGTGGACGTCGGCAAGAAGCTGGAGAGCATCCTGCCTGACCACAAGATGCTGAATGAAGTGTACGAGTCCAACCCGACGTCAGAGAACCTGGCCCGGCATTTCTACGACGAGATGCAGCAGTTCTACCCGGTCACTCGCGTGACCGTGTGGGAAACCGAGGATTCCTGCGCTGAGTACTCGCCCGACTAGTAGCCGCCCCTCACCCTGACCCTCTCCCCGCAAGCGGGGCGAGGGGAGAAGAAACAAGCGCTAGTCGAGCACCAGCAGCCGGCAGGTAGTCTCGGACCTCGTTCCTGGTCCCTCGTCCTTGGTTCCAACCGCGACGCGGGCGAAGTAGGTACCCGGAGCAAGATCGAGCCTCTCTGCTGCCCGCCCGCGGGCGAGAACCCGCCTACCTGAGCCGTCAAAGACATCGGCGTTATCAAGCCATGTCGGTAGCCCGGCACCGGTTCGCACTATGATGGTCCGCCCTTCTGTGGCGTACGGTTCGCGGTTCACGGTCTGCGGTATGCGGTTCGCGGCATACGCCGCTGCAAGGTCAACCGCCCGCTTGGCGTTGACCAGTCCGTAGCCATACTGGATGTCCCGGCCGGCCACGCCCATGTCAATCGCCGATGCGTCGAGAATCGCACGCACCTCTGCCGCGCTCAGCCCCCAGTTCCTGGCCAGCACCAACGCGGCCACGCCTGCGACCTGCGGCGAAGCCATCGAGGTGCCGTCCGCCTGCCCATACGAACCGCCCGGCACCGACGAGGCGATGCTTACCCCGGGCGCGACCACTTCCTGTTCCGCTCCATAGTTCGAGAAGGACGCGAGCCGGGAGTCGGGTGAGCTCGCGCCCACCGCGATGCACTGGCTCAGAGCCGCCGGAAAACCGATGGCTTGGTGTCCGTCGTTGCCCGACGCGACAACTATTACCACCCCGGCCTGCGCCGCGTACGCGCAGGCTTGCTCCATCGGCGTGGACGACGAGGTCGAAGTCAAGCTCATGTTGATAATCCTGGCGCCGTGGTCAGTGGCCCACCTGATCCCGGAGGCGACCACATCGGTGGTTCCTGCACCGGAGTCGTTCAGCACGCGCACTGCAAGCAGTTGCACGAGTGACCAGCCCGCGATTCCCTCGTTGTTATCTCGCGTCGCGGCGATGATGCCTGCGACGTGCGTGCCGTGGAACGACTGCTGGACGTTGATGTTGTCCGGCCGCGGGTCGTTGTCATTGCCGATGAAATCATAGCCGAGCTCGCCGGTCTTGAAGCTGGCGGCGAGGTCAGGATGCTGCCAGTCGCTGCCATTGTCCACGACCGCGACCTTCACGTCAATCGAACCGCCGACGACGTCCCAGGCCTGGTCCGCATACATCACCCACTTGTCCCACTGGTAGGGGATGAAGTATGGATCGTTCGGCAACCCGGCAGCGTGGACCCGCAGGTTCGGCTCAAAGTACCGAATGCCGCCCATCCGCGACGCCGACGCGGCCAACTGCCCGTCCTGTGATTCGCACGCTTGCGGGAAATCCGCAACGGCGAAGCCAATGGCATGATCGAACCGTACGACGTTGCCGCCCTGTTGTACAATCCAGGCGCCGGCAGCATCCGCCGCGCCGGGCTCGAACCCAACCACGAACCTGCCCGGGACCTGGGCCTCGATTGGGCTGTCCCACGCCGACGGACGACCAGAGACCGGAGACCGGAGACCGGCACATTCTGCCGAGAGCATCAGCTGAACTGCCGAGAGTTCAGCCTGCCCGACCGGCACCAACTCCGGCCGCGGGAATAGCGCAACGACCATCAATATCCAGTTCATCCTTAGTTACTCCAATACGAATCTAGCCCAGCACTTGACTGCAGAACTTCCAGCGTTGGCAAAGACGAGGTAGAACTTGCCAGAGGTGGCAACGCCCTGCCGCATACTCATCTGCGAGAAGTTGTCCTGCTGGAACAGGGCGGTGTACGACTGGTTCGCAACGTACTTCTGGTAGTTGTCGTTGTCCAGCCACAGGAACATCGAGAGCGTGCCGCCGGTTACAGCCTGTGCGTCGCCGGAGAGCGTGTCTCCGACCGCGGCGTTGAACCACACCGCACTATCGCTGCGCGCCGCCACTTCCAACTCGCCGTGATACACGCTCCTCTCGCCGACAGCGGCAATCTCGACCGCGACCGTGTCGCTGTAGCCCTTGTTGCCGGACAGGTCATAGGCGATACCGCTCACGGAATGCCAGGTCCCCTCGGCAAACCCGGAAACGTCCCAGCTTGCCGCATAGGGTGAGATGCTGTCGGTACTGACCAGCGAGCCGTCGGCGTAGAACTCGACCCGGTCTACTCCGATGCTATCGAAAGCAGTTGCGGCCAGCGGCACCACGCCATTGACCGATGTCGAATCGGCCGGGCTTGTGATTCGGCAGGTCGGCGGGGTCGTATCAAGGCCCAGCAGCCACTCGCACCCGGCGAACAGGACGAGGGCGGCAAACGCGAACAAGACGACCATGGACTTTGGACTATGGACCATGGACCAGGGACCACGGACAGCGGGCTCCGTCCTTTGTCCTTTGTCCTTCGTCCTTGGTACTTTCCTAGATCTCATGCTCTTCTCCAATCTCCGGAATCACGACCTCACGCACGCCAAGGGCTTTCAGAGGCTCGACCAGGGCCTGTGCCGCGTCCAACTCGGAGTGGACGATGAAGACCTTCTTCAGCCGGGGAACGTTCATCGCCCTGACATACTGGACCAGGGCATCGTGGTCCGCGTGCGCGCTGAACTCGTCCATCACCTCGACCTCGGCCCGCAGCGGGCGCTCCTCGCCGTAAACCCGCACGAACGGCTGCCGCTCGGCAATCCGACGGCCGAGGGTATTCTCGGCCTGGAATGACACAATCAACACCAGGTTCTTCGGGTCTTCCACCGAGTGCTTCAGGTGATGCAGGACCCGCCCCGCCTCACACATCCCTGCCGCCGAGATGATGATGCATGGTTCCTTGCTCAGGTTAAGCGCCTTCGATTCGTCGACCGACTCGACGTAGCGGAGCCCGGGGAAGTCGAACAGGTACTGGTGGCCGTTGAGCATCTCGAGCGCCTCGGCGTCGTAGTATTGCGGGTAGTTCCGGTAGACCTCGGTCACGCGGCTCGCCAGCGGCGAGTCGACGTACACCGGCACGGCGGGAATCTGGTTGTTCTGGCGCAGTCGGTTCAGGGTGTAGACGATCTCCTGTGAACGCTCGACCGCGAACGCGGGGATGATGATTCTGCCGCCGCGTGAGTAGACGCGGTTCACGACCCCGGCCAGACGTGTATCGACGTCCCGGTAGTCGCCGTGCTGCCGGTTGCCGTACGTCCCTTCCATTATCAGGAAGTCCGCCTCCGTGACCAGCACCGGGTCGTTGATTATCGGCATCTTCTTCCGGCCGAGGTCGCCGGTGAACAGCACGCGCTTGCCCTCGACCTCAATATCCACCAGCGCGGACCCGAGGATGTGCCCGGCGTCGTGCAGCACTACCTTGTACGGGCCGAGCTTGCGCAGCTTCGCATACGGTATCCCCTCGATGTACTTGAGCGACTCCTCGGCATCCTTGACCGTGTAGACCGGTTCCTTCGGCGGTTCGCCCTTCTCCCGCAGCTTCTTGTTCAGGTAGCGGATATCGGATTCCTGGATGTGGGCCGAATCCTCGACCAACAACCGGGCCAGGGCAGCCGTGCCCTGCGTCATCAAGAGCGGCCCACGGAACCCGTACTTCACGAGGTTGGGAATGTTGCCGACGTGGTCGATGTGGGCGTGGCTGATGACACACCAGTTGACCTCGCGCGCCTTGAACGGCAGGTTACGGTTGGTATGTTCGGCCTCGGCGCGGTGCCCCTGGAAAAGCCCGCACTCAAGCAACAGCCGTTGCTTGCCCGAGGTGAGAAGATGCTTGGAACCGGTCACGGTCCGCGTGCCGCCACAGAACTTGATGTTCATGCGACCAGGCTCCTCACGGCCTTCAAGTTCCTCCGGTCATCCGCTGCCGAATCGCGCGGCGTCTCCATCACGGCCGGCAGGTTCCGAAGCAATGGGTGATTGACTATCTCTCTCATACCCGCCTTTCCTATCTTGCCCTCGCCGATGTGCCAGTGCCGGTCCACCCGCGAGCCAAACTCGACCTTCGAGTCATTCAGATGGATCAAGTGGAGCCGGGAGATGCCGATGATTCGGTCGAACTCCCGCAGGGTCGCATCAAGGCCGGCCTTTGTCCGGAACTCGTAGCCGGCTGCGAAGGCGTGGGCCGTGTCGAGCACAACGCCGACCCGGTCCCGCTGCTTCACCCCGGCGATAACGGCGGCGACCTGCTCGAAACGATACCCTACCTCTGAACCCATGCCCGCGGTGTTCTCGAACAAGAGCATCACACTCTCCGGCGTGCCGGCGAGCACCGCGTCAACGTTCTTCACGGTCCGGGCAATGGCCGTCGCTTCCTTCGCGCCCAGCGCCTTGCCCATGTGGAGGATCAGGAAACCTACGCCAAGCGCAGCACAGCGCTCGGCCTGCTTGACAAGCGCCTTGACTGAGCGCTTCGCGTCGGCTCCGGCTGCCACCACGTTAGGCAGGTACGGCGCGTGGACGAATATCGGGGAGATGCCGGAACCCTTCATATCGGCACGGAATCGGGCCACGTCCTCGGGATCAAGCTCGGCCACGGCCCAGCCGCGCGGGTTGGAGGAGAACATCTGCATCGTCTCGCACTCGACGGCCCTGGCCCGTTCCAGGACCTTGCTGAATCCGCCTGACATTGAAACGTGGAAACCGAATCTCACTAGGTGGTTAGATACTAAGTCAACGTGACGGGATGTCAAAAGGAGCAGTCGGCCCGGTCTCTGCGCCGTCTATCCGCCAGCGGGCACGGAGTCAGGGTTTGGCGCGCGGCTTCCTGACTGCCGCCACAACCGTGTAGATGAAGCTGACCGCGAGGAGGACGATGAGCCCGATTCCCACCCAGCGGAACTGCTTGCCGAGTACGGACAGGAACGTGACGATGGTTGCGGCCATCAGCACGCCGACGATTATGGCGGACAGTGACTTCCAATAGGACAACCCGAGGACCTCGGCCGCGACCGAGCCGGTCCACGCACCGGTACCCGGTATTGGGATGCCCACAAAGGTCACGAGCCCCCAGAACTCGTACTTCTGGATGGTCGCGCTCTTGCTCCGTGCCCGGGCGAAGAGCCACTCAAAGAACCGTCGGAACAGAGCGACGTGACTGAGCCACGCGACAACCCGCTTGAGCAGCAGCAGCACGAGGAGAATCGGCGCGATGTTACCCAGCAGAGACCAAATGACTGCCTGCCACCAGGGCATGTTGAACACTAGTATGCCAACCGGGACCGCGCCCCGCAGTTCAACTATCGGCAGGGCCGCAATGAGCACGACCACGAGTTCGGGACTCAGTCCCCGGGCCCTGAGCCAGTCTGCAGCCGCCTGTCCGGTACCGGCCTGCGCAGTCCCAACCACGAGGAGGAGCAGAAGGGCAGTGACTACCACCTTCGCGACGATTCCCGTCTGGCGAGCGCTTCGGGTCTGACTTCCGCATTCTGACTTCTGACATCTAACATCTGACATCTGACTTCTTCCATCTCCCGGCTGTCTTCCCCTCACAACAGCCCCCTCCTCCGCCGCAACAGCCACTCCGCGCTCGCCAGCAACGCTATCAGCACATAGGCCCAGACTGCTCGCCTCGGGTCGAACACGAATCTGCGCTGGTAGGAACCCAGGACGATCTCGCTGCCGTCGCGCGGGAGGCTATCCGAGCGAAAGAACTTCCCGCCGCTGGCCTCCGAAATCGCTCTGAGCAAGCCTTCGTTCATACCGGTGCTGACCAGTTCCAAAGGCTGGTCGGCAACAGCGAAATCGGTGGTTGCCCTGCCGAGGAAAACGGGGACTGTACCGCGCGTCGAGCGCTCCGGGGGACTGTCCCCGTTTTCCACGGTCGCGACGGCGTGGTACCGGCCCGGTCCTAGCGCCTCGATTGCCACCTGATAGACTCCGCTTCCGGTCTCGGTCATCGGCACGGTGACTGTCTCCGAGGGGACTGTCCCCGCACGGGGACTGTCCCCAGAATCCTCGGCCATCCGGGTTACCTTCAGCAACGCGCTCAACCGGGTCCACGGTCTCCCATCCGCCGCAACCGCTCTCATGGTCAGGCGCACCGTTTGGCCGCGGTACAGGTCAGGCCGGTCCGCCTGGAGCCAGAACGGACTGGTGTCACGCTCTGCCAGATACCGCACTACGCCGGCCACGAATGCCGAAAGCGGCGTGCCCTGCTCCGGCTTCTCTTCCGGTCCGAATCCCCAGCGCCACAGCGGGTACGCTGCCACGTAGACGACCCTGCCCTTGCCTGCCTTCCCGGCGACCATGAGCGGACCATTGTTCTCCTGGGCAACGAGCCAGACCGCCCCGTCGGGGACTGTCCCCGCACGGGGACTGTCCCCAGTGCCCGTCGGGCTGCCCGCAATGTTGAGTGCCCGCAATCCGACGAAAGGCGGCACGCTCGCAAGGTCAATGGCATCGCGGCTAAACCAAGGGAGAACCCCGCCCTCAGCAGTCAACTCCGGCGTGAACGTGCCTGTCTGTGGACGACCAACGGTTCCACTAAGGACCTTGCCGACGCTCTGCCCCGGCTGGAAATCGGGACCGGCAAGCACCAAAACTCCCGCGCCGGCCTGCACTCGTTCGGCAATGGACTGCCAGACTTCCGGGCTGCCCGTCTCAACAACGTTGTCGAGGATGAACACGTCCGCTCGCCCGGCATTCAGCGCTCCGCGCTCATCGCTCATCGCTCCACTGACCGAGACCACCGACTCCACTTGAATCCGCTCATCCCCCGCCAACGCCCTCAGCACCATCCGCGTACCCGGCCCCGGCCGGTTGGTGACATAGGCGACACGCAGTCGTCCAGGTCTCACGTCAACTGTAACACCGCGTGTATTGTCGGCGGAGTTGCTCTCCCCTATCAGGCTGTCCAGTCGCGCCTCGATGACCTGCCTGCCTGACTTCTCAAAGACCAGACGGAACGGAATGTCCTGCTCGGCCATCGCCTGCCCGAGTACTATTTCCTTCGTCTCCCCGCGCAGCCTCGCTCGCGCTTTCTCGTCCGTAAACCCGGCTGCCCCGACGCGCACCAGCACATCGACCGTGTCACCGGAATACACGACTGCAGGCAGGATTACTTGCTCGATGCTTGCGTTCCGCTTCGCAAGGCCACCGAACCCGACCGTGTACACCGGCACTCCGATGTCGCGCGCAACCGCGACCGCATCGGCCTCGCCATTATCCTGCCCGTCGCTCAGCAGCACCACCGCGCCGGGCCGCGTCTTCCCTACGGTCTTAAGCACCGCTCCAATCCTCGTCCGGTTAGCGTTGGTCGAATCTGCAATCTGCAATCTGAAATCTGAAATGAGCCTTGCTGTGTCCCCGAACATCCAGTCCTGTCTTGTCGCCCCGGTCGGCAATGGGAACGCCTCCGCAACCGCTGCTGCCGCGCTCTCGGCCCCGACCGCGCTCATGCTCTCGGAGACATCCAGCAAGACAGCGACTCGTCGCGGCCGATCGATCCAGACTCGCGTGAACACGGCGCCGACAAAGACGGCAGCGAAAAGAAGCAGGATGGCGATACGGACTGCCAGGAGCCAGCCGGACCCGCCCGGCCTCAGGTTGCGCCGATACGCCAGTATTCCGAGAACCAGCAGTATCGCGCTAACGGCGATAAGCATTGAAGGGTTGGGGCAGTGACTCGGGTTCGAGGCTCAGGTTCAGGCTTTCGGCATCAGTATTGAACATCACCGGCCGGCTCACGAGTTCGGCCAGGCCGTCACCATTCGTGTCGGCCACGGCGACGACCTCGTACTCGCCCTTGCGCAGCTTGGTCGCGAATGTGCCGTCGGAGAGCAGCGGCGCCAGCCCGGTAGTGCGCACCGGGAGTGATTCAGTCCGGGGAGGCTGAAGAGAATCCGTGATGACTCGGACGGCAGCGGACTCCGTGAAGAATACCGCACCGGTCACCCCCTCCCTTTCTTCCCTCCCCCTTGAGGGGGAGGGAGGGGTGAGGGTGGACAGGCCCGGCCACGCGGCTTTCCCTCTCACTGCCACTGCATCGAATATTGTATCACTGGTGAAGTAGGTGAACGCCGGGTCACTCGCACGGTTGCCCTCAAGGTCAATGGCCCCGGGCTGGACCAGCAGATAGACATTGGCTGCGCTCGGCAGCGATTCGAGGCGCGTGAAGTTCAGGGTCTGCCAGTCGGTAGACCACGACCGCTTGAACCCCGTGTCGTACGCGACCGGGACGAATACGTGGTCGACCACCCCGGACGCGTCTATCGCCTCGCTGAAAGTGACCCTGACCTTCACACCCCGCTTCTGGCGCGCGGTTCCCGGCGCGGGCTCGATGCGCGCGACCCGCGGGGCGATGGTATCCTGCATTGATGAGCCGCGGAAGCGAGCCCGGAAGCGTGTCTTGTTGTCTGCCCGGTCCCAGACGATTCCGCGCACCTCGTAGAGCTTCACCTCCTGGATAGGTGTCCAGAGCTGCACCTCTTCACTGCTGCGTCCCAGCGAGGCGCCGCGTAAGGCAATCGTCTCGCCTGCGGGCCCGGTGAGCAGGAAACTGTCCGGCTTCAGCTTGGCGCCGTTGATTGCCTCATCGAACACGAGCGTAACCTGACTCCGAGTTCTTGTCTCGACCTCCTGCAGGCGCGGCGCGAACCGGTCCGGGCTCGGCGGCAGCATCTTCTTGGCGCACGCGAGCATGACTACAAGGGCCACCGCCACCAACGCGAGAAGAAGAAGTCCGTACTTCTGCCTTCTGACTTCTGACTTCTGCCTTCTGCCTTCGGTCGGCCCTTTGTGTCTTTGTGTCTTTGTGGTGAGAATTCTGAGTCCTGTCCGGCACTTCTGCCTTCTGCCTTCGGTAAGTTGGGTCACTTCTCCTCCAAAGCCGCCTCGAGTTTCCTCACCGCCGCCGCATCCATCCCTTTCCGCCTCGCCATCTCGACCAGCCGCTTGGACATCACTCGATACATCGGCGCCAGTGTCGGCGCTCGCTTCTCCAAGGCCCGAAGATGCACGGCCACAGTCAGAGCGTCCCCGCGCTCGACCGGCCCGGTCAGGCTCGACCCGGCGCCCTGCTCCGCGACATTGTCGAGAACGGTCCGCGCCAAAGGTGCAAGCATAAGCGCGGCCCGGCGACGCGAGATACCCAGCTCGCGGGCAATCTCCTCAGCCGCATCGAACAGGGCGCTGATGAAGTTCGACGTGAACACGCACATCGCGTGGTACAGCGACCGGTCAGGCCCGCGCACGAGCACCCAGCCACCGTGCAACTGCCTGACGAGGTGACGACCGAACCTGAGCCCGGAGGTCGAACCATCCGCGGCGAAGTGCGTACCCGGCAGGCTCCGAATCGCCTGGGAATGGCTCGAAAACGACTGCACCGGGTGCAGGGCAAGCGTGCCCAGCCCCTGCTCCTTGGCCCGCGCGAACACCTCAGGCCCGAACGCGCCCGAACAATGAGCGACGATAGTGCCCGGAATCAGCCACCGACGCACCGACTCGAACACCGGCTCGATGTGCGTATCGGGTACGGTCAAGAAAAGCACCTCGCTCGCGGCCGCGACGTCGCGCGAACTCAGCCGCTCGTACCGCTGCTTCATCAACCCGTACACGACCCACGCCTGCTTCGGCTTAAGGTCGGTCACGCCCGACATCGGGTGGCCCAGCCGGCGGCAGTGCCACGCCATTGCGCACCCCGTCCTGCCCGCGCCGATGAAACCCAAGCGCTTCCGATTGGCGACTGGCGATTGGCGATTGGCGGTTGGGCGGGAGGGGACTGTCCCCGAACGGGGACTGTCCCCAGGGTTCGTCCGACGTGCTTTCGTCATCAAACCCAAGATAGCCGCTGATACAGAACTAGTCAAGAAGAGTGGCAGACCCTGAATCCGACATTGAACTGTCTGTCACCCCGAGGGAACGAAGTGAGTCGAGGGGTCTCTCAGGCGAGATTCCTCGACTCCGGCGAGGACGCCTCCGTGTGGCTTCGCCCCCGTAGAAACGAACGGAATGACAGCACCCGTCGGGTGAGAATCGCCATCCTGCCCGGCCGGGCGTGCTCGTGCGAACTTGTGGCCCGATGTCGGGTTCAGGGGCAGACAAGGGCGAGGGCCAGCGCCTACGCTAGAGCCTGTCGGCGCTCCCCCACTTCCTTCGGTGTTGGGGCGGAATTCGACGGCTCATTCGAAACGGACCGCACGAGCCCAGTTTAGTATATGTCCCCAAGAAACCAAGCCCCGAAATCGTCTAAGTTCCGCGCTCAGCGTTCATTACTCATCGTTTCGTATCTCCCCTATCCCATCCCCCAGGCTACTTGGTGAAGTATGCGGTGAAGCGCCCGGAGAGCAATCTGGCAGACTATTCTCCGCACTGTCCGGTGAGGAATCAGGAGAGCTACTTGGACGACTATCCGGCAAGCTACTGGGCAAGCTACTTGCCCGAGAATCCGGCGAGCAGTCGGGAAGATTGCCGGGACGGCAATTCAGCAGACTATGCAGCGGATTGCCCGGACAATCGCCCGGTGAGGAATCCGGAGAGCAATCGGGAGCACAACGGGGCAGACAATTCACCCGATGATTCGGAGAGCGATTTGGGAGATTCTGTGCCCGATTGCTCGGCGAGCTATCTGCCCGGCTTCGGTCACCGCCACGGTGTCTGTCAGTAAGATTCCGCGGACTGCGCTGAGCCTAAGGGCCCTAGACCGCGGGCCGTCGGCTGCGGACTGCTTCGCAGCCGCGCGGGATTGACTCTCAGGCGCGGCCCGGTAAGCTAGAGGCCGTCCTGTGCTGATGCTTCCCTCGCTACTGCTGGCCGCGCTGGTCGGGCTGATGCCGCCGGCATCGGTCAGGGCAGTGGACGCGCCGAACGACCAGGGGCAGTCAATCAACGTGACGTGGGCCGCGCCCGAGGGCGAGTCCGTCCCGATAACGGGCTACAAGATACTCCGCTCGACCAGCCCGGACTCGGGCTTCGCCGAGGTCGGGCTCCAACCCGCGGCCAACCTGGAGTACACCGATAACGATGTAGCGGACGGCACCAAGTACTGGTACTCGGTCGAGACGAAGACCGAAACCGACTCGGCCCGCAGCGCCGCGTTTGGCCCGGTAGTGAGCAGGGCTCAGTGGTTTAACACCGCCCGCACGAACATCCTGATTCTAACCATCGTCATCTGCGCCCTGTTCATGTACTACATTCAGCGCGCGCGCAAGGGCGCGAAGATGTACATCCGCAAGATTGCCGGGCTCGACGCCATCGACGACGCCGTGGGCCGCGCGACCGAGATGGGTAAGCCGATCCTGTTCAGCTTCGGCCTCGGCTACATCACCGACATGGTGGTCATCGCCGCCCTGCCGCTCTTGCGGAAGATTGCCAAGAAGTCGGCCGAGTATTCAACCCGGCTCATCGTGCCCAATTCCGACCCAATCGTGATGACCGCGGCGCAGGAGACGGTGAAGGAAGCCTACACTGAGATGGGCCGGCCCGATTTCTACAACGCGGACAATGTGACGTTCCTGACATCGGACCAGTTCGGCTACGCCGCGGGCGTGGACGGCATCATCCTGCGCGAGAAGCCGGGCGCCATCTTCTGGTTTGGCTACTTCTACGCCGAGTCGCTCATCATGGCCGAGACCGGCCACTCGGTCGGCGCCATCCAGCTTGCCGGCACGACCGAGACGACCCAGCTGCCGTTCTTCGTGGCCGCCTGCGACTACACGATGATCGGCGAGGAGATTTACGCGGCGTCGTGCTACCTGCGGCCCGAGCCGGTGCTCCTGGGCACGCTGAAAGGCGAGGACTTCATAAGGTTCTGGCTGATAGTGCTGACCACCGCCACCGTCGTGCTGGGCACGGTCGGGACCGTGCTGTCGAAGCAGGCACCGGTGCTGAACAGGATATTCGAAACCGTGGTCCGCTGGGCAACACCGGCATACTAACATGAAAGGATTCAAGGATTCTAGGATTCCAGGGGTCCAGTGGCGGAGTGAGCGCCGGGTCCTCCACTTGAATCCTCGAATCCTAGACCCCTCGACCCCTATCCTGTGAAACGCACCGTCCCGCTGATACTCGTCTTCACGACCGCGGTGATGCTCATCGTCGCGTTCTTCATCCCCCACAAGCCGTTCGGCGACCTGGAATCGCGGTTCCTGAACTGGTACACAATCGTATCCGGGTTCACGTTCCTGCTCGGTCTCGATTCGCTGACCCGGCATCACCTGACCCGGGTCTTCCGCCGCGGCGAGGGTTGGGGCTACAGCCTGGTGCTCGTGCTCTCGCTATTTGCCACGATGGCGCTGGGATTCTATTCGTGGTTCAAGTTCCAGAGCCCGTTTGCCCTGCGCGCGCCGTTCATGTGGCTCTACACCTACATGATTATCCCGCTCCAGTCCACGATGTTCGCAAGCCTCGCGTTCTTCATCGTGTCCGCCGCGTACCGCGCGTTCCGCATCCGCAACTTCGCCGCCACGCTGCTGCTGTTTGCGGCGGTTCTCGTGATGATCGGCAACGTACCACTAGGCGGGTCGATATGGCGCAGCATCGGTGCGCTGGTCCACGCGGTGGTGCCCGCGGTGGACCTGGTGAAGTTCGGCCGGCTCGAAGCGTTCGCGGCAATCAAGGACTGGCTGATGTCCATCGCCACCGCGTCGGCGGTGCGGGGCATCGGCATCGGCCTCGCCCTGGGCGGCATCGCGATGTCCCTGCGCATCATCCTCGGCATCGAGCGGACGTATATGTCGTAACATGAGAACAGAATTCAAGGGGTCTAGGATTCAAGGGGTCCAGTGGCGGACAGGACGCCCGGTCCTTCACTCGAATCCTGGAATCCTCGACCCCTCGACCCCTTCTGCATGAAATTCTGGGAACGCATCTCATCCGTGGACAGCCGCATCCTGTATTTGCTGCTGGCCCTGGCCGTTGCCTTGCCGCTTGTCATCAAGCCGAAGATCAACATCCGGGTGTCCGAACCGGTGCGCAGCGCCTTCGAGGCAGTGGACAAGCTCAAGCCCGGTTCGGTCATAATGGTCTCCATCGACTATGACCCATCATCGGCGCCCGAGGTCCAGCCCATGCTCATCGGCATCCTGCGCCATGCGTTCAAGAAGGACATGAAGGTCATCATCATCGGCCAGCTCGCGCTCGGGCTGCCGCTCGCGGAAATCGCCCTGAACCAGGTCGCGCCCGAGATGAACAAGGTCTACGGTAGGGACTATGTGAACCTCGGCTACCGGCCCGGGTATACCGCGATGATGGTCGGCATCGGCCGCGAAATCCGCGGCTACTTCCGCACCGACTACCGCGGCGTGCCGGTGGACTCGTTCGAGTTCATGCGCACGGTCCACAACTACAAGGACATCGGCCTGCTGGTCTCGCTCGCCCACGGTGCGACGGCCGACGCGTGGATTCAGTACGTGGGCGGCCGGTATAACCAGGCCATCATCGTCGGCTGCACCGGCGTCAACGCGCCCAACCTCTACCAGTATCTGCACGCGGGCCAGATAGAGGGCATCATCGGAGGACTGCAGGGCGCGGCCGAGTACGAGACCCTCCTCGACAAGCCGGGCTCGGCCACGCTCGGGATGCCGGCTCAATCCTGGGGCCACGGCCTGATAATCCTGCTGCTTGTCATCGGCAACATCGGGTACCTGCTGTCGCGCAAGAAGAAGGAGAAGAAGTAGATGCTGATGAACATCATCGGCACCTGGGTCGCCGCTACCCTGACCCTCGCCATCCTCTCCTTCCTGTACAAGGACAACCCGTTCTACAAGGTCGCCGAGCATATCTATGTCGGCACGTCGGCCGGGTTCGCGGTCATCTACGCATGGGCTTTCGACGTCTACCCGATGCTGGTGGACGCGTTCCGCAACAACATGGCCGAGAAGAACTACATCGAGGCGTGGATTCTCATCGTGCCGACGATTCTCGGCATCATGATGCTCTGCCGGTCGATTCCGAAGATTGCCTGGATCTCCCGCTGGCCGATTTCCTTTACGGTCGGCATCGGCTCCGGCCTCGGCCTCGTAGCCGCGGTCCAAGGCTATCTGCTACCCCAGATTTCGGACACGCTGCGCCCGCTGGTTACCGTCAACAACTTCGTGGTCTACGTCGGGGTCATCGCCACGCTCTTCTACTTCTACTTCTCCAAGGAACACAAGGGCGCGCTGGGCGTGGTCTCGCGCGTCGGCATCATCTTCCTCATGGTGGCTTTCGGCGCGTCATTCGGCTACACCGTGATGGCGCGTATCTCGCTCCTCATCGGTCGGTTCTACTTTCTGCTCCACGACTGGCTGCCGATAATACGCTAAGTGGAGTACCTAGTCCCTAGTCCAAAGTCCCTTGTCCCAGGTCTGCTCCTGCTTGTGCTTGTGCTTGCCGCCCCGGCGCAAGAACAACCGCCGCTGACCCCGGCGCCCGCGATCGAGATTCCGGCCGAGGAGCTCTGGTTGAAGCTGACCTCGAGTGGCGGCAGGAAGAAGCTCGACCTCGTCATCGCCGACTTCCAGACACCGGGCGGAACCGACGGACCGACCGCTGCCCGGGTGCGCGACATCCGCTCGGTCTTCGTCGCCGACCTCAAGTTCTCTCTCCACTTCACGTTCGAGGAACCGGACTCGGGCAAGACCTTCAGCTTCGTCACCGACGAGAAGAAGCTCGACTTCAAGGGCTGGGGCACGACCGGCGCCCAGATTCTCGTCTGCGGCGACCTGGTCGCCAAACGGTCGGGCCCACAGGTGCAGCTCCGGATGTACGACCTCGACGTGAACCGGCTGATTGCCACCAAGTCCTATGGGCTCTCCGAACAATGGCGCTGGCTTTCGCACCAGATGGCCGACGAGGTCATCAAGCTCCTCACGCCGGACGACGGCGTGAGCCGCACCCGCATCGCGTTCGCGCGCGCCATCGACCGCGAGACCAAGGAACTCTGTGTTATCGACTACGACGGCGTGGGGATGAGCCAGCTCACGAAATCAGGCGGGCTCAAGCTCTTCCCCGATTGGGCCCCGTCCGGCGCGGCCCTCGCCTATTGCACCTACAGCTCGCGGACGCTCGACATCCTCACGTACTCGCTGGGCAACGGCAAGTCAGTGCCTGTCAGCGCGCGCACCGGGCTCAACACCGCGCCTGCCTTTTCACCCGACGGCCGCACAATAGCGGCCTCCCTCGGATTTGAGGGGAATCAGGAAATCTACCTGTTGGACCCGAACGGCAAGAACCTGCGCCGGCTGACCAACAACAAGAGCATCGACATCTCCCCGAGCTGGTCCCCGAATGGCCGGCAGGTCGCCTTTGTCTCCGACCGGACCGGCTCCCCGCAGGTGTACGTGATGAACGCCGACGGGACCGACTTGCGGCGCCTCACCTTCGAGGGAAGCTACAACACCTCGCCGGCGTGGTCGCCGCGCGGAGACCTCATCGCCTTTGTCCAGCGCCAGCCCGGCGGCACGAACCAAGTCTGCGTGACGGACCTCACCGGCGACACCTACATGCGCCTGACCTCTGGCATGAACAACGAAGACCCCTGCTGGTCTCCGGACGGACTCCACATCGCCTTCTCCTCGAACCGCCCCGGCTCGTTCGAAATCTACACAATGGACTGGACCGGTGCGAACCAGCGCAAGGTCACCAACGTCAAGGGCGCGTACTCGCCGGCCTGGTCACCGCGACTCAGTCGTTGATAAGAAAGGGATCGAGAGATCTAGGGATCGAGGGATCGAGTACCCGCCGCTCCGTCCCTTCATCCCTCTATCCCTTTATCCCTTCACGCTTGAGCGGCAGCACATGCCTGATGCTCCTCACCCTCGTCTTCACCGCCGCTTCTGGTCTCGATGCTCTCCGCCTGCAGCCCAACGAACGCATACTGATCATCGCGCCACACCCTGACGACGAGGTGCTGGCGTGCGGCGGCCTGATTCAGCAGGCTCTCGCTTTGGGTGACTCGGTCTGGGTTGTCTACGTAACCGCGGGCGACGGCTCCTGGCCGTCGGCGTGGCGCGTCACCGGCAACGTGTTCCCAGGCCCTGAGGAGTATCTCGAATTGGGCCGAGCCCGCATCGAAGAAGCCAGAGCCGGGGCGAAACTGCTCGGCCTGGACACATCTCGGCTTGTCTTTCTCGGCTACCCGGACGACGGCATCACATGTTTGTGGCAGCAGCACTGGCAGACGCCGTACCGGTCATCACATACCGGGGCCGCGGCTGAACCGTATGCCCGAACCGGGCACCAGTACGCGGGTCACAGGCTCCTGGATGACCTTACATCTCTGCTGAGAACGCTGAGGCCGAGTCGCCTGTTCGCGCCCCACCCGCTTGATGCGCACCCCGACCATTGGTCGACCGCGATGTTCATCGCCATCGCCCGCGAGGCGTGGCGGCTGCCCGCAGGCGCTTCTTTCCCGGAGCTCTACTGCTACCTGGTTCATCGGCCGCCATATCCTGGTGCGCAGACCGACGACTCCGGCTTCCTCTCGCCGCCCGATGACCTCATCAGCGCAGGCCATCACTGGTTCTCTCTCGTCCTTAGCGACGAGCAGCTCCACACCAAACAAAAAGCCCTGGGCTGCCACGACAGCCAGCAGGGCACCTTCGGCAGCGACCTCTACGGCTATTCCGCGAACAACGAGCTCTTCGACCGAATCGGTGAACCAGCCGGCGTGGTGACCGAGGACGCGCCGCGGGTCGGCTTCATGCCTGCAGCCGGGCTCGGCACAATAATGGCCAGCGTCAAAGGCGAATCGCTGGACCTGCAGGTCGCGCTTCCGGCCAAACCGTCATCAGACCTCGACTACTCCTTCTTTGCCCACTCAATCGAGCTTGACGCCGACAGTGTTATCCACAATGGACTAACGGTGGAGTTGACGCCAGACGCATCGACCGACTCGCAGGGATGGTCAGTACGAGTGCCCTGGCGGCCCTCAGGGCGCGGTGTGCTGCTCTACTCGGTTGAGGTGACGTGGGGCACGGTGATACTCAACCATTCGGATATCGGACGGGTTGTCTACTAGAAGAACTCAGCCACGGACAAGCTCGCGGTAGAACGCGACCGTTTCTGCCGCAACTCGAGGCCACGAGTACCTCGCCGCCACGCTCTCCCGCGCCGCCAGGCCCAGTCTCTCGCGCAGCTTCCCGTCGGAAGCCAGCTGCCTGAGCTTGTCCGAGAAGTCAGCCCGGCCTTCGGCAAGCAGTCCGGTCTCGCCATCGTCGACCAGTTCCTTGACTCCCCAGCGCCCGAGCGCCACGGACGGCAATCCGCACGCCATAGCCTCCAGCAGCGATATCCCGAACGCCTCGCCACGGGAAGCCAAGGCGAAGACGTCGAGTGCGTTAAGCAGTGCGGCGACTTTGTCGAAGGGTTGCGGTTCCAGCAACCTGATTGACCCCGGCGATGCGACAACTCGTTTCTCGATAGCGGAACGCAGCGGTCCGGGCCCGGCGAGCAGTAGTCTCAGCTTCGGGTTCTCGCCTCGCAGTTGCCCGAAGACGTCGAGCAGCAGCGGAACGCCCTTGGTCGTGTGCAGCCTTCCGACGTAGCCGAGCACGACGTCCTCGGACGTGAATCCCAACTCGGCGCGCAGGCGTTCCCGCTCGGCCGGCATCGGCTTGAATTCGTCAATGTCTACCCCGTTGGGTATAACGCGGATGGGCCCCGGGAATCCACCCGATTCGTCGGCGCAGGAACGGCTGACCGCTATCAGGCCGTCCGCCCGCCTCGCCAGCAGCTTCGTCAAGGAAACCAGGAAAGGACGGACAACTGCCGGCTTGGTTCGAACTACTGAGTGTTTCGTCAGAACGGTCGCGATGCCCCGACGTCGTGCCGCTGCCAGAGCCTCATAAACAAGGTACGAGCCCTCGCTCTGGCCGTGCACGATGTCGAACCGGTCCCGTTCGAGCAGTTGCTTGAATGAAGCTACCATCCGTGGATCGATGGCGATGTCGTGCTCGCGGAAGACGATCAGTCCGCCGGCGAGCCGGTGGACCGGCACGGGTGACTGAACTTGGCCCGCTACCCGGTGCGAAATCGGCGGCGGCTTGTGGGTCACCACGACCACAGCGTGCCCGAGCCGCTTCAGCTCGGCAGATAGATGCAGCACGTGGTTCTCTACGCCGCCGATGGATGGCAGGTACGCATCGGTGACAATGCAGATGCTCAGCGGCGCCGGGTTCGCCATACCTGCAATCCTACGCCCCGCGGCTTGAGAGTCAATCCGACCCCACGGCACCAAACGAAACGGGGCCCCATGGCCCCGTTTCCGGCACAAGGAGGCGGACTTCTATTCGCTCTTCTGCTTCTCAGTCAGTCGCTTGCGCAGTTCGTTCAGCTCCTTCCTCAACTCCGCCATGTCTTTGCGGAGCGAGTCGAGTGTGAAGTCGGAGTGCTCAAGCTTCAGTTTCAGGGCCGGCCCAGCTTTGCGCAAAGCCCGCCCTGCCTCGCGCAAGGCCTCGCGCGGCATCTCCGGCCACTGGAAGCCGAAGGTCTGCTCGGCACCTTCCCTGACTCCAAGTGTCACCTGCAACTTCTTCTCCTTGCCCCGTCGCCGGACTTTGACCACTACTGCTTTGTCCGGCCGATCGCGCACCACCCAGCGCAGGGCTGAGCCGTCGTTCGTGGCTTCCCCGTCGAGCGACAGGATGACGTCGCCGGCCTCAAGTCCGGACTTCGCGGCCGGGGACTCCTCAGCAACCTCCGTTACGAGCACACCATGGTCGATATCCAGCGCAACCAACATCGGTTTGCTCAGTTCGTCGGTGTAGACGCCAAGCCAGCCTCGTCTCGCTTCGGTCGAGTCGCCCGCGGCGAATGCCAGCACTGGAGCCAGAATTGCCAGAAAACGGAGTAGCTTCATCGTCTGCCTACCTTTCACCGGGCGGCGTGTCGAAACGGGACGCGTCGCCGTGGATTGCGAAATCACTCCAGATGCCCTGTATGTCTATTTGCGGCCCGCCCTCTCCCTGCCGGGCCGATACCTGTTGCCCGGTACCGACACCGCGGACTTCGAACGGCAAGCCCAACCTGATTTGTCCCCGGCGGGCCGTCGCGTCGATGCGGAACGGAACCTGGTCTCTGAGGCTCAGGTCGACCCGCCCAAGCTGTGACATGATGCTCAAGGCGGCGAGTTCGGCATCGTCCACCCACGCATTCACATCGCCGTAGCGGTTGGTAATCGAGATGGCGCCGCGGTCGGAACGCGCAAAGACGTTTCCAAACTGGTTGTCGATGGTCACGTCGTTGGCGGACTGCTCGGTGTGAACGGTACCGTAGCGGTTTCTGACCTGCACCGGGCCGCAGGCGAGCCTGAGGTCCACGTCACCGTAGGAATTCTGCACCACGGACAAACCCCGGGTCTCGGCCAGACGGACCCGGCCATATGAATTCTCCACCTCGCAGCGGTTGCATCGGTCAAGCTCAACGTCACCGAACCGGTTCACCACGTAGCAGTTCCCTTCCATCCCTGTGATTCTCACGTCACCGAACGAGTTGCGTACGGATGCGGCGGTTCCTACCGGCAACCGGATGCTCATCTGCACCTCATAGCCGAGCTGCGGGTCGGTCGGGTCGTTCAATGGGTAGACGGTGGCAATCACGAACGAGTCGCCCTGCCCGGTAGTCTGAATGTCCACTTTTCCCGCGAAGTCCTCGGCCAGTCTTCGGTCCCGGGCAGTCACGCGCACCAGCGCGTCGACCAACGCGTGCGCGTCGCCGGTTCCGTTGATTGCCACGTTGCCATACCGGTGCAGGATAACCACCTTACCGTACCCGGCAAGAGGGAACCGTTTCTGAATCCTGCGGGTTACCACGAGCGGCCCAGCCAGGACCATCCCGGTCAGCCACAACACAACGAGCGCCACGGCAGTGGTGCTCCTCGCTCTCCTCCGACTTCTGCCTTCTGACTCCTGCATTCTGGCTTCTGACCTCGCCTTGCCCGCGTCCACTAGTCTCCTCCGGACGCAAGCCGGTCCGTCGCGCGCCCGCGGTCGGAACTGGCACCGGAATAGGCAGCGCGAACCCGCGCGTTGCCCGGGTTCTCATCGAGTGCGGTACGGCACTCGTCAATCGCGCGGTCGATCCCCCGGACGTACTCACCATACTCCCGCACGGCCTGCTCTGCCGCCCTATCCTCGCTCAGCTCGGACACAGCGGCGGCCAGCCCTCTGCCATGCGGGGACGGGACATGAGCACGACCGACTAGCACCACTACCAGCAACACCGCGGCCAACGCCGGAACCCCGACCCAAAACAGCCTGGTCAACTGACGGCGGCGCGACCGCGAGCCGTGAATACGCTCCTGTATTGCACCCCACACCCTCTCTGGTGGCACAAGTTGCTCCATTCCCGGCGCGGCGTCACGGATGGCACGAACCTGCGCCAGCGAATGCCGGCAGACCTCGCATTCCGCGAGGTGTTCAGCCGTCGTGCCCGACGCCTCAGATTCAAGGTCGCCGTCGAGGTAGGCGCTCAAAACCTCTTCAGAACAGTGTTGCTCCAACTATTCTCCTCTCACCCAATGCCGGTCTCCGAGATAGGGCGACAGCTCGCGCCGCAGGAACGCACGAGCTCGATGAAGTTGCGACTTGCTGGCGCCGTCGGTTATCCCGAGTATCTTACCTATTTCTTCGTGCTTGAATCCCTGGATGTCGTGGAGAACAAAAACCCGCCGATAGCCTTCGGCCATCCGCGGCAAGGCGCTCTCGATTAGCCGGGTCACACTCAACGGCGTGGAACCGACCTCGAGGCCATCATCCAGCGACACCGCCTGACGGAGTCTGCGCCGACGGCGGAAATCGAGGCAGGCGTTTACAGCTATCCTGTAAATCCAGGTGGATACCGCCGAGTCGCCTCGGAACGACTTGAGCTTCTTGAAGACCTTGACGAAGACATCCTGCGTAACGTCCTCGGCGTCAGCCCTGTTCGACAACATCCGGTAAGCTGTGCTGAAAACCCGGGACCGGTATGTCTCATACAACCGCTCGAAATCCAGATCCGCGCCGGTCCGGCGATCAGTCTCGACTGCTTGAATGGTATCGTTCACCTGGCTCTTTAGTTTAGACGCCCCCTCGTGCTCGGGGTTGCCTTCACTCTTGGCCGGCCTCATGCCGTATGATGGTCAGCGAGTCACGAAACAGACCCGCCCCAACCCGTTGGAGATATAGAAGTTGCGGAAGTGGCCGTCGCGGCAGCGTTGCGCCGTCAGTACTCAAACCCCTCCCCTCCAGCACGAGAGACGTTCTTCCCGAATCGGATTCCCATCTGCAGAGCGAATCCGCTCAGACTGAACGACTGAAGATCATCGTCCCCAAACCAGGTCGGGCCGGAGATCGGGATAAGGTAGCCGGCCTTGACGAACAGCCCGATGAAGGACCCATATGACGTCGGCAAACTGCCCATCACCTCGATGCCGGGTGCGGCACCGATCGACCAGGCAGCGGACCACCATTTGGAGTCGGCGCTGAGTGTCTGCGCGTAGACTAACAGGCCGGTTGCACCGAGCTCGAGGCACGGCCTGACCCAGATCCACTGGTTCGGGCTGTACGGAAATCCGACCTCGAAGTTCGCGCGAATGGCGGCCAGTTCGCTCTTCAAGGAATCGGCCTGGTTGGCGTACGGCGCTAACGCCCCGGACCCGCCCAGTGTGACCGGGCCTACGTGCTCCCCGCCATGCCCGCCGAACCACCACATCGGGGACCTGTATGTGAATTGGCCAGTCCCGTTCCGAGTGCGGTTGAGCGTGTCCAGCTTGTGGTTCAGGCCTCCCAGATTGTTGAATGTGCTGGTTGCCTCGAAGCCACCGTAGCCAAGAGACAATGCAGCCAACAACAGAACACCAAGTACCAGTGCAGGAATCACGTGTTTCATAGCTACCTCCTTGCCGGTGTTTCTCTACCTGAGACACCGGATCCCAAGACCGGATTTGTGAAATCGTACTCGACCGATCCAACCTTCACCGCGTCGCCGCCGGAGTGTGCAGGCTGAACTGACTCGGGTAGCTTCGGATCGGCCCAGATCGCCAGCGCGCGCCACTGCGAGAGCGGCAGGGTCGAATCCTCGATCGCGTAGGCCCAAATCGTCTGAACCCGATGCTTGCGCTGTCGGTTGTATTCGTCCAAGACCGAATAGAGCGCCCAGTTCAGCGCTGCCTGCAAAGTCTCGTTCGGCATGTCCGACCCCACCAGAACCGTGAGGTTGAGCCGCTCGGCCCTGCTCGTAGAGACATCCGTCACCTTTGCCACATTGTAGTCCGGCCGCGGCGTCAACGGTTGAGCGAGCAGTGGCCGCTCCCGTCGAACCGGCCACAGCATCATGATCGCGGCGCCAATCGCGGCCATCACCAGCACGCTCACCCAGTATGCACGGGTGCGTGAACCACGTATCCGCCGCCCGAGACGGTCGGCCAGCGTCCGGTCCGGCATCTGCATTGTTTCCATTCTAACGACCGGACCGCGTGCGCGCAAGTGCTCTCCTCGCCGCTCCGAGAGCAACGCTCGCTTGACTCCCGCCCCGTGCCTGCTACAATCGCACCGACGCCGGCGTGGCTCAGTTGGCAGAGCAGCGGTTTCGTAAACCGCAGGTCGTCAGTTCGATTCTGACCGCCGGCTTTGTGTCCTGTCTCTCGGCACGGGCCAAGACCGACCTTGACTCCAGTCGCCTATCCAATATCCTGACCCGGTTTCAAGCATGACTGATCGCACATTCGCCTTCGACAAGACGCTGTTCATCGTGTACCTGGCTGCGCTGGTAACCGTTGGCGTGGCGGGGCACAGCCGTGAACGTGCTGTCGGCAAACTGGCACTGATGCCGCTGGGTTTCGCGGCAATGCTCGCCCGCGGCCGAGACCCGCGGCGAGAGGTCGAAGAGCAGTCGGCATCTCAGGACGCCGAGCGCCGCGCCGGTGCGGCGTTCGACAGCTTCGCCGATTCCAGCCCGGTCAGCATCGAGCTTTTCTCGCCGGATGGCAAGCCGCTGTCCAGCAACAAGGCGGCCGAGCGCCTGCTCGGCAAGGTCCCGCCGCCTGGGATACCGCTCTCCGATGAACGCGGGCTGAAGCGGGCCGGACTGCTCGAACCGCAGCTGCGGCGGGTACTGGCCGGCACGCGGGTTGAGACGCCGCCGACCTGGTACGACCCGACTGAAATCGGCCTACCGGGTATTCCCGGCCGCAAGGTATGCTTCCGTGCCACGGTCTTCCCGATACTGGACAACGGAGGCACGGTCACGCGCATTGCCGTAATGCACGAGGACCTGACCGAGTCGAAAAAAATGGAGCTGGAGCTCAAAGAAGACGCCGGACGCCTCGCTGCTGCCCCGCCTTCATCCGAGGCTGACCTCCCGCCGGGCGCCGATGCCCGCGACATCGAGTTCCAGCGCCGCAAGCTGGAGGCGGCACTGCGCGAGAGCGAGGAACGTTACCGGTCTCTCGTCGAATCGACGCGCGGCTATGTCATTGCCCGCTTTTCCGAGGACGGACACATACTCGCCATAAGCCCGGCGATTGAGGAGTTCTGGGGGATCAAGCGCGATACGATAGTCGTGGACAACCTCGCCTTCTTCAGCCGTATTCACCCCGAAGACATCGAGTTGGTCAAGTCGACCGAGGCATCGGCCCGGAAGGCCGGGTCGTATCCGGACGGATACCAGTTCCGGGTCATACACATGACGACCGATGCCGTGCGATGGATGGCAGTCCACGGCTCGGTCAGCACGTACGGCGGCAAACGGGTCTTCGACCTGTTGCTCTTCGATATCAGCGAGTCGCGCAGGGTCGAGGACGAGCTGCATGAAAGGGAAAGAAACCTCGTCGCCATGGTCACCAGTACCGCCGACGGGGTGTTCACGCTGGACAGGGAATGGGTCATCAAGGATTGGAGCCAGGGTGCCGAGAAGGAGACCCGGGTGACAGCGCCTGAGGCAGTCGGCAAGCGGCTCTGGGAAGTCTACCCGGACCTTGAGAAGAGCGGCTTCGGCCCGGTCTACCGCAAGGCGCTGCTGGAACGCGCTCCCCAGTACCACGAGGGCTTCTATCAGGATGGCCGCGAGAAGTACGCCGGCTGGTTTGCCGTTTCTGTCTACCCACACGAAACAGGGATTCTCGCGATAATCCGCAATGTATCGCAACGGAAGCGGGCCGAGCTGGCCTGGCGCGACGTTGATGCAAAGCTGAAGGCGCTGCTCGAAGCTCCGGGTATCGTTGTCACCATCAAAGACCACGACCTGCGCTACACCCTGGCCAATCCCGGCGCTATGAAGATGATGGGCCCGAATGCCGGCGACTCGGCCATCGGCAAGACCGACCTTGAGATCTACAACTCCAAAATCTCTGCGCTCATTACCTCCCACGACCGGCAGGTGATGGAACGCGGCCAGCCGGTGGAGCTGGAAATCGCCCTGCCCGACGGAACAAGCGCCAATGCCGCCTGGTATCACATAAGCAAGCAACCGTTGTTCGGCCAGACCGGCACGGTTGTCGGAATCCTTGATGTCGCTTACGACATCACCAGCCGTGTACGGGCGCAGCAGGAGTTGCTGGGCCGCCGCGAGTACCTGGAGAGACTGCTGGGAGAACAGGCCCAGTCCCTGCGCAAGGCGCAGGAAGAACTCACTTGCTGGCCCCGGTGACAGTAACGACGTGAGGCCGACGAAAATGGCCAGTCGCTCCGGTCGTGAAGCTGAAGCACGGCAATCCCGGAGCCCGTCCCGGGCTACACGCACGCTGCCAAGGTCTGAAGCCCTCAACCGGTTCACTTCGAAGTACTCACTCCTGCTTATCCTGCTGGTCATGGTCGGCGCGCTCGCGCTGCGTGTCTCAGACCTCAAAGCGGACCCTCACGTGGACATGAGGAGGGGCCTGGCTTGGAGCTTCGGACCATACACTGACGAGGCACTCGATACGTATTCCGCACGCAACATGGTCCTCTATGGGCGTTGGCGGGTGGATGACCTCTTCCCGCTGGTCGTCTACCCGCTGGTCAACTACCTGATGGTGCTGATCTTCAAGCTCTTCGGCATGGGGTTCGTCCAGGTGAAGCTGCTCTCACTCCTCGCCAGCGTTGCTTCGGTCCTTGCCATCTACCTGCTCGTGAGAGAGGATGCCGGGCACCTTGCCGGGCTGCTGGCCGGTCTGGCACTCGCCACGTCCTTCCCGCTGACGATGTACGGCCGGTTGGGACTGGTTGAACCGGTTCAGATTCTCTTCCTGCTGCTTACCGGCCTCAGCTACGTGCACGGGCTCAGGCGCCCTCCGTTGATGGGTCTGGCCGGACTGCTCGGTGCGTCCACCATCCTGCTGGTGAAGGTGTCCGCGGCCTTCATCGCACCGGCGCTGGTTGCAGCCATCGCCTGGGAGCTCTTCTCCGCCCGTAAGGACCGTGCTGCCGTGCGGGTCGTGTTTCACGGAATCGGCTGGGGGCTGGCCGGAGTCGCTGCGACGCTCGTCATCTGGCTCGCCATTGTGTTCCTGCCCCACCGCGCTGAATACACCCAGTATGTGCTGCGCCACTCGCTGGCGTCGCCCGCCGGTCATCCCAAGGGAATCGTCGAGTACCTGCTCAGCACTTTCACGGTCGGCAGGTGGACCGGACTCATACCTCGCCTCTCATGGGTCGCGCTCGTCGGCTTCGTCACGCTGCCGATGCTGGCGGTTGGCCGCAGGCCGGCCCTGCGCTACCTCGGCCTCTGGTTCACGCTGGCCCTGTTGATGCTCGGGTATATGAACTACCGCCCGGACCGTTACGAACTCGTCCTGCTGCCGGCGCTCATTGCGGGTTTCGCCGTCACCCTGGCTCGAGTCATTGAAACCGGTGCCCTGTTACCTCGGCTGCGGCCGACCCTCATCAAGGCCGGGCTCTACACCCTCTGGCTCTGGATACTGGCCACGCAACTGGCGGGCTACACGAACGGCTTTTGGGGTACGTTGCGTCCCCGGAGCGATCCCGCCGCGCTGGCCCTGACTTTCACCATCGCTGCCGCAACTGGCATCCTCGGCTACATCGTCATACGGATTGCCCCGAGTGGAATCACCATCCGGCCACTGGCAGTACGCGCAGCCCTAGCCATCATGCTTCTCTCGCTCGCGGTGCGGCTCGACCTCGCCCAGTATTCCCGGTGGTTCGGATCCCGCACGCATGTCATGGTGGAATCCGGAACCGAACTGGACAGTGCGCTGCCGCAGGACGCGGTGCTGGTCGGTAGCTGGGCACCGGCGCTGCTTATCGGGTCAAAGCACCGTGCCGTGGCGATAACCGATTGGGCAAACTCGGACGACCCGGTGGCCAGGTTCGGGGCAACGCATCTGGTCTCCGTCGAAAACGGATTCGACTTCAAGCTGTTCAATCAGCTCTACCCGGACTTGATGCCGAAAGCAAGTGTGTTCAGACGGTACAGGATCCAGGAAATCCCGCTGATCGTCTTCGAATTGCCGAAGCGCGGCGAATAGCCGTCCCTGCCGAAGCCCGGTCAGTAGCTACTGCTGTCCGGTAATCCGGAACTAGGTCCGCCGGTTCTTGGCCATGCCATCTTCAGTATCATTCGGAGCGAGGGGTTGCGTATCCGTGCAGCCGTGGGCCGTCGGCTGGCCCGCCGCCAGGATTCCAGGACGGGCTTAGCCCATGTCAACACTCGACTCGTGCCCGTGCCCGCAGACCTTGCACTTCCTCCGTTTAGGCGAGAAGAGAGCGGCGAGTGCGAAAAGCACGGTTGCCACAATCACGATGGCCGCGCCCGACGGAATGCCGAGCGCGTATGAGACGACGAGCCCGGCGACACAGGACGTGACGCTGGCAATCCACGACAGAACGAACATCATGCCGTAGCGATTGGTAAGTTGGTATGCGGTCGCGGCCGGCGTCACGAGCAGCGCTTCAACCAGGATGATGCCGACGGCCTTGAGCGATACGACAACGGTCAAAGCCAGCAGCACGAGGAGCAGGGCAGAGAGCGCGCCGGTCGGCAGCCCGCTCGCCTCCGCCATCTCCTCGTCAAAGGTCAGGAACTTGAACTGCCGGTACAGCAGTCCGATGACCCCGACCACGACTAAACCCAAGACACCCATCAGTATCAGGTTGCCTGCAGTCACCCCGAGCACGTTGCCGAACAGGTACCCGTATACCCGCGCATCGTAGCGTTTCATCAGACCGATGAAAAGCACTCCCAACGCCATCGCGAATGCGAAGAAGATACCGATGGCCGCATCCATGCGCAGTTGCGCCCGGCGGCTCGCAACCTGAATGAGCCCGGCCGTGCCGAGGCAGAAGAGCACTGCCGCGAAGAGTGGGTTGACCGCCAGAAGGAATCCCAGTGCCACGCCGCCGAAAGCCGCGTGCGCGAGGCCGGAACCGGCAAAAGCCATGCCGCGCAGCACGACGAAAACCCCGATGAAGGAGCACGTCGTGCCGACGATTACGGAACTCAAGAGGGCCCGCTGCATGAACCCGTAGTGCAGAAACTCAAGCATGTCTGTCACCGACGATGACGTAGCGACGCCCGCCGTCTTCCGCGAATATCACTCGACCGCCATACAGTGATTCCAGGGTCTCACGGCTCAGTACCTGCTCACAGCTGCCGAACGCCCGCACCGTACGGTTGATGTACAGCACCTTGTCCACGCAGGGCAGGACCTCGTTCACGTCGTGCGTGACGTACAGTGTGGTCAGTCGGCGCTCGGCATGGAGCCGCCGCACCAAATCGACGATCGCGGACCGAGTGGCCACGTCCACCGCCGACGTCGGCTCGTCCAGCAGCATGATTCGCGGTTCCTGAACCAGGGCGCGCGCGATGAGCAGCCGCTGTTGCTGCCCGCCGGATAGGTGGCCCGCAACGTGGTCGGCGGAGTCAAGCAGGCCGACCGCAACAAGCGCCGCCTTGACCCGCCCGCGGTCGTCAGCCGTCAGTCGCCCGAAGGTACCCAACATCGGGTACAGGCCCATCACTACCGCGTCGCGCACCGTAATCGGGAACTGTGGGTCAAGTGTCCGGCGCTGTGGGACGTATCCGATGTGTCTCCGTACGCGCGTAACCTCGCGTCCGGCAGCACCCAGCACGGTCACGCTTCCCGACGCCGGCCTGACCAAACCGAGGACCGCACGCAGCAGGGTAGTCTTGCCCGAACCATTCGGCCCGACTATGCCAAGGAACTCGCCGGGCTTCAACTCGAAACTGACATCCTCGATGCCCACCACCTGGTGGTAGGCGACTGTGACGTGGTCGAACCGGACCGAGTCCTCAGTCGCGGAGGTCAAGGTCGGTTCCTTTGTGCCGGTTAGAGTCCTTTGAGCAGCGCTGCGATTGTCCGGAGCGGGACGCCGGTAGCCCCGGCGGGCGCGTAGTCCCAGCCCTCGTTGGTGAAGGAGGGTCCGGCGATGTCGATGTGCACCCACGGCACTCCATCCGCGACGAACTCCTTGAGAAAGAGCCCGGCCGTGATCGTGCCGGCGACCCTGGGCTTGCCGGTGTGCTTCATGTCCGCGACTTTGCTCTTAAGGTGCGACTTGTACCGGTCCGGTAGCGGCAGTTGCCAGAAGAACTCGCCTTGTTGCTTCCCGACCGAGATCAACCGGTTGATCATCCGTTGGTCGGTACCGAGCAGTGCCGAATACTCGTCCCCGAGCGCGACGACGCAAGCTCCAGTAAGGGTGGCAATGTCAATCATCAAACCGGGCTTGAGGGTCGAGCCGTAGGCAAGACAGTCTGCCAAGAGGTGCCTGCCCTCCGCATCGGTACTTATCACTTCGGCGGTCTTGCCGTTGTAGTGCCGGATAACGTCACCGGGCTTCTGTGCGCCGCCGCCCGGCATGTTCTCGGCGAACGGGGCAAGGCCGTGCACCGTGACCGGCACGTCAACTGAGCCCAGCCACTTGAACAGCCCGAGCACTGCCCCGGCCCCGGCCATGTCGTCTTTCATCGTCTCCATGCCCTGCGACGGCTTGATTGAGATGCCGCCGGAGTCGAACGTGACACCCTTGCCGATGACCACCACCGTCTTCTTCGACTTCCCGGCCGGCGTGTATGTGAGGTGTACCAGGCAGGGCGGTTGGTGCGAACCAGCACCCACTCGCAGGATGCCGCCCATTCCCAGCTTCTCAAGCTCTGCCTTATGCACGACTTGAACCGTGATACGGCCCTTCCTCGCCAAGCCGGTGGCGATTTCGGCCATCTTCTCCGGCGGCTTCGGGCTGGGCGGCTCGTTCGCCAGGTCCCGGGCGAAACAGACGGCCTCGCAGCGAGCCACCGCCTCGCCAACTGCCTTGCGCATCGCGGCCGACAGGTTCTTCGTGTTCGCAAACACGAGCGTCAGTTCACCGACCGGCTCGGCCTCATCGACCTTCGGCGTCCGGTACTTGTTGAACCGGTAGCTTGAAAGGACTGCGCCTTCGACCGCGGCCGCGGCGAAGTCGGCCAGTTCGCCTCTCACCTCCTTGTTGTCCGGGACGAGCAGGCCAATCGATTCGGCCCCAATCTCCTCAGCCCGCTTCAGCGCCTTGGCGGCGGCCGACCTGACCCGGTCAAGCTCGAACTCCTTCCGCTTGCCCAAGCC
>Ga0163202_1000008_pt1 | contig 32846 bp, 24 predicted proteins | sample PL_2010_300m_FD_113540 | JGI IMG/M metagenome (GOLD analysis project Ga0163202, IMG submission 113540) | Freshwater microbial communities from Powell Lake, British Columbia, Canada to study Microbial Dark Matter (Phase II) - PL_2010_300m | ecosystem: Environmental > Aquatic > Freshwater > Lake ... | reverse complement strand
GGTCGGCGGAATATGTACTATACTACATATTGAGGGCTAGGGAACCATCGGGCTGGTCACTCGCGCCTGCTGGCCGCGGCTAACTGCTCACTCCTAACTGCTAACTCGCTGCCCTCGGCAGCGTTGCGTCAGGAACCGTGTGTCACCGGGATTACGCGGAACGATGGACGGCACTGTCCGACAGGGGCCGTTGAGGCCAACCAACGTGAACGATTCTCGACCAACTCGACCATCTTGTCATGCCGCGGCTTGACAGACCTATCAAGCATCGTGTTCCCGTTTCTCCCCCGGCTGACAACTGCGCCTCGGCGGACCGCCGGGATCGGGAGTTGCAGTTCCGGGCAGCTCGGACAACAACGGGTAGTTGCCAGCTTGGATGTGTCAGGTGTCTTCGGTCGCGTCCCGAGTGCTCGAGCTGGCTGAAGCATGCTGCCTGGCGACCGCGGGTCAGGTGTCTTGACGCCAAAGTGAGGGGATGCGGGAGCTTGATTGACATCGAAGCTCGTGTACAATTGACTGTATGCAGATGGTCCGATTGAGAAGCAAGACACTTGTACTTGTCCTATCTGCGGTCTTGATGGGCCTTGGAGGGACGATGGGCGACATTGCGGTCTGCCTCGGCGAGGACGGTCACGCGGCCCATCCGGCAACCGCCCGGTCTGACGTTGCGTGCGAGTGTCCCGACTCGGAGCCGTGTGCCAACCTGGTAACCGGGAACCGGGGCTGCCAGCCAAGTCCCTGCCGGTACGTTCAGGCGGGCGCATACGCGACCCCGCCGCGGTCGAAGGGGCGGGGAACTTCTGCATCTGATCGGGCCGGAGCTGCAACCGCGCCGGGCATCGCAGACCTGTCCTTGTCCACTCTCCGTCAGGGGCCTGCACCGGCTCTCCACCAGTTCGCACTTCGGTTGAGGGAACTCATCCTCTCAACCGTCCTGCGCTGCTAGACCACCCCCTCCCACCCAGTCGCGCAACGACACCGCGCTCTCGCGGTCGGTCTGGCGCGACATACCCAGTACCGATAGCTTTGGCCAACAGTAGGCAAAATGTGTGGAGGAGATTCTATGATTCGTCCGAACCTTGGCAGGGGCGTCCGCAAGGCAACAATGCTCGCCCTCGCCATGCTCCCGACGCTCGTGCATGCCCGGTCCGTTTCACTGTCCGAGGCGTGGAACCGGGTACGTGAGGCAAGCCCGGTGCTGGCCGCGGCCGTATCGGGGGTCCGGTCCGCCGAGGCCGGACTCGAACAGGCCCGGCTGCTTCCCAACCCGGAACTGGAACTGATGACCGAGGAGTACGGCCGGAGTGAGGTCGAGGTCGCGCTGACGCTCCCGCTTGAAATCGGGGGTCAGCGTTGGGCCCGCGTCCGTGCCGCCCGTGCCGCACTCGACATCGCACAACTTGATGAGGTCATGACCAGGCTTCAGTTGCGCGCTGAGACGCTGCGCCGTCTCGGGTCGGCGCTGGCGCTGAAGCAGAAGATCGAGCTATCAGATACTCTGCTGGGACTGGTCCGGTCCTCGACTGCAGACATAGCCCGGCGAGTGAATGCCGGTGCGGCGATGGAGCTGGACCTTGTACGTGAGCAGACCGAGCTCGTGTCCCTGCAGGTCGAGGCGCGCGGGCTGGAGCGCAGCTACCGTGCGGCATGCCGCGCCCTGGCCGCGCTCTGGGCCGACACGTCGGACCTCGACTGGGAACCGGTCGGCTTCTTCATCGGGCGCCCGGAGCTGCCGGACCGGGAGGTTGTGCTCGCCAAGATCCTCGGGTGCCCGGAAGTCCTCTGTTGCAGCAAGGCGGTTGAGGCTGCCCGGGCCGAGCTGGCCGGGGCCCGCGCCAAGGGCTTCCCCGAGGTCGCGCTGACGGGCGGCTACCTGCGGAACAATGAAGCGCGCGAGGGCGCGGTCCGGCTTGGAGCGTCGATGTCGCTGCCGATATTCAACCGGAATCAGGGCGCGATCAGGGCCGCTCGCCACGCGCTCGCAGGGGCGGAACACGCCGCGGTCCAGGCACGACTTGCCCGGGAGGTCAAGGCGGACCTGGTGCTCGCCGAACTCGCAGGTCTGTTCGAGGTGGTCGACACCGGCCACGCGGTCATCCTGCCAGCGCAGCGCCGTGTACTCAGTACGCTGACCCGGCACTACGAACTGGGTGCGATCGGGATTCTTGAGTTGATCGAGGTCCAGCGCGAGTTTCACGAAACGTCCATGGATCTGATTGACGCGCAGGGCGAGTGGACATCACTCGCCGCCGACCTGCTTGAAGCCACCAGCTATGAGCTAGCCGTTATCAAGGAGTAACTAGTGAAATCATCCAGCATTCTGTACGAGGCGGTCCGCAGCCTGCGCGGGGCCGGCCGGTTCGCCGTCATCCTGTTTGCCGCGCTGTCCCTGCTTGCCGGGCCGGTCACCGTCGCTGCCCAGGACCACGACTGTGGGGCGGAAGAGGTTCACGACGACCACGAAGACCACGAACGCGCCGGTGAAGCGCATGAGGAAGAGGTTTCCGGCGATGACCACGAAGGTCACGGTCACGAAGAGGAGGGCCTCATCAGGGTTTCCGCGATCGGGGCGGACATGGTCGGAATCCGGGTCGCCCGGGTCGGGAAGGCGACGATCGACCGTGCGGTAGTGCTGCCCGGTGAGGTCGGCTTCAATGAAGACCGGCGTGTCCACGTGACACCCCGCTACGGCGGCATCATCCGGGAGATGCGTCCCCCGCTCGGCGCAAGGGTAGACACGGGCGACGTCCTCGCCGTGATCGAGTCCAACGCGAACCTGACTTCCTACAAGGTGTACGCACCGCTGTCCGGCCGCATCGTGGTTCGTGAGGGTGCGGTCGGGGCCTACGCCTCGGAAGGAGCATCGCTGTTCGTCGTCGCCGACCTGGCCACGGTATGGGTCAATCTGGACGTCTATCCGCGTCATATTTCCGACGTGAAGCCGGGTGCGCGCGTGGTCGTGCGCGGCGTCGGACTGGACCAGCAGGCGTCCGGTACCGTGTCCTATGTGGCGCCGGTGTTCGACCAGGCCCGACGCGTCGCCCTCGCCCGCGTTACGCTGCCCAATGCGGACGGCCGCTGGCGTCCGGGCATGTTCGTCCGGGCCGAGATCGGAGTCGCGACCGGTGCGCCCGTACTCGCCGTGGAGCGGGACGCGGTACAGGTGCTCGATGACGAATCGGTAGTCTTCGTACCTGCAGGCGACGGCGCTTTTCGTTCGATTCCGGTGACCGTCGGTGCGGTCGGCACAACACATGCTGAGATCAGGTCCGGCCTCGACCTCGGCGATGCCTATGTCGCGGACGGCGCCTTCGAGCTCAAGGCTGAGATCGTCACCGGCTCGCTTGGTGGCCACGCCGGCCACGGTCACTGAGGGAGGAGAATGTCGATGGAGCGACTCTTTGAACTAATCCAGAAGAACCGGTTCATCATCGTCGTGCTGCTCCTCGGAGTCATCGTCTGGGGTGTGGCTTCCTACAACCGGCTTCCGACCGACGCCTTCCCTGACATATCGCCGGTGATGGTCCCGATCTTCGCAGAGGCGCACGGCATGGCGCCCGAGGAAGTCGAGCGGCTTATCACCTTCCCGATCGAGTCGGCGATGAACGGCCTGCCCGGCGTAACGCTGGTCAAGTCCACATCGGCCTTTGGCTTGGCGGTCGTCTACGTCTACTTCCGTGATGACACCGACATCTACTTCGCCCGACAGATCGTCGCCGAACGACTGGCCGGGGCGACCGCCGACCTGCCCGACCTGCACGAGCCGCCCGCCCTTGGTCCGATCTCGACCGGGCTCGGCGAGGTATTCATGTACTACCTGGCGCTCGATTCCACCGCCGATACCGAAGGCAAGTCTCCCGATACCTATTTGCGCGATATCAACGACTGGGTCGTGAAATACCAACTCCAGACCGTGCCCGGCGTCACCGAGATCCTGTCCATGGGCGGCCACGTCCTTCAGTACCAGGTCTCGCTCGACCCGTACGCGCTTGCCAAGTACGGCATCGGGCTCGGTGACGTGGTCGAGGCGATCAACGCCAACAACGGCAACGCCGGCGGACAGTTCCTCGTGCTCGGTTCCGAGGAGTACCTCGTGCGCGGGGTCGGGCTCATCCAGACCCTGGACCATCTTCGCGACATCCTCATCACGGCCGGGGACGGCAGGTCTGTACGTCTGCGCGACATCGCCGATGTCGGTTACGGCCGGGAGGTCCGGCGAGGCGTCGTCAGCCGCAACGGCACCGAGGAAGTCGTCGCCGGCATCGTCATGAAGCTGTACGGTGAGAACACGTCCGAGGTCATCGAACGCCTGTTGCAGAAGGTCCCGGCGGTACAGGCGTCTCTGCCCGCGGGGGTCAAGCTCATCCCCTATTACAACCAGAAGCAGCTCGTTGACAACGCCACCGGTACGGTCAAGTCCTCGCTCTTGTTCGGCGGCATCCTTGTCATCATTATGCTCCTGTTCTTCCTCGGCGACCTGCGCGCTGCGTCCATAGTTGCCCTCAGCCTACCGGTATGCGTGCTCTTCGCCGCCATCTTCATGGGCATCTCCGGCCTTTCCGCCAACCTGATGTCGCTCGGCGGCATCGCGATTGCCATCGGCATGCTCGGAGACGGCGCGATCGTCATGGTCGAGAACATCTTCCGCCACCTATCCGACCCGAAGCACCGGGGCGCAAGTCGGACCGAACTCATCACCCTCGCCGCCGCGCGCGTCGCGCGCCCGATCCTGTTTTCGATCGCCATCATCATCCTGGTTTTCCTCCCACTGTTCACCCTGCAAGGGGTCGAGGGCAAGATGTTCACCCCCATGGCCTTCACGATATCGTTCTCCCTGCTGGGGTCGCTGGTCGTCGCACTCATCTTCGCACCCACCCTGTCATCATTCCTGCTCCGGGGTCGGGCCGGCAGCGAGTTCGTCGTCATGCGCTGGTTCAAACGAGTCTATCAACCGTTGCTGGAGCGCACCCTCCGACGGCGCAGGGTCGTGGTGGCCGCGGCCGCAGTCGCACTGGCCGCAACCCTCGTTATCGCGACGCGTCTCGGCACCGAGTTCATTCCCGTGCTCGAGGAAGGGGTCATTCAGGTTAACGTCACGATGGCGCCTTCGATATCGCTCGAGAAAGCGACCGAGACGGTGCAGCGGCTCGAACGGACCGTCCTCGCCGAGTACGGCGACGCGGTCAAACAGACCATCTCCAAGATCGGCCGGCCCGAGGCCGGGAGTCATCCGCACCCGGTCAACTCCGCCCACATCCAGATGGAGCTTCGGCCCGAGCGCGAATGGCGCAAGCGGTGGCGCTCCAAGCAGGCGCTCGTCGCCGACATGAGTGGGACGCTCGGCGAGTACCCGGGCATCCAGGTCGGCTTCACCCAGCCGATCCAGAACATGTTCGATGAACTACTCTCGGGTATACGCACCCAGCTTGCGGTCAAGCTGTTCGGCGACGACCTCGACACGCTGCGGGTTAAGGCCGAGGAGGTGCGCGCCGCGGTCGAGGGCGTGCCCGGTCTGGTTGACCTGGCGGCCGAGCAGAGCTACGGCCAGCCCCAGGTCCAGGTCATCGTGGACCGCGAGGCATGTGCCCGCTACGGCGTCAACGTCGCCGAGGTTCTCGAGGTGGTCGAACTCGGGGTCGGCGGCGAAGTCGTCGACCACGTCTACCTCAATACGCGCCGCTACGGCATTAACGTCCGCATGCAGCACGAGTACCGCGACGACGCCGAGGCGATAGGCAACCTGATGGTGCATTCCCACGACGGGACGCTCGTTCCGCTCGGCCAGGTCGCCGAGGTCCGACCGACAATCGGCCCCATCCAGGTCAACCGCGAGAACAACCAGCGGAGCTGGACGATAGCGGCCAACGTACGCGGCCGTGACATCGGCAGCGTCGTCGCCGAGATGCGGCGCCGGGTGGAAGCGAATGTCTCACTGCCTCCCGGATACTGGTTGAAGTTCGGCGGCCAGTTCGAGAACCAGCAGCGCGCCATGAACCGGCTCGCGTTCATCGTCCCGATCGTGTTCCTCCTGATCTTCTTCATGTTGTACCTTTCGCTCGGCGCTGTCCGTCAGGCGGTCCTTATTTTCATCAACGTTCCGCTCGCACTCATCGGGGGCGTCCTCGGTCTGTTCATCACTGGGGAGTACCTGTCCGTACCCGCGGCAATCGGTTTCATCGCGTTGTTCGGCATCGCGGTACAGAACGCGCTTGTGCTCGTGACTGAAGTCAACCATCTGCGCGAGGAGGGGATCGAAACGGAGCGAGCGCTCGTTCAGGGGGGGCTCACCCGCCTCCGCCCGGTGCTCATGACCAGCCTCACGACGGTACTCGGCCTCGTGCCCCTGCTGCTCTCAACCGGTATGGGCTCCGAGGTCCAGCGCCCGCTCGCGGTTGTGGTCGTATTCGGCCTGCTCTCATCGACGGTCCTCACTCTCTTCGTGATACCCGCGATGTACTCATGGTTCGCCCCGCGTTTGGTGCGCGATTCAGCAAAGACCGTACATGCCCTACAAGGAGGTGGTCAGTGAAGAAGGTCGACGCCTACATCAAGCGCCAGCGCCTGACCGAGGTCGTCGAGGTCCTGCACCAAATCGAGGGCCTGACCGGAGTCAGCGTGTTCGACATCCACGGTTTCGGTCGCAGCCGGGGCCGGGACGAACCGGTCCACATCGTGGACAATGCCGTCCGGTGGGTGCCCCACGTGAAACTGGAGATCGTGTGCCGCGACGAGCTTGTCGAACAGGTCATCGCCGCAATCCGGAAGGGTGCTCACACCGGCCTGCGCGCTGACGGCAAGATCTACGTCTCGCCGGTGGAGGACGCGGTGCGTATCAGCTCCAACGAAAGAGGAGAGGACGCCGTGTAGGGTCCGCCGTGGGAACTCCGGCGGCCAGTGTCCAGCGGTATCCAAGACTCAGGCGTGGCCGGCAACGGTGGCTTTCGGGGCAATAATCGGGCTCATTGCCCGCTCGGCCGGCCGGAACCAGCGCGGCGAGCCGATTCCGTTCGGCCCGTTCCTCGCGCTCGGCGCGCTCACCGGCCTCTTCTTCGGCCCGCAGCTCTTCGACATCTACGCCCGCTTTGCCGGCTTGGCCTAGCGGGCAGCGTACAAAGAGAAAAGGGGGAGACCCCGCAGGTTCGGGAAGGACCATCCACAGATTCCACAGATTACGCAGATTCCTCCGGCCGGGGCTCTCTTTCTTCTTGTCCACTCGACCGCTTGCCGTCTCCGCCACTCGTCTTTCGTCAATCGACAATCGGAGATTCCTCTGATGGTTCCTCTCCAAGAAGCTCGGCAAGTTGGTCTCAAGGTTGCCTGTTGAGTATTCCGGGAAGGAACTCGGACGGGAATGTGGACTGTGACTCGGCAAGGACCTGGGGACGGAACCTAACTCGTTACTCGGCAAGGAACCGGACAGGGAGCTCCAGTCGTTGCTCGGAAGGTGGCGGACAAAGCAGCGGTGGAAGTAGCCGAACAAGCAGCCATCGTCGTTCCCCGCCAAGTTCCTCGGGACGTGACTTCGGAGACCACGGGGATAGCTACGGGGGAGGCATAGGAGGGGTCGGAAAGGGAACAGGGACTAGGGTATTGGTAATAGGGAAGTTAGGACCTTTCCCTTAGGCCGACGGAATGTGTGCTATAGTACACATAGAGCCTCGGGAATGAGCGGCAATCCTGACCATCCGCCCGCGCGTCAGGAATCGTCTATTGTGTTGTCGTGTTTTGCGGGCCGTGAGCTGCAGGCCGTTCGCTGTCGCGCCCGGCACTCATCGCTCCGCGTTTATCGGTCATCACTCTCCGCGTGAAATCGACCATCTTGTCACGCCGCGCCGGGCGTGTCAAGCGCGGATATCCCAAGTTGTGTCCCCGCAACTCACGCTCATCTCGGCAACGGCTCGCGCCGCCGTGAACCACGCCGGCCAGCCACGCTCGCGGCAGCCCATGTCCCGATGCACAGTCCGAGCACCACCGAAAGTACCAACCAGTGCCAGTGCCGGATGGCACGGTTGGCAAGAGCGCTGATGCTGACGTAGCTGACGTACAGCCCAAGGAGACCCGCCGTAGCGTATCCCGCGGTTCTGCGTACGGAACTGGGCATGCGGCGCGAGAACGCCAGTCCCGCAGCGAGTCCGAACAGGACAGCCGTGACAGCGGTCAGTAAGAAGTAGAACAGTATGAGGCGGCCCCGGTTGGCCGTGCGCGTTCTGAACGCACGGGGCATGGAGTGATAGAAGAAGAACTTCGCGTTCTGTGCCGTGAAGTAGGGCGGCTCGTTCCCCTGGCGCAGTCCCCGGCGGGCGCTGAACGTCCGCAGTCGCTGGTAGCTCAAGTCTCGAGCCGTCTTCGCCGCCCCGCCCAGCGTCTGGGTTGCGACGTCGGGCTGGGCCGTAAGCCAGGAGAGCAGGTCATCGAGGGATTGCAGGGTGAACCGGCCACGGTCGCGGTCGTACTCGGCGAAGTTGAAGGGGTGAAGCAAGACGACGATGATCGGGTCAGGATCCGTGGAATTTCGAGCGAACTCAACGGCCTCCCGTTCGTGTCCCGGCATACACGTGTACGGCAGGAACCGTAGTCTCTGAAAACGCGTGCTCGCGGCGATGCCGTAGGTTTGGCCGGAACTCGAGACCACCTCGAAGCCGAGGTCCTCCAGTGCGTGCAGCGTGTTTTCGTCATAGCTGTTCCACGGTGGGATGAAGGTGGTCACACTCACGTGATACAGGCTTTCCAGCGTCGCTTTCCCGACGGACAACATGCGGAGTTGGGAAGAGTAGCTAAGGCCCCGGAATTCTGACTCGGAACCGGGACCCTTGGGCGCGATCGCGTTGTCACGATGCGTAAGACCATGCAGTGCGACCTCCACAAGACCGGAGCGGATGGCGCCAGCCAGTCTCCCGGCGGTCTCCAGGTCGATGGCCACGCAGTCCGCAGGGCCATCCGTGAACGTATCGGACGCGTATGGGATGACGCCATACGTGCAGGGGATGTTGTGTTCCTGAAAGACCGTGAGCAGTTTAGTCCCTATGCTCGAACACGACGGGGCGTAGTCGTCAAGACGGAAGATGACCGTAATCCGTCGTGCCCCGGAGGCCGACGCGGCCCGGGCAGGCACACGGCACGCAAGAGGCAGCAGCACGAGAACGAGTGCCAGGCAGCGCTGCCAGGTTCGCCGGCCCAGGCGAATGCTCTGGCCCGCACTCAAATCGTGCTCAGAGGTTATGGTTCGCGGCAAGGCTGACGTGCAAGTTGATGCCGACGGCAGTCCGTGGCTCACAGTTCCATTGTAGCAGAGCACCGTGAGTCTTCAAGAACGCGACGACCAACCGCAGCGCGACCCTGCGACCCGGACGTGCTGGCTAAGATCCGGTCGGACGTCTTCAACACGCCCGCGCCGGCCCACCAGCCTCCGGACGCTCGCGTAGCGGCGAGGGAAGAAGAGGACCGCCCGCGCGTCAGGAACCGCTCATCGTGTCACCGTGGCTATCGCATGATACGCAGGGAGTTGGGTCGTCACGACATCTCCACGTTCACGGGCCGCCCAGCCGGCAAAGCAGAGGGGAGGCCGGAGCCTCCCCTCTGCTTTGCTGCCGGTTGGCCGCTACTGCTGTCCGAGGATGACGAACTCAACCCGGCGGTTGAGCGCGCGGCCGGAGTCGGTCTCGTTGGTGGCGATTGGCCTGGCCTCGCCGTAGCCCTTGGCAGTCAGGCGGTTCATGGCGATGCCGAAGTTCTGGACGAGGTAGTTCACGACCGACCAGGCACGCTTGTCGGAAAGCGTGAGGTTGTACCCGTCCGAGCCCTTGCTGTCGGTGTGGCCCTGGATTTCGACCCTGATGGTCGCGTTGTCCTTGAGGATCTTGGCCGCATCCTCGAGGGCCGGGCGCGACTCGGGCTTGATGGTCGCCTTGTTGAAGTCGAAGTAGATGCCCTTCAGGGTGATGGACATACCTTCCTTCACCAGCTCGAAGTTCTTGACCATCGGTTTGCCCTTCTCGACCACCATCGCCACAGTCTGCTTCAGGTAGTCCTTCGACTCGACAACCACCGTGTAGGAGCCAGCCATCACTTGCGCCTTGTAGACACCGGTTGCCGGGTCGGTCTTGAAGACCGCGTTGCCGGCCTCCGGGAACGTCACAGTGGCGACCAGCCCGTCCCCGGTCTTCTTGTCGGAGACCCTGCCGGTGATGGCAACGGCGGCCTCGACCGGCGAGAGCTTGAACGTCGCCGTGGCCAGCTTGTTGTCTTCGACCGCCAGAGTGATGGTCGCGGGGATGTGCTTGTCGGCGCTCGCGGTCAGGGTGTAGACGCCGGTTTCAACCTTGTCGACCTTGAACGCGCCCGTGGAGGCGCCGGCGTTCACCGGCTTAAGCGTGGTGCCGGGGAATTCGACCATGGCGGCAATCGGTGCATTCGTGACTGCGTCAATGACGGTGCCGGCAATCGTGCCGTAGGTCTTGAGCGGCCGCAGTTTGAACTGGTAGTTGACGACTTGGTCCTTCTCGACCGCCAGCGGGACCGCCTGCTTGTTGTAGCCGTCGGCGCTGACCTCGACTGTCACCGCGCCCACCGGCACTTTCGTCGCCTCGAAGACGCCTTGGGCGCTGGTAGTAATCTTCGCCCTCTTCGGGTGGCCCGGGAAAGCGACAATCGCGGCCACCGGCGCTCCGGTGCTCGCGTTGACTACCGTGCCGACAATCGTGCCGTACGCAGCCGGCGTGCGCTTGCCGAACGGAGTCGCAAAGCCCATCCCGACGATGATCTCGTTGGGCTGCTTCATGCCATTCACGATGCCGGAGCTGAACGTGTAGCCCACCTTGAAGAACGACAGATCAGGGTCACCGAGGACGACGCCGGGCGTGATATGGATGTGGCCGCTGTCAGTGAGGATGCCGCTCCCGGGCTCAAGCGAGACTGCCTCGGCGAACAGGCCGAATCCCTTGCCCGCCAGCTCGACCGCCGCCCCGATTTGCGTCCAGGTACCTACCTTGCCATAGTTGACAATCAGGTTCGGGGCCGAAGGCGTCACATCCTGGAACTGGAGGGTAACGAGCCCGCTCCAGGCGAGCTTCTTGTTTGCGTTGTAGGGGAGCCCCAGAGTGTCGAGCAGGGTCCAGTCAGCCTTCCGCTCGCGGAACTTGAAAGTGTAGTTCGCGGCGCCGCCGATTTTGAGAACGGGAATGACCGGTATCGAGAGCTTGCCACCGGCCTTCAAGTCGTGGAACCCCCAGACGAAGCCGCTGCCTGGTGTTGTGTCCTTGGGCGTCTGGAACACGCCACCCCAGGACCCGAACAGCTCCAGCCCGACGTACTTCGTGGCAATCGGCGCGTAGCTGAGCTCGGGCGCGATGAGGTCGGCAATCCAGCCGTTATTACCTAACGTGTCGAAATCGGCGTTACGGGCCAGCGCGTGGAGCGAAATCGTCAGGCCGGCCTCCTCCTCAACCAGCGCGTTTTGAACACGGAAGAGCCCGCGTCCGCCTCCGAATCCCGGGTACGCGAACACGAGCGCGGGCAGCACTGCTGCGAGCAGTGCCAGTGCAGACATTTTCTTTCTCACTTGTCCTCCTGTGGCTCCTGCGAGCCTCTACACATCACTAACCGATTGTCACTGGTGTGGCCCGTTCTCTGCGCCAACGACTGGCGGCTTCTCCCAACGCCTGGGGTCGTATATGCGCCGCTCACCGGCAGAGCCCCACTAGCCGCCGGTGCTCGACAAAAAGGGCCAGTAGCAATTTGACGTACCTACGCCAGTATATTGACTCGTCATGACTTGTCAAGATTCGCGAAACAGGCGCGGCGGCCGGCGCTTGGCGGGTGGCAGGGAAAGGCAGGGGGGCGAAGCCTTTCCACTCCGCACTGTTGCCGGTCGGCCGCTACTTCTGCTTGGCCTGGCCGAGGATGACGAAATCAACACGGCGGTTGATGGCGCGGCCGTCGTCCGTCGAGTTGTCGGCGACCGGCCGGGATTCGCCGTAGCCCTTTGCCGTCAGGCGACTCCGGTCGATGCCCAGGTTCTGGACGAGGTAGTTGACTACCGACTGGGCGCGCCGCTCGGAGAGCCGGAGGTTGTATGCGTCCGAACCCTTGCTGTCGGTGTGGCCCTGGATCTCAACCCTGATTCCCGGGTTCTCCTTGAGAATCTTCGCGGCGCTCTCGAGGGTCGGGCGCGACTCGGGCTTGATGGTCGCCCGGTCGAAGTCGAAGTGGATGCCCTGCAGGGTGATGACCATCCATTCACTTACAAGTTGGAAGTCCCTGGCCAGCGGTTTGTCCCTTTCGACCAGCACCCACGCGGTCTGCTTCAGGTAGCCGGGTGACTCGACGACTATCGAGTAGCCGCCGGGCATCAGGCGGGCCTGGTAGATGCCGGTTGCCGGGTCGGTATTGTATACGGCCGAATCGGCTTCCGGCACCAAGGCTGTCGCGGCCAGTGCCGCGCCGGTCCTGCGGTCGGATACCCTGCCCGTGACCTCGACCGGAGCGGTGGCCCGGGGGAGCTTGATCAGCGCTGTCGCCAGTTTGCGGTGCTCGACCATCAACGGCACCGTTCGGCTCTCGTAGCCCTCGGCGCTGGCCTCGACCGTCACCGCACTCACCGGGACCTTCACCGCCTTGAAGGTACCGGTGCTCGCGTCCGTGGTCAACGTACCTAGCTGCGGATGGTCCGGGAAGGTAACGGTCGCGGCCAGCGGCGCGCCGGTTTCGGCGTCGGTAACGGCGCCGGCTATCCGACCGTACGCGGGCCGTGACAGCCAGCCGAACGGTGCCACCGAGCCCAAGCCGATGATGATCTCGTTGGGCTGCTTTCCGCCGAGCGATTCGCCGCCGAGGCTGAAAGTGTATCCAACCTTGAGGAACACTGAAGTGGGGTTGCCGATGGCGATTCCGGGCGTCAGGTGAATGTGTCCATACTTCGTGCCGAGCACCGCTCTGTTCCTGCGTCCATCCGGCAGCATGTCCGGCTGCTGGGAAAGGGCCTCGGCAAACAGCGCGAAACCCGTGCCCTGCAGTTCGACTGCGGCTCCGTAGTAGGTTTCGTCTTCGCGCGGCGTCAGCTTGTTGACATGCTTGCCGACGTTGAGAATGAAGTTCGGAGCCGGCCGAACGAGGTCCTGGAATTGCAGCGTCGCCAGGCCGCCCCATGCCAACCGCGTTGCCTGCGGCAGGGCGGACGGGTCGAGAACTTGCCAACCGGTCCTGGTTGCGCGAGATTTGAATGTGAAAGACGCGGTGCCGCCCAGTTTGAGCACGGGCAGGACCGGGATCGAGAGTTTGCCACCCGCTTTGAGATCCTGGAATCCGCAGACGAATCCGTCCGCTGTGGAGGAGCTGGGCTTCTGGAAAGCGGCGCCCCAGGACCCGAAGAACTCGAGCCCGACGTACTTCGTGGCGACCGGCGCGTAGCTCAACTCGGGGGCGATGACGTCGGCGATCCAGCCGCTCTTGCCCTGCCTGAACTCCGCGTTCCGGGCCAGCGCGTGCAGCGAAACCGTAAGGCCCGCATTCTGCTCGACCATCGCGTTCTGGATTCGGAACAGGCCTTTGCCGCCAGCGAACCCCGGGTACGCGAACAAGAGCGCGGGCAGCACCGCCAGCATCAATGCGACTGTTGACACCCTCACCTTCACATTTCCTCCTGTGATTCCTGCGAGCCACTGCAGGCACTCAGCGGACCCATCCTGTGACTGGGGCCGGCTTTGGGTCGAGACTGCTGCACGTCACTGAAGCAGCAACGGCCGTATGCAGTCCGCTTCTTCACAACTGCATCCGGCACCCGTTGATTGACGGAAGAAGCCTCCGCGCAGTATCCACTACTCAGCAGAATATTGGCGACTGACGAATTGTCAAGCCTCGCGCAGCCCTCCACCCGGGAACCGGGATAGAATCAACCACAGAGGCCACGGAGAAGACAGAGCGGGTGAGGGTCGGAGTTCGTTCCGTACCCTCTGTTATCTCTGTGAGCTCTTTGGCTCAATTCAGATTCAGGGAAGCCCCGCATTTGCCTTCCAGTCAGCCCATGGCGCAGGGAGCTATCAAGGGTGAGCCATGGTTTCCCCTCTTGCAGCCCAACGTTCGGACGCCAATCTCCGTCAGGTCCCGGCCTGCTCCAGCCCCGAGCGGCCTGCCTGCACAAGGCGAAGCAGCCGCGTCAGTGCGGCTGCTTCGATTATCAGGAACCGCTATGCCTGGTGTTTCAGGCTCAAGCAGGGCGTGGTCTGGTTCTTATTTCCCAAACCGACTCGGGTCGTCGTAGAAGTTGCCGAACTCGACCTGGAGCACGCCAGCGGCTTTCACCTCGTGGCCAGCCACTGAGTCATAGCCGGTGAACGTCACGGTGGCATCAGCGAGGTCAACGATGTCGTTGTAGTACGGATCGTCCTCCTCTATGTAGTCGCCGAAGACCATCTGCTTCCACGTCGACGACAGCGGGGTCATGTAGAACGTCGTGACCTTCTTGCCCGTCGGGTCCGATGGGACAGCTTTGCTCAGTCCGACGACCGCATCTATGTATGGAGGGGGTACGTCAACAGTGAGTCTGCTCGTGAAGTGGACCTTTGCCTGTTTGATGAGCGCTTCGTACGGTCTCCACGTCGGCAGCCCGGCGCCGATCTCGGCGTAATGCAACTCGACATTGACCGAGTCCGGCGCAACTTGGTAGACTATCTCCCATATGCTGTCTTCCTTGTTGAAGTACAGGTAGAAGTCGGAGAGGTCTACCCTCAGTGCGTTACCGTTGTTAATCGAAAGGACGTTGAGCGAGCCAATCGGCTCGAACACCTGGCAACCGGCCACGAGCAACAGACCGGCTGCAGAGACCACGGTCAGAAGGCCAAGCAGAGAACGACGCATACGGTTCCTCCTTAGTATAAGGTCACAGAATTTTACCCTGAGCGCGACCAGTGTCAAGCGGATTCGGAGCCGGCGACCCTGCCTGCGGTGGGACGTGGTTTCCGGTCCTGCGTGCGAGGTCGGAGTCACTTCCCGGTCGAGCCCGCCGTGCGGTCGGTCGGACGTTGCTCTACGACGCTGACGGTGTAGTTTACCGGGCAGGCTTTCCTCAGCATCGCCGAGACCGAGCAGTATTTCTCCTGCGATAGCTCGACCGCGCGCTTCACCTTTTCTTCGTCCATGCCCCGGCCGTAGATGACGTACTCAAGGTCAATCTTCGTGTAGGGCGTCGGGTGTTCTTCGGAGCGTTCGGCGGTGATGTTCATCTCGATGCCGGTGAAGTCCTGTCGCATCTTCTTCAGGACCGACGCGACGTCCATGCCGGTGCAGCCGCCAAGGCCGAGAAGCAGGAGTTCGAGCGGCTTGGTGGCAGATGAGTCGCCACCGAACTCGGGCGTGGTGTCCATCGGGACGAGGTGATTGGTGCCGGCCTTGCCGATGAAGGTCATCCTGCCGGCCCAGCGGACGTTGGCTTCGTGTTTCATTGCGGTTCCTTATCCGAGATTGAACGAGACCATGCGGATGTCTGTCATTTCTTCGATGGCGAAGCGCGGGCCTTCGCGGCCAATGCCGGAGTCCTTGACCCCGCCGTAGGGCGCGTGGTCGGCGCGGCAGGTGGCCGAGTCGTTGATGAGGACGTTGCCGACTTCGAGCTGCTCGGCGGCGCGGAACGCCCGGCCGAGGTCGCGCGTGAAGACGCCGCAGCCTAGGCCGTAGTCGTACGTGCCCAGCGCCGAGCCCTGGTTGAACAGCGCTATTGCCTCGTCGAAATCGCGGAAGCTGTGGATGGTGACGATGGGCGCGAAGCTCTCTTCGCACACGACCGGCAGTTCCGATTTGGCCCCGAGCAGCACGGTCGGGAACATCACGGGCCCTTCGCTTGTGCCGCCGCACAGGACTTCGGTGCCGGCGGCGCGGGCTTCCTCGACCAGTGCAAGACCGCGGCTGAGCGCGGACCGGTTAATCATCGGGCCGATGTCGGTTTCCGGGAGCGCAGGATTGCCGCAGACGAGCTTCTCGGCCGCGTCAACGAAGCGGGCCGCGAACTGCTCGGCGATGGACTCCTGCACGTACAGCCGCTGGGTGTGGATGCAGACCTGCCCGGAGAAGGAGAACCCGCCGACAAGGCAGCGGGCAAGCGCCTTGTCCAAGTCTGCGGTCTCGTCGATGATGGCGCCGGAGTTGGAGCCGAGTTCGAGGGTGACGCGCTTGAGCCCCGAGTCGCGCTTGATGGTTTCGCCGACCGGCGGGCTGCCGGTGAAGGTGACCATCCGGATGCGCGAGTCGCGGACCAGCGCCGCGCCGACCGTTCCGCCCTCGCCGACTACGATGTTCAGCGCCTTGGGGGGCAGGCCGGCCTCGAGCAGCAGCGCACCGAGCACTAGCGCGGTCAGCGGGGTTTTGGTGGCGGGCTTGAGGACCACGGAGTTGCCGGCGGCCAGTGCAGGCGCGACCTTGTGCAGGACGAGGTTGAGCGGGAAGTTGAAGGGTGTGATGGCGGCGATGACTCCCAGCGGGACGCGGATAAAGAAGCCGCGGCGGTTCTCCGAGCCGCGAGCCGCGTCCATCGGCACGGTTTCGCCGTGGACGCGCAGGGCCTCGGCTGCGGCGAAGCGGAGGGTCTCAACCCCACGGCCGACCTCAGCTGCAGCGTACTTGCGCGGCTTGCCGGCCTCGGCGATGATGGACTCGGTGAACTCGTCGCTCCGCTCTTCGATCAGGGCGGCGGCCTTCGCGAGAATGGCAGAGCGGGTGTGCGCGGGTAGCCGGCGCATATCGGTGGCGCCGGCCTCGGCGGCCGCGATGGCGGCGTCGACCACCGCCTCGGTCGCGATTGGGACTTCACCGACCACCGACTCGTCCCAAGGATTGAGGATTTGAACCACAGAGGCCACAGAGGACGCTGAGAGTCCAGTCATGAGTAACCTCCCGATGACATTGAACCACAGAGTTCACAGAGATCTCGGTCATCGGCTTCCGAGGCATGTTCATCTCTGTGTTTCTCTGTGAGCTCTGTGGTTGTCTTGGAGTGTTCAGTCATTAATGATCCTCCTGATACCGCTGGTCAGACGCCGGACGTTGAAGTTGATGAGCAGCCCCATGCGACAGCCCGTCGCCTTCAAGTAGGAAATCACCTGAGCCGTGTGGATCGGCGCCAGGGCGTCCGTTGCCTTGAGTTCGACGACGACAGTGTTCTCGACTAGCAGGTCCAGCCGACTCTCGCCGATTCGATGGCCCTTGTAGTCGACCGCGACCAGAACCTGTCGAGCGAACTTGACTCCCTGCAGCGCCAGCTCTACACACAGAGCTTCTTCATAGACTGACTCGAGGAAGCCCGGCCCGAGAGCCTTGTGGACCTCGATAGCCGGTCCAATAACTGCTCCGGTCACTCGGTTGGTCTCTTCCGGGCTATGGTTCATCTCTGTGTCTCTCTGTGCGCTCTGTGGTTGGTCTGCTCGTTGGCAATTGGGATGTCGCAGATGACCGATTCGTCGTACGGGTTGATGACCGGCAAAGCCCTCTCGGTTCCGATCCATTCGCCGGCGATGAGCAGGTGGTTTCGTGGCTCCATTGGACTTCGCTGCGGGCATGAGAAGATAGGCTGAAGCCGGAACGCTGTCAAACCCGGTCGTCCGGAGTCCGACATGGAACCACGGATAGACACGGATAAACACGAAGACAGAGGCAGGCCGTTCACGCCGCACGAGGAGAAGGTTCGGTTCGCAAGCTCATCTGTGTCCATCTGTGTCGGCCGCCGCGGCCCCTGTCCGACAGTGCATCGGTGGTTGATTCTATCTCGGTTCTTCGTGGCCGCGAGCAGCTTGACATCGGCGCCGGGCTCAGGACGATATATGAACAATGGCGCAGCCAAAGGCCGCGAAAACCCGCAGGCTGACGCCGCGGCAGGTGCTCCTTGCCGCGGGCATCGTGGCGCTGGCCGGGCTGCTGTACCTGCCGACGTTGAGCTATGACTTTGTCTGGGACGACAAGGCGCTGATTGTCGAGAACGAGGACCTGCTGGCCCCGGCGCCGTTCGGGTTCTTCGGCCAGAGCTTCACGCACTGGTGGGCGGAGCAGGGGCGCATCCCTCACAGCTACTACCGGCCGCTGGTGGTTTCGAGCTTCTGGCTTGACCGGAAGCTGTCGGACGTGAGGCCGTTCGGTTTCCATCTGACCAACGTGCTGCTGAACTGCGTGGTCGGCGTGCTCATGGTGCTGGTGCTGGCCGAGATGCTGGCTTCGTTCTGGCCGGCGCTACTCGGCGGGTTGGCATTCGCCTTGCACCCGACGCACGTTGAATCCGTGACCTTCGTGTCGGGTCGTACCGACCTGATGATGGCGTTGTTCATCCTGCTTGCCTTCCTTGCGCTGCTTCGTTTCCGACGGCGACCAGCGGGAGGAATGCTCGTCCTTGCGGTCGTGTCTTTTGCCGCCGCGCTCCTGTGCAAGGAGGCGGCGGTCCTGTTCCCGGTGCTTGCCTTCTTCGTACTGCTGCCCGAGTTGCGACAGCCGGCCCGGCGCGGGCGGGTGTTGCTGCTGGTCGGAGCGATGGCGGCGGTGGTGGTCGCGTACCTGGCCGCAAGGACGGCAGTACTCACGGGCAGCGCCCCGTCCTGGGGCGAAGTCGGCCCCGGCCTGCGTTTCATGCTTGCGGTCAATGCGTTCGGCCGGTATGCGTTCATGTCGGTGGTTCCGTTTGACCGCCGCATCCAATTCTCAGATCCGCAGGCGCTGGGCGCGTTCGGCTGGCCGACCGTCGCGGCCGTCGTCGCGCTCGCCGGCCTGGCCTGGACGGTGGCTCGGTTCCGGCGCAAACCGGCGGGAACCGGCAGCCTGTGGTTCTTTCTATTCATTCTGCCGGCCTGCAACCTGGTTCCGCCCGGGCCGTCGTTTCTTTCTCAACGGATGCTCTACCTGCCGACCGTCGGAATCGTGTTAACGATCGCCGCACTGGCGGCGACGCTCCGGCGTGGACGGCAGGCCCTGGCGGTGCTGGCAGTGCTCTACGTTGGCGTGATGGGGTGGGGCGCTGCCCGTTCGATGCCGGTCTGGAGGAATGAGTTGAGCCTGCACACGACCATGGTCGCACAGTCTCCGAATGACGGGCAGGCGAAGCTTGACCTCGCACGTGTCCTGGCGGTCGGTGGGGACTGGCGGGGTGCCGCGCTTGAGTTGCGCCGCGGTCTTACGTTAGTTCCGGGCGACACCAGTGGCTGGGTCCGGCTGGGCGACGCGTTGGCGCAGGACGGCGACTACGGCGGTGCGGCGACGGCCTATCGCCAGGCGCTGACCCTTGATCCGAATTCCGCACTGGTTCACAACAACCTCGGAGCGGTTCTGAATCAGGTCGGAGACCTGGCTGGCGCCGAGGGCGAGTACCGGCAGGCGCTCGGGCTCCAGCCGGACCTGACCATGGCTCACAACAACCTGGGGCAGTTGCTGGCGCTCAGGGGCAGGCAGGATTCGGCCCTGGTTGAATTCAGCCGGGCATTGCAGAGCCATCCGGGCAACACGCAGGCACGATTCAACCTCGGCGTCGCGCTCCAGGCGCTGGGCAGGACGGACGAGGCCAGGGTCGCATTTCAGCAGGTACTTGCGCAGGACCCGGGTTTCCCGGGTGCGGCCGAGCGGCTCCGCGCTCTGCCTCGGGCCGGCTCGCGTTGACACCCCAAAGGGAAGGCCGTCCTACTCCATATCAGCGGGGGTAGGGTCACCGATCCCGTCCCGGCCCGAATGACGTGAGGGGGGTCCGTTTGCGCGCAGGAATGCGGGCTTGCGCGAGGCGCGGGGAGGAGGAGTTCTGGAGACCCTCGGGCAGGCGGGAGCGTGCCCGCAGTGCTGCCTTGACAAGACGAGAATAGGGCAGACAATTAGACGTGTTGGCGCCGGTACTGGGGACGGCGCAGGCCGCCAACTTGGTACCGGCGCTGACTACCGTGAATTTCAGAACTCGGCCGGAGGCCCGAGTGTTTGGTTACCATAGTCCGGACCGCTATCTCACGTCTTCCGACAATCGGGTCAAGAACCCAAGGGGTTCCTGTGCGCTTCCGCGCCAGGCCCTGTCGTGGTCGCGCAAGCGCGGGAGTTCCTCGGTGTATCCACGTCCCAACCGGAGGCAGCGATGAGAACATCTGTGGCGGCATTCTGTCTGAGTTTGATCCTGGCCGGCGTCGCGTCGGCATTTCGAGCACAACCTGTCGTCTTGACGCAGAGAGCATGATAGCATTGGGATAGGAGGAGACTGTGAGACTGTACATTCTGATATCCGCGGTCTGCGTTGTGACCGCATACGGCTCGGTTGGCCCCAGCGGCCCCTGTCGGACAGTGCAGCCTGAGCCTGGATTTGACCCGAAGGAAGTGGTCAGGCAAATCCACATGCGCAGGGACATGACCGGATTGCGCTCGGGCGTCCCGGAGCGCGCCCCAGACAGGCAAGACAGCCGCGTTCCGTCCGAGCCGACAGCCGAAGGCTGCGAGCAGCCCGCAGCCGAAGGTGAGGTGCATCTGGACGGCGGCGAGTTCCTGCTCGACACCAACAACGCAATAGTGCCCGCACCGGGCAGCCAGACCGAAGCCGCGGTCGGTTTCGACGGCACGAATTTCCTCGTGGTTTGGCAGGACCAGCGCGGCGGCCACAGCTCCGACATCCTCGGCGCGCGGCTGACGCAGGATGGTGCCTTGCTTGACCCGAACGGCCTTGTGATCACCCAGGCGGCGTACGACCAACGGAATCCCGCCCTCGCCTTCGACGGGACGAATTTCCTGGTGGTGTGGGACGACTACCGCCGGGGTCATGCCTACGACATCTACGGCACGCGAGTGACGACCGGCGGCGCGATACTCGACCCGGCCGGCATCCTCGTAACTCAGGCAAACAACGACCAGCGCGACCCTGACGTTGCCTTCGACGGGACGAGCTTCCTCGTCGTCTGGGAGGACGAGCGCTGGGGCCTCGACTCCACCGACATATACGGTGCGCGTATCACGACGGCCGGCACGGTGCTCGATACCACGGGCCTCATCGTGTCGCGCGCTCGTCACCATCAGTACACGCCGGCGATTGGTTTCGACGGCGCGAACTACCTGGTGGTCTGGACAGAGAACCGCGACTCGGTCTGGTACGACATCTACGGCGCGCGGATTACTCCGCAGGGCGCATTGCTGGATTCGAGCGGCTTCGCGATCTCGCTCGCGGCAGGTACGCAGGCTGGGCCCGCGGTCTGCTTCGGCCGTTCGGATTACCTCGTGGTCTGGCATGACTTCCGGAATCGGGAGGACTACGACGTCTATGGTACGGTCGTCAGTCCGGAGGGCACTGTGTTCTATCCCGACGGCTTCGTCATCGCCGCAGGGGACAGTGCCCAGGTGTCTCCGGCCATCGGCTGCGACGGCACGTGCTTCCTCGTGGCGTGGTGCGACGTCTCTGGCCTGCCGGCATCGTTCGGCATCTGGGGCGTGCGGATCTCGCCCGAGGGATCGGTGCTCGACACCGCCATTGCGATGTCCGGCACGGCCGGGCACTCACAACTGGCGCCCTTTGTCGGTTTCGGTGGAGCGAACTACCTCGTGGTCTGGCAGGACGAGCGCAGCGCGACCGGAGAGCCGGATGTCTACGGGACTCGAGTTGCGCCCGGCGGCACGGTGCTTGACCCGAGCGGCCTGCTCATCACGAAGTCGTCGAGGAGCCAGTTCTCTCCCGTAATCGGGTGCGACGGCACCGACTTCCTGGTGGTCTGGGAAGACGACCGCAACGGCTGCACCGACATCTACGGCGCACGGGTCACGCCGTCTGGCGACGTGCTTGACCCGACCGGCATCGCTATAGCGCAGGCGCCAGGCTGGCAGTACGACCCGGTGCTGGCGTTTGACGGTTCGGACTACCTTGTCGTGTGGCAGGACTACCGCAACAGCCTCGATGATCCGGACATCTATGGCGCGCGGGTGACACCCGAGGGGGCGGTGCTCGACCCAACCGGGATTGCCATTTCCGATGCGCCCAACCGGCAGTACCATCCTGCTCTGGCCTTCGGCGGCGGCAACTACCTGGTGATATGGCAGGACTACCGCAACGAGAGCTATGACCTCTACGGGACCCGCGTTGACACCGACGGCAATGTGCTGAATACCGACGGCATCGTTATCTGCCAGGCAGTGAACTGGCAGTGCCGGCCGGTCATGACCTTTGACGGCGCGAACTTCTTCGCAGTCTGGGAAGACTACCGCAACACGCCGGGCCTGCCAGATGTCTACGGGGCGCGGATCAAGACGGACGGCACCGTGCTCGACTCCAATGGTCTTGCCATCACGCAGGCGCAGAATGGTCAGTACGACCCGGCCATCGCCTTTGACGGCACCAACCTACTCGTAGTCTGGGAAGACGGTCGCCGGAGCGTCTGGCCTGACATCTACGGAACGCGAGTGAAGACAGACGGCACCGTGCTTGACGTGTTTGACATTGCGATTTCGACGGCGTCAAAGGACCAGTTCGCTCCGGCCCTCGCCTTCGACGGCACGAATTACCTCGTGGTCTGGGAAGACTACCGTAGCAGCAACAACCCTGACATCTACGGAGCGCGGGTGTCCCCGGCCGGAGTGGTCTCCGACGAGGGCTCGGTGCTCAGGCCGCCGGGGAACCAGACCGGCCTGGCGCTGGCCCGTGGCAGCGGCAATCTGCTGTTCCTTGCATACCAGGGCTGGGCCGGAAACGTCGGGGGCAAGACCTACAACACCGACCGGATTTGGGGCAAGATGAACCCAATGCCGGGGGGCGGCATCGAGGAAACGATGAACGATGAACGAGTATCGATGAACGTCGGACCGACCATCGTCCGCGGAGTGCTGTTCCTGGGCAGCGACCGGAGACCGAAGACCGGGGACCGGCCAGCGCTGCTCGACATCAGCGGCAGGAAGGTGATGGACCTGAAGCCGGGCGTGAATGACGTGGGTGCACTTGCGCCCGGAGTCTATTTCGTGAGGTCGGAGCCGTCGGCCGTTACCAAGGTCATCATTGCGGAGTAGGGAGTAGCTATGAGAGCGACGCTATTCACCATGTGCCTGAGCCTCTTTGTCAGCACCGCGTCGGCGGCCGATTCTCTCAACGTCCGGCGCGTAGGCGGCATTGACACGCCCGGCGAGGCGTACGGCGTCGCCATTCAGGGTGACTATGCCTATGTCGCGGACGGGGATTCCGGCCTGCGGATTGTCTCGATTGCCGACCCGACGCAGCCGGTCGATGTCGGGCACCTGAACACGCCGGGCCGGCTCTATGGCGTCGTTGTCCTCGGCAGCAAGCTCTATGCTGCTGTTGACACTGCCGGGCTGCGGGTCATCAGCGTGGCCGATCCAACGCAGCCGGCTGAACTCGGTCACGTAATCACGCCGGGACGGCTCTACGGGATAGCGATCGGCGGGGCCAGCTTCGAGTACATCTATGCCGCCGCCGACACTGCCGGCCTGCGGGTCATCTCGGTCGCCAACCCGGCTCACCCGATTGAGGTCGGGTACAACGACACGCTGAAGCAGGCCTATGGAGTGGTTGAGTGCGGGGACTATGTTTGCGTAGCGAACGGCAGCGATGGGGTCTGGATCATCTCGGTCTCCGATCCCACGCACCCGACCAAAGTCGGCTTCTACTGGGTGATGAGCGGTCAGGCCTGGGGCGTAACCGTCAGTGGGGGATGCGGGTATGTCGCGACCGGCCTCAGAGGGCTGCACATCTTCTCAATCGCCGATCCCGCATACCCGAGATACGTGGGCCAGTGTGGTGCGTACAACCGGTCCTGGGGAGTGGCCCTGAGCGGCTCCAACGCCTATCTCGCGGCAGATGAGGCCGGGTTGCGGGTCATTTCGGTTGCCGATCCGGAGGTTCCCTTTGAGGTCGGGTACTATGACATGCCGGGCTGGGTCAACGGCGTGGCCGTGAGTGGGGAATACGTCTATGTGGCGTACGGTAGAGAAGGGCTGCAGGTGTTCCAGTATTGTGGCCCGGGAGTCGAGGAAGGCAGGCCGCAAGCCGCAAGCCTCAAGCCGCACGCTACGGTTGTACGCGGCGTGCTGGTGCTCGGCGCAGTAGGCAGTAGACAGCAGACAGCAAACAGGGCGGAGTTGCTGGACATCAGCGGCAGGAAAGTGATGGACCTGCTGCCGGGAGCGAACGACGTGAGCGGACTGAGTCCCGGTGTCTACTTTGTCCGTTCCGGGCCGTCAGCCGTGAGCCGTCAGCCGTCGGCCGTTGTCAAGGTCGCGGTGACAAGGTAGGGGGTGGCAATGAGAACGCCAACATGTGCGTTTGGCCTGGTTGTGCTGCTGGCCGGCGTTGCCCCGGCACAGGATTCGCTCGGCGTGCGCACGGTCGGGTGCTGGCCGTTCGGGCCGGCCAGTGCGGTGACGCTGGACACAGCGCGGAACCTGGCTTTTGTCGGTGCCGGCGGCGGCATCTTCGTGCTGGACGTCAGCGTCCCTGCTTCTCCGGTGAAGGTCTCGGAGATGGGCACGACCGGCTCGGTGCAGGATCTCTGCTACGCGGACGAGTACCTCTACGTGGCGGACGGCGTCGGCCGTCTGCGGGTCATCACGGTCTCCGACCCGGAGAACCCGGAAGAAGTCGGGAGCTGTCCGCTGCCGGCGAGGGCCCGCGGGGTTGCGGTGAGCGGCGGCCACGCCTATGTCGCGGATGACACAATGGGACTCCGGGTCATTTCCGTTGCCGACCCGGCGCATCCCGTCGAAGTCGGTAACTGCCTCACGCCTGACCGTGCCTGGTGCGTGGTCGTGCGCGGCGACTACGCCTACATCGCGGGCAGATCTGCCGGGCTGCGGGTCATCTCGGTTGCTGACCCGGCGAATCCGGCCGAGGTTGGATACTTCGACACGCCCGGCTACGCCTTGCGGGTGGCGTTGAGCGGCGACTACGCCTACGTGGCTGACCACATGGCTGGCCTGCGAATCATCTCTGTCGCCGACCCGGCGAACCCCATCGAGGTCGCGTCCTGCGGCACGCCGGGCAGGGTGTCTGACGTGGCGGTCGGCGGGGAGTATGCCTACGTGACCGACGACGTGGGCGGCTTGAGGATCTTCTGGGTCAGCGACCCGACGCACCCTGTCGAGGCAGGATACTGCATCTTGCCGGGTACTGCCAGTCGCCTGGCAGTGAGTGGGGTCTATGCCTACGTCACGGACGGGAGCCTGCGGGTGGTTTCGGTTGCCGACCCGGCGAACCCGGTTGAAGTCGGACACTTCGACGCTCCCGGCAGCGCCTCTGGGGTGGCCGTCAGGGATAGCTTTGCCTACGTGGCGGGTGGCGACCTGTGGGTCGTATCGATTGCGGACCCGGCACATGCGGTCGGCGTCGGGCACTGCGTGACACCGGGTAGCGCCAGTGGCGTGGCTGTCGGTGGTGACTACGTCTATGTTGCAGACGGCGATTCCGGGCTGCGGGTGGTGTCCGCTGCGGACCCGGCGAATCCGGTGGAAGTAGGATTCTGTCAGTTGACGGGCAGGGCAGGCAGCGTCGTCGTGAGCGGGCAGCATGCCTATGTGGTGGCGCACTTTTCCGGCCTGCATGTGGTGTCAATCGCGGACCCGGAGCACCCGCTCGAGGTCGGGTCGTTGGGTGTGTACGCATACGGAGTTGCAGTGGACGGCGACCACGCATATGCCGTCGGAGACAACGATTTCTCGGTGGTGCGAGTCGCAAACCCGGAGAGCTTGTACGAGGTCGGGTACTGCTTTGTGCCCGGCACCCCCCGTGGCGTGGCAGTGAGCGGGTACTACGCCTATGTTGCGTCAACTTCACTGCTGCTGGTCATCCGAATCGCGGACCCGACACGCCCGCTTGAAGTCGGGCGGGTCAGTCTGGGGCCGGGCGGCGAGGGCAACGCGGTGGCCCTGGAGGGCGGCTACGCCTATGTCGCGGACGGCTCGGCCGGGCTGCGCGTAGATTCGGTTCTTGACCCGGCGCGGCCGGTCGAAGCCGGGTACTACAACACGCCCGGGTCAGCCGTGGGGGTGGCCGTGCGAGGCGGCTACATCTACGTCGCGGATGGCTCGGCCGGGCTGCGCATATGTCAGTTCTACGAGCCGGGAGTGGAAGAAATCTCGAACATCGACTGGCGATTGGCGAACCGGGCGACGGTTGTGCGGGGGGTGCTGATGCTCGGTGCAGTAGACAGTAGACAGCATACAGCATACAGGGCGGAGTTGCTGGACGCGACGGGACGAAAGGTCGCAGATCTGCATCCGGGCGCGAATGATGTGCGAACACTCGCCCCGGGCGTCTACTTCGTCATCTCCCCCTCACCTTCTTCCTCTCCCCCTGAGGGGGAGAGGGTTGGGGTGAGGAGGCGTCCGGCATCGGTGACCAAGGTCTTGGTGACGAGGTAGGGAGGCGATACGAGATTCGCACCAGCACTCTTCGTCCTTGGCTGCTTACTGTCGCTAGCAGGCGCCCAGTGGCGTGAAAAGACTATCCAAGCACAAACGGCCCCGACCCCGGCTAGGGTAGCTCTTGCGCAGATGAGCCCGGCCGAGCGGGCGAATTCCAGCATCTCGGTCGAGTTCGAAAGCTCCGACGATGAAGCCGTCGCGCTCGGCCGCCAGGTCGAGCGACTGTGGAACGGCGGACAATACGACGAAGCCCTGGCGCAGCTTGGCAACCTCGAGGCCCGAGTCGGGCGCGTGGCTATCGGTAACTCCTGGCGCAAGCCGGTGCCGGCGCTCGAGACCACCTTCTGGGGCAGGGCCGTCCGCATCGGCAACCGCGACTCACTCCTGGAACTTTCCTTCGACGCTCAGGACTCGAGTGGCTACCTCTTCGTCGCCCTCCGCCGCGGCGCGATCCCGCACTTCTCGGTCTGTATGTCGACCGACAGCGGCGCGACCTGGGACGAGACATTCACGTGGGCCGGGAGCCCGCCCACATCGCTCGATGCGGGGGTGCTCAGCAACCACTTCTATGTCGCGTACAACTCGCCGGGGGAGAACGCACAACAGGTCAGGTTGCGGCGGTTCCTGTGCAGCGACGGTTCGTCCGACACTTTCCGTAACAGCGGGAGCTGGGTTGTCCCCTGCACGCTGGACGTAGGGGACACGATGAGGGAGGTATCGTTAGTCCCCTACCCGTGGACTTCCACCTATCTGCGGCTGTATGTCTATACCCTCGTGTCTGACGGCAGCATCTTGTGGAGCTGGAGTGACGGGAACGCGGCGTCCTGGAGAACCTATTCGACGGGGATCACCTCGGGTGCGTCCCACGGCCTCGATGCGACCTCGAACCTGGAGTCCGACTCAACCTACTACTTCTGCTCCTACTATGACACGAGCGACAGCCTGCGGATCTATGGCAGGTTTAATCCGCGCTTCTCGCTGTTTGCCGGGGCGGGCGCTCTGACCAGCATCTCAGCATACCGCGACACCATCATCTGTGCGTACGAAGACGAGACCTCTTCACCCCACCAAGTCCGCTACGTGATCAACTACGACGACGGTGATACGTGGACAATGGGCACACTGAGTAACGTTGACACTACCGCGGAGGCGCCCGCAGTCACGGCCCGCCGTGGCGGCGGAATCGCGGCCGTATTCCGGCACTACACTCCAACTCCCGAGCTGCGGTTCTGCCGGCGCACATACTCCGAGTCCTGGAGCGACCCGGTTTCGATTGCGGACATCGAGCCTTACTGGAACTGCCCCGGAATCGAGTACCTGGGTGCGGGTGTGTACGGGGTCGTGTACCTGTCCAATACCGGCCCGGTCGTGCGCGGAGCCTACTTTGATCGGAGCGACTGGGTGTATGGCTTGGCCGAGCAACGGCACCTCAGAGCGAATCAAGGCGCCTTGAGCGTCACACCAAACCCGCTCAAGGGTCGTGGCGAGCTGAGCTGCGCTCTGGAGTGCCCTGCTGAACTACGGGTGCAGTTGTACGACCCTGCGGGCCGAGTCGTGAGGACGTTCTTTGAGGGCTGCCGCCCTGCCGGCAGGCAGTTGTTCAGTATCGATCTCTCGGGTGTGGCGCCCGGTGTCTACTTCATTCGGGCAGTGACCGCAGGCTCAGGTTTGACGGTGCGTGTGACCGTTGTCCGGTAGCCTGACTGTGAACGGAAGAGATGGTTTAGCGTAGTGCGCATCACGATGGGACAGGAGGTGCGTGTGAGGTTGTGCATTCTGATATCGATGGTCTGTGTTGTGACCGCATACGGCTCGGTTGGCCCCAGCGGCCCCTGTCGGACAGTGCAGCCTGAGCCCGGATTCGACCCGCAGGCCGTGGTCCGGCAGGTCCACGCCGGCCGGGATATGCCCGAGCTGCAGCCGGGCGACCACGGCCGCATCCGTGGGAGGCCTGCCAGCCGCTTTCCCGAGTTCTCCGAGCTCGGCGTCGAGCAGTTCCCCGACAACGGCGAGTTCCTGCTTGACACAAGCAGCGTGCTGGTGGCCGCGCCGGGTAACCAGACCGACCCTGCCATCGCTTTTGACGGGACGAACTTCCTCGTGGTGTGGGAAGACTGCCGCCGCGGCAGCTACTCCGACATCTGCGGCACGCGGGTGACGCCACAAGGCACGCTGCTTGACCCCTCGGGCTTTGTCATCTCGCAGGCGCCATACGACCAGCGGTATCCTGCCCTTGCCTTTAACGGTACCAACTTCCTCGTGGTGTGGGATGACTACCGCAGAGGCCACGCCTTTGACATCTACGCTGCGCGGGTGACGCCCGGGGGCACGGTGCTTGACCCTGCCGGCATTCTCATCACGCAGGCGAACAACGGCCAGCGGTATCCTGACGTTGCTTCTGACGGCGCAAATTTCCTCGTCGTCTGGGAAGACGACCGCGCCGGCCGCGATTCCACTGACATCTACGGCGCGCGGGTGACGCCCGAGGGCGCGCTGCTTGACCCTGACGGCATCGCCATCGCGCAGGCGCCAAACGGCCAGTGGTATCCTGCCCTTGGCTTCGGCGGTACGAACTTCTTCGTGGTGTGGCATGACTGCCGCGACAGCGGTACCGCCTACATCTACGCTACGTTGGTGACGCCGCAAGGCATTGTGGTTGTCCCTGATGGCTTTCGCATCTCGCTGGCCCCAGGCTTGCAGGTGTTGCCTGCGCTTGGCTTTGATGGCACAAACTTCCTCGTCACGTGGTTAGACATCCAGGGCAGTTTTCCCCCCAGCCTAAGCATCTACGGTACGCGGGTGACGTCCGGAGGCACGGTGCTTGATCCTGATGGCTTTGCCATCTCGGGGGCGGGAGGTGCTCCTGCCGTTGGCTTTGACGGCGCGAACTTCCTCGTGGTGTGGCAAGCCGCCGGCATGCTCAACTCCGACATCTGCGGTGCGCGGGTGACGCCCGGGGGCACGGTGCTTGACCCTGGTGGCATCCTCATCTCGGGCGCGCCAGACTCGCAGTTGTCTCCCGCCCTTGCGTTTGACGGCGCGAACTTCCTCGTGGTGTGGCAAGACTTCCGCGTCGGCGGCGGCTACTACACCGACGTCTACGGCGCTCGGGTGACGCCCGAGGGCACGGTGGTTGACCCGCAGGGCTTCATCATCACGCAGGCGGCAAGGGACCAGCTTACTCCTGCCCTTGCGTTTGACGGCGCGAACTTCCTCGTGGTGTGGGAAGACAACCGCAGCGGCGACCCTGGCATCTACGGTACGCGGGTGACGCCCGGAGGCACGGTGCTTGACCCTGCTGGCATCGCCATCGGGGAGGCGACGAACTGGCAGTACTCTCCTGCCATTGGCTTTGACGGCGCGAACTTCCTCGTGGTGTGGCAAGATGACCGCGGCGGCGACTACTGGGACATCTACGGTGCGCGGGTGACGCCCGAGGGCCTGGTGCTTGACCCTGATGGTATCGTCATCTCGCAAGCCGCAAGCCTGAAGAGGTCTCCTGCCCTTGGCTTTGACGGTGCGAACTTCCTGGTGGTCTGGCAAGACAACCGCGGCGGCGACCACTACGACATCTGCGGTGCGCGGGTGACGCCCGGTGGCACGGTGCTTGACCCCAATGGCTTTGTCGTCACGCAGGCGGCAAGGGACCAGTTTGCTCCTGCCCTTGGTTTTGACGGCGCGAACTTCCTTGTAGTCTGGGAAGACTACCGAGGCGGCGGCGGCTACTCTGACATCTACGGAACACGGGTGACGTCCGGCGGCACCGTGCTTGACCCGGGCGGCATCGCCGTCTCGCACGCGGCAAACGGCCAGTACGGTCCTGCCCTTGGCTTTGACGGCGCGAACTACCTCGTGGCTTGGGAAGACGGCCGCAGCAGCGTCTGGCATGACATCTACGGAGCGCGGGTGACGCCCGGGGGCACGGTGCTTGACCCCAATGGCTTTGTCATCTCGCGGGCTTCAAAGGACCAGTTTGCTCCTGCCCTTGGTTTTGACGGCGCGAACTTCCTCGTGGTCTGGGAAGACTACCGCAGCAGCAACAACCCTGACATCTACGGGGCTTGGGTGTCGCCGGCCGGAGTGGTCACCGACGAAGGCTCAGTGCTCAGGCCGCCGGGAAACCAGACCGGCCTGGCGCTGGCACACGGTTCGGGCAGCCTGTTGTTCATGGCGTTCCAGGGCTGGGCCGGAATTGTCGGCGGCAAGACCTACAACACCGACCGTATCTGGGGCCAGATGAACCCGACGCCAGGCGGCGGCATCGAGGAAACGATGAACGATGAACGAGTATCGATGAACGTCGGACCGACCATCGTCCGCGGAGTGCTGTTCGTGTCGGACGACCGAAGACCGGGGACCGGAGACCGGGCAGCGCTCCTCGACATCTCCGGCCGCAAGGTGCTCGACCTGACACCCGGCGCGATTGATGTGCGGTGGCTGGCGCCGGGAGTGTATTTCGTCAGACACCAGGATTCGAGGGTAGCCAAGGTCATTGTGACCAGATAGGCGAAATGGAGCAAGGGAGCAGGGAGTAAGGGAGCAGAGCGGAATTCGGACAGGGGCGGGCGGAGGCCCGCCCCTGAGTTCACGGCGGCAAGATTCCCCTCACCCAGACCCTCTCCCCAAAGGGGAGAGGGTTGTCGGAGGCAGGCGTTCTACGGCGTAGGGGCGGAGGCATCGAAGACCTCGGTGCGGATTGCCGCGAGCACGGCCGGGTTCAGGCCGCGGGCGGCCCATTTGTCGAGCAGGACCTTGGCCACAAGCGCAAAGCTCTCGCCCGAGATGCCCTGCTGGCGCGAGAGCTTGTAGAGCTGCCGCGCGTAGCTGAGGTACGGGACGTACATGATGGTATGCATACCTGCTGCGTTGAGCGTCTGCCGTGCCTTCGTTTCCATCTCGCAGAGGCTGGCCACCGCCGCCTTGTAGTGCTCGAGCATCTCCGGCCTCAGGGTGTCGAGCGTCTCTTTCATCCTGCCGGTATCGGTCTTGATCTGCCAGGCAATCAACCGTTGATTCGGGTCAGACATACATCCTCCTGTTGGTTTGTCGGTCATTCTGGCCCAGCCGCGCTGTGCGGGCACGGGTCCTCACTAAGTTATATGGACGCCGGAGCACGATTTGCTCAAGAATCTTCACCTTCCGGCCCAGCCGCGCCACACGGGCACAGGCCTTCATATAGTTATACGCACCAGAACGGCCGATTTGCTCGAGAATCTTCATGTCGCTTCGGGGTCTTCGCGTATCTCGTTGTAGCGTAATACGTTAGCGGAATGGCTCTCGTGAAACAGGCTGAAATCGACGCTCCGCGAACCGGAGTGGGAACCGTCCCCGGAACGGTTCCCGGGGCGATTTCCAGAGGGACTTTCGTGGGGGTTGGCGGATGGGTTTTCTCGGCGATTCTGCGGTCGGTTTGCACCGCGATAGCCGGGCCCTTTTGGTAGGTGACTTGCTGTCGGACTCTCGCGGCGACTGCCAATCCGGCTTCCCAGCCGAATCGTGTCGCGCTTCGGAGGCTGATTTGCGGCGCGAATTGCAGAGGGACTTGCAGGAGGACTTCCAAGGCGACTTCGACGGTGACTTCGACGGCGTCTTGCGGATCCAGGCTGAAGAGCGGCCCTGAAGCCGGCATTGAACCACAGAGCACACAGAGACAACAGAGAGTTCGAGTTCCGGACTCCAGTCTTCACTGGGCTCTGCGTTCTCTGTGACCTCTGTGGTTTTCCATCCTTCGGCCTTCGCTGAAGCACCGCCGATTTGACAGATTCGGCAAACCGCCTATAATCTCAGTCCGAGGGCGATTAGCTCAGTTGGCTAGAGCGCCTCCCTTACAAGGAGGAGGTCATCTGTTCAATTCAGATATCGCCCACTACCGTAACTTCCGTTAATTCAAGTTGTTAAGGCTATGACCAGCCCGGTGCGGCAATTGCCGTGCCTCAGGTGCGAATCTGGGCCGCCAGGTTCGGGTCTAAATCACTGGAAGGTTATTCTATTGCAGGAGTTAGGCAACGCCTCGCCGGGTTCAAGGAACTTCGCGACCAAGGCGATCTTTGCCGACTTAGTTGTCTTGCCGGGAGCGGTAAGCCCGGTGAGTGGATTGTTGTTTTCAACCAGAACTCACAACGTCTAAGGAGGAGTTATGAAGATACGACCGCTACAGGATAGAATCCTGGTCGAGCGAATCGAAGAGGAAACCAAGAAGGGTGGAATCATTATTCCCGATTCCGCCAAGGAGAAGCCCCAGCAGGGCAAGGTGATTGCTGCCGGTCCGGGCCGGATTGATGAGAAGGGCAACCGGATCCCGATGGAAGTCAAGAAGGGCGACACCATCCTGTTCGGCAAGTACTCCGGTAATGAGATACGCATCGGCGAGGAAGAACACCTCATCATGCGCGAGGACGATGTGCTCGCGGTGATTGAGAAGGAAAGCAAGTAGGAGGAGCGAGCATGCCTGCCAAAGATTTGAGATTCGAAGACGAAGCAAGGCGAGCGATCCTGCGCGGCGCGCAGCAACT
>Ga0163202_1000007_pt1 | contig 35308 bp, 21 predicted proteins | sample PL_2010_300m_FD_113540 | JGI IMG/M metagenome (GOLD analysis project Ga0163202, IMG submission 113540) | Freshwater microbial communities from Powell Lake, British Columbia, Canada to study Microbial Dark Matter (Phase II) - PL_2010_300m | ecosystem: Environmental > Aquatic > Freshwater > Lake ... | reverse complement strand
CCCTTCGCTCGCTGTCACTCTGAGCGAAGCGAAGAGTCTTCGCCCGGCGCTCAGGGTAAACTCCGCGAAGAATCTTCGCGATGATGATTCTACGAGAGTTAGAAGACCCTTCACTTCGTTCAGAGCTTGCCCTGAGCCTGTCGAAGGGGTGACATGAATGGGGTTTCTCAACAGCCCCACATTGCCCCCTCCCTTCTATTCCCTAGCCCTTGAGGGGGAGGGAAGGGTGAGGGTGACGCAGACGGTCCATTACTTGCGCGAAGCTCAGTACCCCAGACCCGACATTGAACCACAGAGCGCACAGAGACAACAGAGGAATGAGGATTGAGGAGAGAGGAACGAGGAATTCCGTCCTCCATCCTCCGTCTTCCGTCCTCCGTACTTGTATCTGCGTTCTCTGTGGCCTCCGTGGTTATGTCCACTTCGGTTCCGGGACAGTAGCCAGTCCGGCCGGGCACAGTTGCCCCTGGCTGGCCGTGAACGCAGTCGATGGGTTGGTGCAATCGACCTCCATGCTGGAAACTCTCACTCTCAGGTCAGCGCCCAGGCTGGGCGCACAAAGAAGAGGGGCGGGTCCGAGACCCGCCCCTGTGGCTCGGGAACTGTCCCCGGATGGGACTGTCCCCAGAGTCGGTTAGTGCTCGACGACCAGCTTCTGCGTTGTGCTGAAGCCCTCGGTCGTCACCTTCACCAGGTACACGCCCGCTTCGAGCTTCCGCAGGTCCAGACTCGCAGTGCCGGTACGTCCCGCAGCCATCGTCTGCGTCAGCACCGTCCGGCCTGTCACGTCAAACACGTTCAGTGTGGCCATTCCTGCCTTCGGCAGGTTGTACCGCACCGTCGCAAACCCACCAGCCAGCGGATTCGGAGCGATCGCAAACGACAGCGCCCCGATACCCGTGTTGCCGGCGGTTACACCGTCACGGCTCGGCTGGGCTCCGGCCACCACGTCGTACGGAGTGTAGCGCCAGAACTCGAGCGACTTGTTGCCCTTGAAGCCATAGACGCCCGTGCCGGGAGACCCGGCCAGCGCCGCACCAGCCTTCACCTTCTTGCGGCTGCCGGACATGCCCCAGAGCGGGATGTCGTCCTGCTTCTGCCAGGTGTCGCCCAACGGGAAGTACCGCCAGAACTCGGTAGTGTTCCCGCCCTTGAAGGCGTAGATCTTCCCGGAATACCACGCGGCACTAGAACCGGTCTTGGCCTTCTTGTTGCCCGCGCTGCCCGGTATCGGCATCGCATTCTTCGCACGGCTCCAGGTGTCCGCGTCGGTGTCGTAGAGGTAGAACTCGTGATACTTCGCCTTGAAGGCGTACAGCATGTTACCGGCTTCCTCATCCGCAACCAGCCAGGAGCCGTCGTCCCACTTGATGCGGTTGCCAAGGCCGATCGGAGCATCGATCAGGTTCCGCCACTCGTTGGCCACCGGGTTGTACCGGTAGAACTCGTTGCGGTAACCCTTGAGCAGGTACACGCATTCATGCCCGACCCTGGCCGACGTGGCCCAGGCCAGCGCGGCGCCCTGCTTCACCTTCTTGTTCGAGCCACCGAGCGGGACGTTCGTCAACTGCGTCCACGCATTCGTATCGGCATCGTAACCCCAGAACCCGACCGTGTTGTTACCCTTGGTCAGGTAGAGCTTGCCGTTGCCGTCCGAACAGATCACTGAGCCCTTGTAGACCGGCTTGCCTTCCGCGCCCAGCGGGATGCCCGTCAAGTTGGTCCAGGTCCCCGCGTTCACGTCGTAGGCGAAGAAGTCGCCCGTCTTGTAGCCCTTGGATGCGTAGATCAGGTCCGTACCCGCATCGTAGGCCATGGCGCCACCGTCCTTGATGTACTTGCCGGACGGCGGCGCCGGCAGCGGCGTCAGCTCGGTCCAGCCGGGGATACCGGTCCGAACCGCACGGCTCGCCGTATCATTCCAGATCCCATCGTTGACAGTGCCATGATTCATGTCTTCGGGGAAGGTGATCCACGCCGTCGCGATCTCGTTCCCGCCCGCGGGGCAGACCCACGGATTGAACGTTATCACCTGGCTGGCACCGACACCAATCGCGATATTCTGCCGGTAGTCCGTGTAACCGCTGGGCATTATCGTGATGTCAACACGCGGCACCTCCACCGGCCCGGTGCCATTGTTGATCAGCCGCACCATCACCGGAACCAGTCCCGGGACCTCTTGGAGCCGCGGGCTCACGATCTCGGTCCTCACGTCCACGTACCGCACGTACAGCGGCAAATGCAGCGTGTCGTTCTGGTACTGGTAGTCATACAGGACATTCGTGATGCCCGTCATCGTGTAGTTGCCAGGAAGAGGCGTCAAGCTTTCGGGGGGCGTAAACGACTTGACCTGGCCGGGGAGTACTTTCCCGGCGTCGCCCGAGACCTTAAAGATGGTGTCGTTAGTCGCGTCATTGACGATGTGGAACTGGTACGGGACGTGTTGCCGCGTATGCAGACCCACGTTCTTGACCGCAAACGTCGCCTGGAACGTCGTGTTGGAGTCGATTGTCGCCGGCGGGTAGGAAATGTCGACGCACGCAGCGTCGATCAGCGGCGACGAGAAGCAGTAGTCCATGCCGAAGTTCATGTCGCCGTACGAGTTGAATTTACCCCAGGAGCCGGACCCGTATTTACCATAGTCGCGACCGACTTGCACGTTGACAAAGCACATGCCCAAGAAGCAGTATTGCCCGCCGTTGCTCCATTCCGTCTCGTCCATTGCCACGAAGAAGGAGTCGCCGGTTATATCTTGCGCTGGGATGTCGTAGTGGTTCTTGTACATGTTGGTCCAGATGGCGGTCTTCATTTCGACGGCCGTGTCATAGACCAGAGTTCCGGGAACCCCGCCGGCGTCATCAAGGTACAACTGGGCGTGCTGCGAATAGTCCGCGCCGCCGAAGCTGCTCGTCCAGTAGTTCATCCCGTTGATTCGAGCCCCACCCGGCAGGGCATATTTCGTCGCCCACCAGCCGTGATCAACCCAGGAGACGGCGTCGTCGAACGTCCCGTTGTGGTAGGCCTTGCACAGCGAACCCCACTGGGTGACGCTGAAGTCCATTGCGATCGCGTCGTCTTCCGGTTTCACGTCGCCCGGGTTCTCGGTCCGGCACGTGTCTACGTAGGCCATGTCGGCTGCCGGCGGCCCGTAGCCGGGGAAATAGACCGTGTCAACCTCTCCGACCGCAAGGTCGACGGAGGTGGACTCGTTGTAGACCTCGATTCCACTCACCTTCTCGTTTATCTTGCAGCGGACCGGCACGCCGGTCTGCGCCTCGGACCCGTAGTTCTTGACTACACAGGCCGGGAACAGGGTGTCGCCATAGGCACTGAACGGGTCGGCCGGCGACAGGATCTTGGTCACACCGGTGTTGTTCCCCGGCGGAACGAACCCGATGCGCGTGTTGATCAGGTAGTTCGAGGTGTACATGTAGTCGTACGTCGTGTCACCACTGCCGGGATAGTAGGCCATGAGGGTCGACGAGTTGTAGCTCCCCCATGTGTAAACGTAACCGGACGCGCTGCCTTGCCAGGTGACTTCGACGAGCAGGTTATACGAGCTGTCGTAGTCGAAGTCGGTCTGGCACTCGACGCTATCCCATTGGAAAGAGCCGTCGCCTGAGCCGCGTTCCAGCTCGTCCGCGTGGAACACCGTAACCGGCGTGTTACCGCCGTAGTTGCCACTGGCTGAGCTGCCGAGATTGTTCACGGTGGTGTGGCACAGCTTGACGCTGACGTTCGGGAAAGTCCCGCCGTAGTATGACGGGTAGTAGTCCTTGAACACCGCGATCTCATGGATTGTGCCGTCGCGGCCGATCAGGCTCTTGGGGTACAGCGACTGCCACCGCATTGAGCTGACGTATCCGTACCACGGATAGGACCAGATGGAGTATAGCGGGGGGTCGATGTAGACGTATTCGAGCGTGGCAGGCATGCCCGCTGCGGGTGAGCCGCCCTGGTTGGGACTGACTTGGCCGGCCGTAACCGTGTTGCCTGGTGCAACCGGCGCAGGCGCTGTCACGCGCTGCGGGTTCGTGGCCGGATCAAGATTGCCTCCGACGTCGACCCATTCGACGCCGACACCGAAGGCGGGAGTCAGCAGGAGCGTCAAGAAAACCAGCGCTCCTGCCGCGTACAGACTTTTTCTCATCTCTTCTCCCTATGCTTTTTTGCGCCCTGCAACCCGTCATCCGCGCGGTTGCCCCTGCCCGCGGCTGGCGGTGCAGGACGCGATCTTACGGAACTGTCGGATGTAAACCCAGGGGCAAATGATGATAGACCCCCACCCCCGCATGTCAAGTTTTTCTTCGTCCACCCAAGAACCGAGATAGGAGTTGGCCTCAGAGGCCCACGTCGGACGTTGCACCACAAAGGCACAAAGAGGGTCCGGATAGGAGAAGTCAGAAGCGACAAGCCAAAAGCCAACACTCAAGACCGCAGATTCCGTCGGCTTTGGCTTTTGCCTTTTGGCCTTTGCCTTTTGACTTGTTCCTCTACATGCCTGGAGTTCTTGGTGGTTCAATGTCGGATTCCGGGTCGTCCACTGGAACCGACATAGAACTGCCTGTCACCCCGAGCGCTCGTTCCTACGCTGGCGAAGCCAGACCCGTTCGACTCGCCGCGCTGCCATGTCATTTCGAGCGAGTCCGACGCACTGTCCGACAGGGGCCGCTGAGGCCAAGGTCTCTCAGGCGAGATTGCTGAGCCATCGAATGGCACCTGCGAGGACGCAGAGCGACTCCGGCGAGGACGCCTCTACTCGGAATGATATGTCATGATCCTAGAGGTCCCCGGAATGATTGAGCGGCCGGCGTCGCATGTTATGGTGCGCCAACGAGCGCGAATGGGTGACTGAGGGGCTGTTGAAGAAGCCGCCTCTTGTCATTCTGAGCGCAGCGAAGAATCTTCGCGATGATGATCCTACGAGAGTTAGAAGACCCTTCACTTCGTTCAGATTCACTATGTCAAGCCATGCTTGATTTCTGCCTTAGCTGGTGGCGCATGATTTGAGCGAGATGGCGATTCTCGTCGTAGGTCGTTCGGTCGCGCCAGATGGCAAACGCTATCTTCATCAGCAGGTTGGCAAGACAACGCAGGGCGTGCTGATGGCGCTTGCCCTCGGCACGTTTGCCACGGTAGTACTGCTTTGCCCAGGCCGATACCCGCAATGCACCCAACGCCAGCCGCTGCGCCAACGTCTGGTAAAACCGGTTGCGGCCAAACCGGAAGCAGACCGAGCGCGTCTTGCCGCTCTGGATCGTCCTCGGCGCCGTGCCCACGAAGCTCTGCGTCGCCATGGCGCTCCGAAATCGCGTCCGGTCGTCGCCGAAGAGCGTGTACAGGCCACCGGCAATCTGCGGCCCGGCCCCGGGCAATCCCTTGAAGCGCTGCACCTCTGCGTTCTCGGCGCCGATCCGCTGTATCTCCGCGTCATACTCCGCTACGGTCGCCTGGACCGCCTGCAACTGCTGGATGATGTGCAAAGCCAGCCGCCGCTTGGTCTCTATCACCGCCGCGGGCACGGTGATCGGTTCCTGACTCAGCACCACCATCATCCGTTCCAACTGCTTGGCACGGTTGCAGTGGTGCTCGGCCAGAAACTGCTGGGTTTGTTCCCGGCTGAGCCGGTGCGCGGCGGCAGAGTCTGGGTGGGCGGTAAGAAACGCGAGCGCGGTCTTGCCGGCAACGTCGCTGAACAGCTCCAGTGCTTCCGGGTAATACTGCCGCAGACAGGCAATCAGCCGATTGGTCAGCCGTGTCTGGTCCCGGACAAAGCCTTCTCGATCCAGCAGCAGCGTCTTCAGCGTCTGCACGGTCGTACTCATTGGGTTAATCGTGGACAACTGGTCGCGGTCTCTAGCGAGCACGTCCGCCAGTATGAAGGCATCGTCGGGGTCGGTCTTGTTGCCCGAGGAGCGGTAACGAAGACGGTAGCCGGGCATCCGGCTGGGCTCCATCAGGTAGCCGATGAAGTCCTGAGCCAGGAGGAAGTCCACCAGCCGCTGATTCCGGTCCTCGATGATGAACAGCACGTCCCCGGGTGTAGGTGCGGGCTTGTCCTGGCCGACATGCCGGCGGATAGTATCCAGCAAACTGAGAAAGCCCTTGAGCGTATTGGCGATGACCAGCGACTCGAGGACCTCACCGGGGCGGGTCAGCAGCGTGACGGTGTGGCTTTCGACAGCCCAGTCGATACCGACGCAAAGCATTCTGGTCTCCTTTTGGTTGTGACGGAACGATGGTGGCCCTGGTGGGCAGTTGACCTTATATCGGTCCTTGGCGCGACGGTCGCGGCAGGACAGCTCACTATCGAACCTTCCGCACCAGTACCGCCGGGAGAGACGATCTGAGCGAGGTGGTCGGACCACAAGGGTGACATGGTCTTCTTCCCGGCGGGGCCATCACAATCTCCGTTCTTCATCAGCGACCTACGATTGTACTGCATGGATCCAGTATGACATATAAGGGTGACATGAGTAGAGTTTCTCAACAGCCCCACTGACGCCAGTCCAACGGTGAAGAACCAAACCGAAGGAGGAGCATAGCCGATATTTGACACGCCCTCCTATGGGTGACAACACCCATCGGATGAGAGTCGCCATCCTGTCTGGTCAGGCGTACTCGTACGCATTTGCGACCCGATGTCGGATTCAGGGTCGTCCGGAGCCGAAATCGAGGCCGGGAAACCGGGGCGAATGACGAAGCGGAATGGGCCGATGAGACCACCGGCCCCGACGGCGGAGAACGTCGGATCACACGCCGGAACCGATATTGCAGCCACGAAAGCACGAAAGACACGAAGCGAATGGGTGCAGGACGCCACCGGTCCGTTTCATTTCGTTTTCGTGGCTTCGTGGCCATCTATGTCGGATTTGGGATCACAAGAAATGGGGACTAGTGGCGCTTGACAAGGAGAGACCCCGGGGGTATTGTTTCTTACCCGGGTGCGCCCGGAGTAGCGAAACGCAAAAACAGGAGCAGAACATGAAGAAACGCTGTGCTGGACTGGCAGTGGTCGTGCTGTCGCTTGCGGCTTTCGGCATCGGCAACGCGCTAACTCCCTTTAGCGGAGTGATCAATCCGAACACCAACACGGTAATCGTGGATACGGCCATACTGAATGTGTTGACCACAACCGACACTTTCCTGACAACCGGCTGGTCTGCCTCGGGGACGACCTTGGACACGTTCAAATTCCCGGACCTTGCCGCATGGCCGAGCAGAGTCACGCTGATAGGTACTATCCAGGGGATGCCCAATGTATCCGAGTTTCAGGCCCCCCAACCTGATACGTGGTACAGGTTTCAATCCGGCAGCCCTATCGCGCCCATGGCGAAGTTCATCAGCCCTCCGACGGGCCTCGAAGAATCGCGGTCCGCGTTTGCGCCTCTGCAGCGTCTGAATGTCAGCCCAAGCGTGGTGACGGGACAGATGACGGTCAGACTGCAGCCCGTGGGAACGGGCAGACCGGTGGTCGTGATTCACGATGCCGTCGGCAACGTGATTCGCTCGCTTGACTGCACGGCCGGGGCCGATGGCGTCGCCAGGACGACGTGGGATCGAGAGGATGGGTTTGGACGCCTCGTGCCGGAAGGCATCTACTTCTGCCGGTATGCCGCCTCCGGCGTCGTCGCTGTTCGGAAGGTTCTGGTAACGCACTAGTCCTTTCCGCCGAATTGAAGCCGCCCGTGCGGAACCGCGGGCGGCTTCGCGTTAGCCGCCGGGACGCCGCTCCCGCCAGTGTCACAAGAAATGGTTGACAGCCTGCATTCCGCAGTTAGACTTCGACCGTTGCATCCCGAGCGGCTCTTTACCTCAATGGGTCCTGTAGCAGGGCAACCCGGCGTCGGGACGAAGAGCAAGTCGTGGACGACAAGGATCTCATCAAACCGAAGGGAAAGTAAGAGGAGGTAGCGTGAACGTTAGATGTCGCAATGCGACGATAGTCGCGGGTCTTCTGCTGTCCTGCTCCCTGATGTTCGGAGCATGGACACAGTTGAACCCGGGGGTATTGGGAGGAGTATATAACGGTGTCTATTTCCTCCCCGGGAACACCCAGGTCGGATACGCTTGCGGTATGGGGTTGGACACCGCCAGCCATATGCCGGCGGGATTAGTCATAAAGACTACGGACGGCGGCACTAGCTGGGAGCGGCAGAACCCAATGACCCCGAACATACTCCGCTCAATCTATTTCTCAGACGCCAATACCGGCTACGTGTGCGGGATAGCGGGCACCGTGTGCAAGACCACTAACGGCGGGAACGACTGGACCGCGTCGACCGTGGGCAGCGACCAGTTGACCTATGTGTCGTTTCCCTCGAACGGCCAGACCGGCTATATCGGCGTCACAGACGAAACACCCGGTGGCGCGAAAGTGTACAAGTCAACTGATGGCGGGGGCAGTTGGGTCGCGACGGCCGTAGGCGGTGTAATTACCAAATCGACAGGCTGCGGTATGGCAACCGACAATATCGGCGTCGCTTTCGGCCCGAACGCTTTCGCTTACACCACAACCGACGGATTCGGCACCGGGACATTCACGGACCCGTGGGCCCAGGGCTGCATCATGACTGCGGCCGACTTCTCGCCCACCGCCAACAACAAGGCCTATCTCGTCGGGAATGACACTGTGCTGGACCTGGGGATTGTCAGGTTTACTTCAACCTCGGGCTCTCCGCATTGGGACAGCGTAAGATGCCCGGTGGTCCCGAGTTTCTCCTGCGTTGATTACGCGACCCCGGAGACCGCGTACATCGGCGGGGCCAATGGATTCATCGGTGGGACGCGCGGCCCGTATGATATCTGGAAGACCACTACCGGAGTCACCAACGGGATTAGCAGCATCTGCTTCCCGAGCGGTCCCGACACCGGCTATGCGGCGGCCGGACCCACCATTCTCAAGACCACCGATGGCGGTCAGCCGTGGGTACCTGCGGTGGCTGAGGGCAAAGCCCCCGCGACCTTGCTGACCGGAATCAGGGTCGTATCCAATCCGGGCCGTTTCGGCATCGCGCTCCGTGCGGACGCGCATGTCACGGTCACGGTCTTTGACGCCGCGGGAAGAGCCGTACTCACGGCGACGGCGAATCAAGGTCTCAATCTCCTTCCGGTTCGGAAGGCGGGCGCTTACTTCGTGAGGTCCGGCGAGCACACAGTCAGGGCAGTAGTAACCGACTAGCGTCGTCGTTCGCAGCATATTGCCCGGGGCTTCGCCCCGGGCTTTCTGTCTAGAGCAGACATAACCACAGAGAACGCAGAGTGGATGAAGCCAGGAGTCCGTCCCGTACCCTCAGTCATCTCTGTGCGCTCTGTGGTTCAATGTCGTATTCGGGGCGGCTGCCGCGATTTGACTTTGGCCGACAGTAGTCTATCCTCTCCGGCTACTCGAAAGGAGAAAACAGTGAGAGCAGCAGCTTTCTTGGCGGTATTCGCCGTGCTGGTCGGAACTGCCTGCGGCGACAAGAACAAGCGCCCCGGGAAGTCGGCGTTTGCTACGAAGTTTCCGGCAGCGGCGTACGGTACCCTGACCGAAGCCGAGGTCACGCAGTTCGTGAAATTCCTGCCGACGTTCAGCGCGGTGTTGAAAGCGGCCAATTGGAGTCCGGGTCAAACGGACGCGAACGAGGGCCTGCTCGGCGCGCTGGCCCCGCTGATTGAGGGCATGAACGTTCCCGGTTTGAAGGATTCGCTGAAGGCGATCGGCTCTGATTGGGACACGTTCCGCGCAACCCTGTACAAGGTCCTTGCCGCAAGGGCGATTGTCGTAATCTCCGAACACATGACGGCAGACCTTGAGTCGAAGATGCAGACGGACACAATCCAGGCCATCCAGAAGAAGTATGCGGATTATCAGAACGTGAAAAATGCCGCGAAGGCAATACCCGCCGCCAACAAGGAACTGGTGAAGAAGTACGAGGAGGAGCTCAACGCGATTCGCGGTATCGGCCATTAGCGGATAGAATTGCGACAGCGAGACGTGGATCGGGTGAGGCGGCTGGGCGTGAGGACCGGACGGCTGCGCTGGTCCTTCCTTCCTTCCCGAAGGCCGGCCGAAAACGCCACGCAGGTCGCCTGACAAATCACGTCGCAAACCGCGGTGCGAGTCCCGTCCGCAATCGCGATGCAAGTCACGCCCGGACTCGCTCTGCCTCTGGAATCACGAGTTCCCTTCCGGGTCATGACTGGAATCGGCTCGCAACTCGCCGTGCGAATCGGGGGCCGAAACGCCATCCAAATCGCGGCCGGATTCGTGGCCTGAGTAGCAGCCGCAGAGGCCCTGAGACTGGCCTTCGGAATCACCCTGGGAACCGTCCCGGGAACGGTTCCCAGGGTAGTTCCCGAAGTGTCGAATTGGACGACATCGGAAGCGCCTAACACTAGGTCTTTCTGTTACTTAGACAATCCCAGGCGAGACTGGCTGCAAGAGCAGCAGTTCTGAGCCGGCGCCGGCGTCCGCGGCCTTACGGAAGGCTACGCGTTGCTCAGGAACGAACGGCTCGCGCGCGCCGGCTGCTGATGCGGTCAAGCGCGGCCTCGATCCGGTCGCGGTACTGGTAGTACAGCAGCCCGAGAATCGCCGCGACCAACCCGACAATCGTCCACTCGCGCCACCCGAAGTGCGTCGCGCTTGCTCCGACCCAGCACTCAAGCAGGTTCGACGGCAGCCGGCCGATGAAGACCAGCCCGAGAAACACCGGCAGCGGCAGCGACGTCAGGCCTGCGAGGTAGTACACCCAGTCCCCGACCGGATTCGGCACCAGCAGCAACAGGAAGATGTAGAACGTGCCCCGACGCAGGATGAGCGCGTCCAGCTTGGCCAGCCGTTCCGGCGGCAGGAAGTACCTGAGCAGCCTGCGCCCCAGGAACTTGATGAGCAGGAAGTCGACGGTCGCGCCGAGCAGCACGCCGACCATCAGCCAGACGACGGTCGGCCACAGCCCGAGTGCGTAGCCCGCCGCGAACGACATGGCGTTGCCGGGTAGGGGCGCGACGGCGATCTGGACGACCTGCAGCAGGATAATACCGGCCGGCGCCCACACGCCCCAACTCCGCACGAGCATTCGTAGTTCTACCGGGTGCCGGAAATAGCGCCAGACCGAGTTACCGGCAAGAACGAGCAGCACGACCAGCCCGGCCAGCGCGGCGATGGTCAGTACAAGCGTTATCTTCTGCCCGACTGTATGGGGCGCTCGTTCCGCGGCCGGCCGGCGTCTTGGCGCATCCCGGCGTTCTTGGCGGTTCATCTTTCCGGCGTCCGTCCTCGCCCGTTTACCCTACCAATACCGCGCCGCCGTTGACGTTCAGAATCTCGCCGGTGACGAAGGTCGAGAGCTCGGAAGCAAGGAAGAGGACCGCGCCGGCGAACTCCTCAGGCCGGCCGACCCGGCCCAGCGGAATCGTCGCGACAACCTGCTCACGGACAACGGGCTTGCTCAGGCTCGCCCGCGACATGTCGGTGTCGAACCAGCCCGGTGCGATACAATTGACCAGGATATGGTCGGCGGCCAGTTCCGGCGCGAGCGACTTGGTCAGGCTGATGACCGCGCCCTTGCTGGCGGCATAGTGCGAGTGGAACGCCTCGCCCCGCTGGCCCGCGGTCGAGGCGACGAGGATGATGCGCCCGCCGCCGGCCTTGCGCATCAGCGGCACCGCCTCGCGGCAGCAGTAGAACACGCCTCGGACGTTGAGGTCGAACGTCTCGGCGAGCTGCCGGTCGGTCATCTTCTCGATGGCCGCGCCCTTCCAGATGCCGGCGTTGGCAACTAGGATATCGAGCCTGCCGAGCTCCAGCTCCGCAGCCTCGAAGAGCAGCTTCACGTCGGCGGATGCCGCCACATCCGCCTTGACTGCTACGGCCCGAACACCGAGCTCCTCGCACTGCTTCGCGACGTCGATGGCCGCCCGCGCGTTACGCCGGTAGTTGACGGCCACGTCTGCTCCGGCCCGCGCGAGCGCCAGCGCCGTGGCCCGGCCCAGGCCGCGGCTGCCACCGGTCACCAGCGCGACGCGGCCCGCGAGGTCAATCCCGACCATCAGGCAGCACTCCCCGCTTTGTCCGGCAGCGCGGCGCAGAACCGCTCGACCTCTTCCTCGGTGTTGTAGAAGTGCGGGGCGATGCGCAGTCGGTTCTCGCGCAACGAGCAGATGAATCCCTGCTCCTTCAGTCGTGCAAAGAGAACCGAAGTATCGATGTCCGGCCGACTGGCGGTGATGATCCCGGCGTGACGCTGCGGGTCCACCGGGGTGATGATCTCGAAACCCTTCTCCTCCAGCCTCCGCCTCACCAGTTGCACCAGCATCCGCACTCGGTCCGCGACCTCGCTCATCCCCGCGTCGAGCAGGATACGCAGCGACTCGCGCAGGCCGTAGATGCCGATGTAGTTCTTGGTCCCTTCCTCGTACCGGCTCGCGCCCGGCTTCAGCGGCTTGCGCGTGTAGATGTCGTTGAAGTCGTCCCATTGCGCCGACAGCCAGCCGAGGTTGGCCGGCTTCAGCTTCGGCAGAATCGCCGAGTTGACGTAGAGAATCCCGCTGCCCTGGGGCCCGAGCAACCACTTGCCGCCGCCGGCGTAAGCGAAGTCGATGCCAAGCTCCCCGAAGCTCTGGTTCACTGCCCCCAGCCCCTGCATCACGTCGAGCAGAATGTGGATGGCGCGGGTGCGGCAGAACGTGGCAATCGCGCCGATGTCCGCCCGCACGCCGGACAGGAAATGGACCCAGTCAATCGCAATCGCCCGCGTATGCCGGTCCACGAGTCTGAATACGCACTCCGGTCCTTTGGCCAGTTCGGCGCTGGTCACGTACCGCTTCTCGACCTGCGGCAGCAGGTAGTGGAACGGGTAGGTGTTGGTCGGGAACGCATCTTTCATCATCACCAGGTTGTCGCCGTGCTGCCATTCGATGGAACCGATGGCGATAATCGCGCCGGCCGACGTGTTCTTGACGAACGCAACCTCGTCCGTCCGCACACCCATCAGCCGCGCCGCCTTCTCACGGCAGTCCTCGACTACGGCTTCGGCTTCGGGGTAGGGCACCTCGCCGTGGAGGCTGCACCGTTCGATGTATCCGTTCATTGCCTGGACGACCGGTATTGCGAGCGAGCCGTTCGAGGCGTGGTTCAGGTATACGTAGCGGCGTGTAACCGGGAGCAGTTCCCGGAATGCCTTGAGCTGCGCGTCAGTCACATCTGGGGATTATGCCCGGCAAATCGGCACTGGCAAGCACTGCGGAGACCCGGAATCCGATATTGAACCACAGAGAATTGGAGGGTGCGGAGCGGAATCCCGACCTTCACCCACTCTGTGCTCTCTGTGCCCTCTGTGGTTAATCCTATCTCGGTTCCTGGGGACGAGCCCGGGTTTACCGCACGACCACGACCGGTACCGTGCCCGCACCGGCCGTTGAAACGTAGTACACTCCCGGTTGCAGGTTGTGAAGGTCGAGCGCGGTCTGCGGACTGCCTGCCGGCACAACCACCCGCAGAACCAGCCTGCCGCAGACGTCGTGGACCTGGAGCTCGCGCGTTCCGGTCACCGGTGGCAGTTCGACCCGCAGCGCGCCGCGGCAGGGACGCGGCATCACCTGCAGAGACGGAACCGGGCCGAGGTCGCGGCGTTCGGCAACAGCTCCAGGCAGGCCCATGTCGGCCAGCTCGTGCAGGTACAGCAGGATGCGGACGAAGTCCTGCGATTCCTGCGTCTCCGGAATCCAGACCGGCGGGTCAAACAGAGTATAGACATGATTCGGCGGGTTCATCACCGAGTCGTTCACCCGGGTCCACGCGCTGATGCCGGCCCCGCCGTAAGCAACGGCAGTAGCGCTATCAATCAATTGGATGGCGTGCAGGTTGCCCGGAATCCGCGGGTTGCTGTCAAGCAGCGTCTGGACCCGCAGGTACGCCGACGGCACCTGCTTCATGAACCGCGCTGCCTCCCGCTCCTGCCAGAACGCTTGCGAATCCGCCGGCACCGGCACGAATCCGCCTGAATCCTGGCAGGTCTGAGAACGGTCGGCCGGCCCCTCGAAATCGAGCAGGAACTTGACGTGGGGCTCGGCGTAGCGCTTGATCATGCCGGAAGCCATTGTGACACCATACGACTGGCTGTAGACGCCCAGCCGGGTCGTATCCACGTAGTCCCGGCTCGCGAGCAACGACAGGCAGGCGTGCATCCCGTCCTGCTGCACGTATCCGTCGTAGTTCTCCGGGTACGCGCTGCTCAGACCCCGGCCGTCCGGGTCGAAGTGCAGGAAGGCAAAGCCGTCCGACGCGATGTCGGTGGGCGTCGTGGTTGAGTCGAGCCGACTGCCGTACCCGGTTCCGCCCGGGACAAAGACCAGGCCGGGCACGCGGTTTTCCGGCCCGGCATAGGCCGGTCGGTGGATGTGCACGTAAAGGGTGCAGCCGGAAGTCGGGTTCACAACCTGCAGGGTCTCAACGACCACCGGTACGGTGTTCGGATACCGCCAGACGATGCCGCCTGCCGGCGTCAGTTCGACCACGCCCAGATCGACCGAGACCAGCGTGTTGACGTTGTCAAGCCGTGCCGCAGCGTATGGCATCGGCAGGCCGTCCGCGCTCCAGACGATTGTTCCCGAGCTGTCTACCTCGATGACCCGATCGTGGCGGCTGTCGGCTATCAGCGTGTTGCCGTTCGAAAGGCGCTGGACGGATCGGGGCCAGGAAAGGCCGGTGGCATATTGCCAGACTGCGCTGCCGGACGAGTCGACCTCCAGCACCCGGTTGTTACCCCCGTCGCAGACCAGCGTATGGCCGTTCTCCAGCCGGTTGCCGTTGTGCGGGCCGCTGAGATTCGTGTAGATCCAGACAATCGAGCCCTCCGGCGTGACCTCGATGACCTGGCTGAAGTCCCGTACCGTGATGAGCGTGTTGCCGTTCGCCAACCGGTAGGCTTCATTCGGGTAGGCAAGATTCCACGAGTAGGTCCAGACCGTATCGCCGTTCCGGTTCACCTCGATGACCTTGTTGCCATTGCTCGCCGACATCAGCGTGTTGCCGTTCGCCAGCCGGCGCGCGGTGTGAAGGAACGGCACGTCGCACTTGACGTACGCCCAGACCAGCCGGCCCAGGCTGTCCACCTCCAGCGCGCGCGCGGCCCGCAGCGAAGCGGCGTACCCGCCGTCGGCAATCAGCGTGTTGCCGTCTGGCAGACGCTCGACACCGAGCGGGCTGACCGGGACCGAAGCGGCAGCCGGCGACAGGCACCCAAGGAGGGCGACAAGAATCGGCAACCACATCCGCCGGTGACTCGGTAACATGTCAGTTGGTTGGAGCATTGGAAACCTCTCGATTCATAGTAGCGCCCAGATGCGCCGGCGTCAAGCACGCGGCTTGCCCCCCCCGAGTCCCGATATGGAAAGCCACGAAAACACGCACTGTCTGACAGGGGCCGCTGAGGCCAGGCCGGATGAAACGAAGCCGATTCTCTCCGCACCCATCCGTTTCGTACCTTTCGTGCCTTCGTGGCGTCTATGTCGGTTTCAGGGCTTGCCCAGGAACCGAGCTGGTATCAATCGCAGAAACCTCCGAGCACACAGTGAAAGGTGAAGACCCGGAGTCAGCTCTAGTCATTGGTGCTTTAACGCACGACCACGACCGGTATCGTGCCCGCACCGGCCGCTGAGACGCAGTACACTCCCGGCTGCAGGTCACGCAGGTCCAGCACGGCGTGCGAGTTGCCTACCGGCACACCGGCCCGCATGACCAGCCTGCCGCAGACGTCGTGGATTCGGAGTTCGCGCGGGCCGGTCCCAGGCGGCAGTCCGACCTGCAGCACGCCCCGGCACGGTCGTGGCGCCACTCGGAGGGGCGCGGTCGGACGAGTCACGCGGCGTTCGGCGGCAGCAACCGTCAGATCCGCGTCGGCAAGTTCGTGCAGGTATAGCAGGACGCGGACGAAGTTCTGCACTTCCTGTACCTCCGGAATCCAGACCGGCGGGTCTGACACGGTATAGACCTGGTTCGACGGATTCATCAACGAGTCGTTGACCCGCGTCCACGCGCTGATTCCGGACCCGCCATACGCGACGGCAGTGGCGCTGTCAATGAGCTGGATGCAGTGCTGGTTGTCTGCAATGTTCGGTGCGCTGTCGACCTCGGTTTGGACCCGCAGGTACGCGCCCGGCACCTGCTTCATGAACCGGGCCGCCTCCCGTTCCTGCCAGAACGCTTCCGAATCGGTTGGCACCGGAACGTGGCCACCTGAGTCCTGGCAGGTCTGATACCGGTCCGCCGGCCCCTCGAAGTCGAGCAGGAACTTGATGCGTGGCTCCGGGTGGCGCGCGATCATGCCCGACCCCATCGTGATGCCGTACCTGTAGGTGTAGACGCCCAGCCGGCTCGTATCCACGTAAGACCGGCACGCGAGCAACGACAGGCAGGCGTGCAGCCCGTCCTGGTTGACGTACCCGTCGTAGTTCTCCGGGTACGCGCTGCTCTGGCCCCGGCCGTCCGGGTCGAAGTGCAGGAACGCAAAGCCGTCCGACGCGATGTCGTCGGGCGTGCTGGTCGAGTCGAGCTGGCTGCCGTACCCGTTCCCGCCTGGCACAAAGACCACCCCCGGCACGCGGTTGCCCGGACCGGCATTCGCCGGCCGGTGGATATGCACGTACAGGCTGCAGCCGGAAGACGGATTCACGACCTGCAGGGTCTCTACCACCACCGGGACCGTGTTCGGGTACTGCCAGACCACGCTCTCCGCCGGCGTCAGTTCGACCACCTGCACGTAGGCCGAGACCAGCGTGTTGCCGTTGGCAAGCCGCTGCGCCGTGTATGGCGCCGGCAGGCCGTACGCGCTCCAGACAATAGCTCCGGACCCGTCCACCTCGATGACCCGGTTCGCCTTGCTATCGGCAATCAGCGTGTTGCCGTTGCCGAGCCGCTGAGCGGAACGCGGCCAGCTCAAGCTGGTCGTGCACTGCCAGACGGCCGTGCCCAGGGAGTCGACCTCGACGATTCGATCGTTGTCCGAGTCGCTGATGAGCGTGTTGCCGTTCGCCAGCCGGTTGCCGTTGTGCGGGGCGGTAAGGTCCGTATAGCTCCAGACAATCTCACGCTCGGGCGTGACCTCGATGACCCGGTCGTTGTCCCGGTCGGTGATGAGCGTGTTGCCGCTCACCAGGCGGTAGGCATCGTTCGGGTAGGCAAGGCCCGACGCCATCGTCCATACCGAATCGCCGTCCCGGTCCACCTCGACGACCCGGTTACCGTGGCTCGCCGACATCAGCGTGTTGCCGTTCGCCAGCCGGCGCGTGGTGTGAAGAAACGGCACGTCGCACTTGACGTACGCCCAGACCAGCCGACCCAGGCTGTCCACCTCAAGCGCGCGCGCGTCCTGCAGCGAACTGGCGTACCCGCCGTCGGCAATCAGCGTGTTGCCGTCTGGCAGGCGCTCGACACCGAGCGAGTTGACCGGCACCGAGGCTGACACGAACGACAGACCGCCAGCGACGGCGACCAGGAGAATGGACGGCCATATCCGGTGGTGATTCGAGAGCGCGTGCTTCATTCTGAGCGGGAAAGCCATCTACAATCGTAATGTCCGGATGCCCCGGCGTCAAGCGCGCGGCTTGCCCCCGAGTCCCGATATGGAAAGTCACGAAAACACGCACTGTCCGACAGGGGCCGCTGAGGCCAGGCCGGATGAAACGAAGCCGATTCTCTCCGCACCCATCCGTTTCGTTTCGTGGCGTCTATGTCGGTTTCAGGGCTTGCCCAGGAACCGAGCTGGTATCAATCGCAGAAACCTGCGAGCGCACAGAGACAGGTGAAGGCCCGGAGTTCGCTCTAGTCCTTGGTGCTTTTATCTGGGATTTCGGGGACGGCGGCTCGCCGCCGGGGACTCAGCACGCCGGCGCGCAGACGACCAGAGCGGTCGTGGCCGACTGAGCAACCAGCGCTCGTGCATTCACCCGGGGGGCCTCGTCCCCGGGTTCCTTTACGGCGCCGGTCAGGGACGCCAAAAGCGCGGGCGTCGGACCCTCGGGACAGTCTTCCGGCTACTTCTTCTGTTCGAGCGCCTGTTTGGCCTTGGTGAAGGAAGGGTCGAGTTTGAGGACTTGCTGCCAGCGGGCGCGGGCCTCCGCGACCTTGCCTTCGTAGTAGTCGCAAAGCCCGATGTTGTACATGGCCAGCGCGTCCATCGGCTGCAGCTTGAGCGCGCCTTCGTAGTAGTAGCGGGCCTTGGCAAAGTCCCGGCGCAACAGGGCGATGTTGCCGAGGTTGTTCCAGGCCTTGAGTTCGTACGGGGCCCGTTCGAGCATCGTCTCGAAATAGACCGCGGCCGAATCAAGCCGGCCGGCGTAGGCGAACACGTTGCCCAATATGCCGAAGACATCGGGGTCGGACGGATGGAGCCGGATCGCGGCTCGGGCCGCACGCTCGGCTTCGGCAAACTCGCCATGAGCTGCGAGCAGGTCCGCTTCGAACGAGAGAATGTTGGTCGCTGAGTCGAGCTTGAGAGCCTCCCGCAATTCGGCCACCGCCTCAGCATCCCTGCCCTGTTCGTGCAGGCCGATCGCGGCGTCGATGTGTTTCTGCCCCGGGCTTCCCTGCCGGCCTGCTCCGGCAAGATTGGCGTTGAAGAACAGGAACGCGGCGACGGCGATGGCAAGCGCGACTCCGCGCCCCCGCATCGGTCTGATGAGGCCGATGAGTCCCATTCCTCCGAGGATTGCGAGAAACGGGACAATCGACGTCCGGTAGCGGCTGCAGACGAAGAAGACGATGAACGAGAGCGAGTACGCCCCGACGAAGAGGTAAACCGGCAGGAACCGACGCCACTCCCGTCGCCAGAGCCAGACACCGGCCAAAGCCAGCGGCAGGAGTATCCCGAACGGAAACTTGAGGAACTTGGAGGTGAAGAACAGGTAGTTGATGAATGAGTAGTGCTTGACCGTGTACAGGTCGCGGTCGTTAATGGCTTCGCGACCCGCGAACCAGATGAAGGTCTTGCGCGCAAGCAGCCCGAGCGCCTTGCCCGGTTGTCTGCGCCAGAACTCAAGTCCCTTGCCGAGCCAGTACCGGTCGATCTCCGCGCCCTTGAGCGACCGGCCCGCGGCCTCTTCGGCCAGCCGCTTGACGTCGTCGTAGCCGCCCCACCAACTGCCGCGCGTCCCCGGCACAATCGCGGTCACGCCGTCTGACTCCGCGGAGTTGCCGATGTAGAAGTTCGTACCGGCCTGCCACGCAATCGGCACGAACTGCCCGCTCACGACATAGTTGCGAATCGTGACCGGCAGAATCACGATGGCAGCCGCGCCCCAGACGAGCAGGAGCCTGCTCCACACCGCGTTCCGACTTCTCCCCTTCGGGCCAATCTGTGTGATCTGCGTAGTCTGTGGATCTTCTGCTCCGCGCCGGTTCTCGATGACCAGCCAGACCGGCAGCAGCGCAAGGAACGCGAGCACGTTCGGCCGCGTAATCGCGGCCAGGCCGAACACTGTTCCCGGCAGCCACCACTGTCGGTCGGTGTCCCGACTGCGCAGCAGCAGCACGAAGCCGAGCAGCACCAGGAAGGTCAGCAGGCCCTCAAGCAGCAGCTCGCCGTCGAACCAGATGGCCAGCGGGTAAGCGGCAAGAACGAAGCCGCTGATGCGTGCAGCGGCTTCGGAAGGATGAAGGATGAAGGATGAAGGATGAAGACCGGAGTCCCGACTCGGGCTTTGGGGTTTAGAGTTTGGGGTTTGGGGTTTCGCCGCGAGGTTGCGCGCCAAGAGGTACACGAGCCCGCAGGTCGCGCTGCCGACCGCGGACTGCACGATACGCGCGACCATCAGGTTCGCGCCGAGGAGCTTATACAACAGGCCGAGGAAGTACGGATACAGGGGCGCACGAAAAAAGGCATCGGCCATGAACTCCCGGCCCGCGGCGATAGCCAGCGCCCACTGGTGGTGGTAGAGCGAGTCCATCTGCGGCGAGAGGAACAGCGGGTCGTTGTGCCGCAACTGGAGCAGGTGAATCAGCCTGAGGACGAACGCCACACCGGCGACAATGAAGAACCAGGCCCGGGCCGGGGATTGATTCGGCCGGTCCTGGTCAAGCTGCCCGTTCCTTGGCGGAAACCGTCTAGGCTTCACTCGCACCGCTTGCTCCTGCCCGATTGCGTGGCCGTCTCCGCATCAATGTCAATTCTCTTCTCCGCCCGCCTCCTCAGGATTTCGTGCGGCCGGCCCAGGAAGACGTCACGCGGGCCGACGTTCCCTGGCGAAGTGTGCGGTGCACATTCGCATGCGGGTGATCACCTCGTTCACGACCGTTTCAGCTCTTCGGAAGAGCGGCAGACCAGCAGCAGGTCATGTCATGTTGAGCCGGTGGTTCAGGAAAGGTTACGCTTAGTTCCCAAGTGAACCAAGTGGCTGAAGGTCATCCACATTCTTGAGAACCAGTTGCTTGTTTGACTCGGGTATCTGCACGCAGGCGTTCTTGAAGAATTCGTAGCCCTTCAGAGTCGTCCGGCCGCGCAAGGTCGTGTCACTCTTCAAACTCGCGACAAGCTCTGGCGGTGTTCGGTCGATACCAAGCGCGGCAGTCGCTGCGTAGACCTTGTATAGTGTCGCCCGGATCTCGGCCCAACCGCCGTACGGCCTGAGTGAGTCGTCAATGCCAGGCAGCTTGTAGCTTTCGACCAGCTTGGTCAGCGTGCCGATTTGGTCCTTTTGGATCTCTCGTTCCTTAAGGGAGTCTCCAGGTCCCACGGCATTTGGGCTTCTCCACTTCCCGGCCTTCAGGACACTATTCAATGCCGGCAGGGCCTTGATGAGCTGTGTCAGCTCTTCCTGGGTCAGAGGTTCCAGGGCTTCTTTCGGCCACTTCGCAGTCGTGGTCGACGTCTGTCTTCGCGTGCTGCCGGCGCAGGACAAGCCGGCGACGGCGACGAAACTCGTGATCAACGCTATCGTTCTCATTGGTTTTCTCCTTTCGTGAAGCCGGACAGGATAGTTGGCGGCCATTGATTGTCAAGCCTCGCCCCCGGCCCTGATTCCGAAATGGATGGCCACGAAGTCACGAGAACGGAGTGAAACGGACTCGTGCCATCCTGCACCCATTCGTTTCGTGCCTTTGGCCTCAGCGGCCCCTGTCCGACAGTGCGGGTTTCGACATTCGGACTCTGCGTTCAATGACGAAGCTCGAAGCACGAATTCCGAATGAAGCTCGAATACCGGGAAATGACGAATTGGAGCATTCGGATTTCAATCGTCATTCGGCCTTCGAGTTTCGAGCTTGGCCTCGACGGCCAGTGCGTGGCTTCAATATCGGCTCCAGGTGCCCGACCCTAGAACCGATATAGAAGTTGGCCTCAGAGGCCCACGTCGGACGTTGCACCACCAAGGCACAAAGACACAAAGCGGAAGGGATGAAACCGGAAAGGCTGAATCAGGAAAGGCCGGCGTTCGGACACTCATCGTTCATCCCTCAGCCTTCATCCTTTTCGCCTTGCGCTTGGTGTTCTTGGTGGTTCAAAGTCGGATTCAGGGCCCGAGCGACTGCTTGACATCCGTGCGACGCTGAGGATGATGTGCAGGCAATGGCGAAGATGCGAACCGCGAAAATCGGCCGGCTGAAGCCAAGACAGGCGCTTCTCGCCGCGGGCGTCGTGGCCCTGCTGGGGCTGCTTTACCTGCCGACGTTGAAGTATGACTTTGTCTCGGACGACCGCGAGCTGATAGTCCAGAACCAGGACTTGCAGGTGCCGGCGCCGTTCGGGTTCTTCGGCCAGAGCTACACTCACTGGCCGGCGAAGCAAGGAGCAGTCTCGCCCAACGCATACTATCGGCCGCTGGTGATATCAAGTTTCTGGCTGGACCGGAGCCTGTGGGGCATAAGGCCGTCCGGTTTCCATCTGACCAACGTCCTGCTGAACTGCGCGTGCTGCGCGCTCGTGGCACTGGTACTGGCCGAGCTGCTGGCGTCGTTCTGGCCGGCGTTGCTCGGCGGGCTGACATTTGCCTTTCACACGTCGCACGTTGAGTCGGTGGCCTTCGTGTCGGGTCGCACCGACCTGATGATGACATTGTTCGTACTGCTCGCCTTCCTCGCCCTGCTGCGTTTTCGACGGCGGCCCACCGGCACGTGGCTCGGTCTGACAATAGTTCCGTTCGCCGTCGCACTTCTGTGCAAGGAAACGGCCCTTCTTTTCCCGGCGCTGGCCTTGTTTGCGGTGCTGCCCGAATTGCGGCAGCCGGCCCGGCGCAGGCGTTTCGCGCTGCTGCTCGGTGCGATGGTTGTCGTACTCGCCGCTTATCTGGCCGTAAGGACGGCGGTGCTCACGGGCCGGGGTCCGGGCTGGGGCGAAATCGGCCCCGGCATGCGGTTCATGCTCGCGGTCAATTCGTTTGGCCGCTATGCGCTTATGTCGCTGGCTCCATTCGACCGCCAGGTCTCTTACCTCGACCCGCGGGCAGTGGCCACCTTCGGCTGGCCGACCATTGCGGCCGTCGCTGCGCTGGCAGCACTGACCTGGGCGACGGTTCGTTATCGCAGCAGCCCGGTCGGTATCGGCGCCCTGTGGTTTGCTTTGTCGATCCTGCCGGCCTGTGACCTGCTTCCGCCCGGTCAATCGTACGTTTCACAGCGCATGCTCTATTTGCCGACCTTCGGGACCGTACTGGCGGCTGTCGCGCTCGGAGCGTCACTGCGACGCACCCGCCGGGCCCTGGCCGCGTTCGCGGCGCTTTATGCGGGTGTGATGGGTTTTGCCGCGCTCCGTTCCATGCCGGTCTGGAGGAATCAAATAGTCCTGGTCACGGCCACAGTCGCACAGTTTCCCAATCACGCGAAATCGAGATTCGAACTCGGGCGTAACCTGATGGACGCCGGAGACTGGCAGGGCGCAGCACGCGAACTTCGCCAATGCGTGAAGCTCGCGCCGGCCGATACCGCTGCCTGGGTCACGCTGGGAGACCTGTTGTATCAGCAGAGCGATTTCACCGGTGCGGCCGAGGCCTATCGCGGAGCGCTGCGTGTCTCGCCGGGTACGGCCGTACTTCACAACGGCCTCGGAGCTGCTTTGCTCCAGACCGAAGACCTGCGTGGTGCCGAGAGCGAGTTCCGGCAAGCACTCGCACTGCAGCCCGACCTGGAGATGGCCCGCGGCAACCTGGGAGCGGTGCTGGTGCTCCTCGGCAGCCAGGATTCAGCAGTTGTCGAGCTTCGCCAGGCTCTGCAGAGCAGGCCGGATGACGTCAATGCACGGTTCAACCTGGGTATCGCGCTGGAAGCCTTGGGCAGGACGGAAGAGGCCAGGACCGCGTTTCAGCAGGTGCTGGAGCAGAACCCGAGTTTTCAGCGCGCGGCCGAGCGGCTGCGGTCTCTGCCCCCGCCAGGTTCGCGTTGACACACGGGAGTCCAGCCCGCATTCTCCATCGTCACACGGCGTACTTGGCACGCCCGCCTCACTTTTCATAACCACCACTCATGTCCAAGCCCAAGGCCCGTGCCGCCCATGAGCCGACAATCCGGCTGGGCTGGCAGCGCGCGCTGTTGTTGGCAGTCGTGGTCGCCGGCCTTTTCGCCGCATACCTATCGGTTGAGCTGAGGCAGAACCGCGAGCCGGGGTTCCCGCTCGATGACTCGTGGATTCACCTGACCTTTGCCCGCAACCTCGCCCGCGGCTGGGGCTTCGCGTACAACCAAGGCGAACCGGTCGCGGGTTCCACCGCCCCGCTGTGGACGTTCGGCCTCGCGTTCTTCCATGTATTCACTCGCAACGCCATGGTGATGGTCGTGATTGCCAAGTTGCTCGGTGCGGGTCTGCTCTTCATGTCAGCCGTTTTCGCCTTCCGAATTGCAGCCCGCGTTGCCGGCAGCGAATGGACCGGCCTTGCAGCCGGTCTGGCGGTCGCGACCCTCGGCCCGATGGGATGGGCGATGATGTCCGGCATGGAAGTCACACTCTCCGTGGCCCTGACCCTCGCCGGCATCTACTACTACCTGAGATTCCGTACCGGCTGGCCGTCGACCGTCGCCTGGATTCTGTTCGGGCTTGCAGCCTGGGCCCGGCCCGAGAGCCTGTTGCTTGCCGCGTTCGCCGCACTCGACTCGCTCCTGCGCCGGTTCGCGCTGAAGCAGCGGCTGGCCTTCTGGCGCGGGTTCGTCATCTGGCTCGCCATCGTCCTTGCCTGGCTGGGATTCAACTACTCGCTCTCCCGTAGTCTCTTCCCTCTGACTTACCTGGCCAAGGTCGGGAAGATGAGCCTGTTCACCGCCCTCGCTACCGGCAGCCTTCCTCAACTCAAGGAACTGCTGACCGTCGGCGCCCCGTCTTACTTCACCGGATTCTGCGTTCACCTCTGGCGCGCGAATCCGGTGCTCTGCCTGCTCGTGCCGGTCGGGCTGGTCGGGCTCGTGGCGTCGGCGTTCAGGCGCAGGCACGACGGCGGGTTTCTGATTCCGCTGGTGGTGCTCGGCTACGTCCCGCTCATCGGCCTCGTCTCGCCCTCATTCGGCGCGGCGTTCCAGAGCGGCCGCTACATCGGCAACGTGACGGCGCTGGCCGCAGTCGTCGCCGTCATCGGCGTCGCGTACGTCTGGCGCTGGATTCGACATCCGGCGACACGACTCGGAGTGGCGGTCGCCCTGTCGGCGCTGGCGGTCTTCAACGCAGTGACCGTGTCGGCTGCGACCGTCAGGAACACGACCCGGGCCGAGTGGTCCATCAACCAGATGCAGGTCGCGCTGGGACATTGGCTCGCCGACAACACGCCGACCGGGGCGACGCTCGCCTGCAACGACGTCGGCGCCATCGGCTACTTCGCCGACCGCCGCATCTTTGACCTCGTCGGGTTGGTGACAAGGGAGTTCATCCGATACCGGCCGGACCGTGCAGGCTTCATGGCCTTCTTCAGGGACTGGAAGCCCGACTTCCTTGTCATATTCCCGGCCGCCTATCCAGGTCTCAAGGACGCGCCGTTCCTCAAGGCCGTCGTCTACGCCGACGTCCGGGACAACACCGCCGGCCTGCTCGACCTCCAGCCGCGGCCGAGGACCATTGCCGGCATCCTCGTCCTTGACCTTGTCATCCAGCCGGTTCCGGTAACGCTGGCCGTCTTCAAGTGTACCTGGTAACCCCAACCGATATTCTGGGGACGCTAACCTGATTTCTGCTTCCGCAGTTTCATCTTCGGTCGTCCTGCCGGACGCGGCCTGAGCAAGCGGCCGGTTACACGTTCGGCGCTGCCGACGAAGGACTCGCTCCCGAATGGCCGCCCGGTCCTCGTGGTCAATCGAAGTTGCTGAATCAAATCGCCCTCGTCGACTTTGCGCAACCATGCGCGCCAGTCTCCGGCGCCTACGAGCTTGCGGGCATCGGCGGTCAGAACATCATCGGTCCTGAGCCCGACGTGTGCGGCCGCGCTGCTCCACTGATACAACTCAGCCTCGCGCACGAGACCTGCTCGCACCGGGTTCTGTTCGACATAACGAACCGCAGTCGCAGTGTGCCGGTCATCCAGGGGACACGAGAAGAACCGGCCCTGCCAGCGCCGACCGGTCATGCCGTGGGTCCAGTTCACGTACTGCGCGAGGCGCAGATGCACGGGCTTGAGCACGGTCGCGAGCGAAGTGGCACGAAGCGGGACCACGACAAGGTGAACGTGGTTCGGCATCAGGCAGTACGCCACTACCTCAAGACCGCGCGGAACCGAGTATTCTCTCAGTAGGTTCAGGTAACGCTGGTAGTCGCCGCGCGCGAGGAACACGGTCTCCCGCCGGTCACCGCGCTGCGTCACGTGATGAGGAACGCCGGGGACCACTACTCTCGCCATCCTTGGCATCATGCAATGCTAATACGCAGCGGGACTTGGTCAAGAGAAATATGGTTAGCGTCCCCAGATTATTCGGAGGGGCTAGATGAGCGACTCGAGACGGTCGGCCAGCCAGCGCGCCTGGCAGCGCCGGTTGAATCGGTCGCGGCTCATCCGGGCAAACTGAACCGGGTCTCGCTTCATTTCGTCAAGCGCTTCGACAAGTTTCGCGCCGTCGAGGCCGCACACAACTCCGGCTCCGGCTTCGGCCACCAGGCCTGCCGCCTCGTTCGAACCCTCTCCCCAAACGACAATCGGCCGTCTCGCGCCCAGGTACTCGTAGAGCTTGATGCCGACCGACTGCCCGGGCTTGCCGATGTAAAGGAGCGCATCCGCGCCCTTCATCAGGGCGCAGGCCTCGCCGTGCGGTAGCGTGCCGAGCAGCCGCACCTGCGGTTCGTGCTCAAACCGCCGCCGTGTCTCGCCGTCAACCCGGCCGGCAAGGTAGAGTCTCGCCTCCGGCCGCTGCCGCAGGGCTTCTACCAGAGAGGAAACCTCGGCCTGGTTCTGCCAGAGGTTGCCGACATGGACGACGCTGTACTCATCGAGCTTTGCGGGCTCGACTTCGAAGTCGGTCGGGTCGAAACCGTTGTCCAGCACTTCGCAGCGCGGACCGACGGCACGCGCGGTTCCGTCGTTCACCGCGAGCACGAGGTCGGAATGGTCCACCGCGTAGCGCCGGACGCGCCGCAGCGCCGCGCGCTGGTACGCAGGCGGCCGGGCAAACCCGGTCGGCCACGGGTCGCGGAAGTCCGCAGCCAGCGGCACGTGGGCGTGGGCCTTGAGCCGGACTCCGAGCAGCAGCGCGGTGAACGGCGGTGCCGAAGCGAATATCGCCGCCGGTTTCTCCCGGTCGATGATGTGTCGCCCTGCAACCGAGCCGAACGGCAGCCAGCCAATCTTCGAGTCCGGGAACAGTATATGGTTGAGCAGCCGTGGCCCGGCACCAAGTCCCTGCGCCAACGCTGGCGTGAGCCTCTTCGCCTTGGAACGGACGAGGTTGAGCAGTCGGTTCGGATCCACGCTCTCGGTGCGGAAGATACGCGAGTTCTTGAGGTCGTCGAGCAGGCGCGGGTCGTAGTGGTAGTAGGCGACCGGCTTGACCGTGAGTATCAGCGGCTGCCAGCCCGCCTCGGGCAGGAACTTGCAGAGCTTCGTCACCCGCATCACTCCGCTCAGCCCCAGTGGAGGCATGTAGTAGGCGACGACCAACAGTCTGCGCACGGTCAGAAACTACCCGTGATTGAGGTAGTGTCAACCATGGGCCTGAGTGCCGAGGTGGCGTTTCATCTGCGCGGTCACGTCTTCCGGCGCGAGCTCGATCGGCTCCAGTCCTTTGAGAAACTCGAGCAGGCCCCGGATGTCGAGCGTCAATAGATGGTCCTCGACCTGCAACTCCTCCGGCAGCGACCGGAAGAACGCGCCCGAGCCAAGGCTGTCCTCCAGCCGGAACAGGCTCCCGCTGACAACGTCCCGAACTACGGACAGGTCGGGAACCGGGAATGACTTCAACTTCGCCTCGGGCTTGCGGCCGGTAAGGACGAAGAGCTTGCCGTCCATGTCGCTCGTGTCCCGACCCTGCGCGCTGAGCGCCTCGGACAGAATGTAACCGTAGGTGGAGCCAAGCAGGTGCACGAGCAGCAACTGATTACCGTCCCGGAAGTAGGGGAACTGGTTTGGTGCGAGGTCAGGGAAAAGCCGCGCCTTCAGCACCGGCGCGAGCCGGTACGAGTACCCGCCGGTCCCGGTCCCCTCGAAAACCTTGGTATTGGACGAAACCGCGGCCAGCGGCCGCACCATTACCTTCTTCTCTTTCTCACGATGCTCGACCAGCTCCCAGGAACGCCCCGCCAGCACGAAGTGATGGAACACGAAGAAGACCGTGCCGATTTGCCTGCCGGTAGTGATGTCACACACATCGTAGTTTCCGAAGGTCTTGTCCTGGATGTTCGAGTGGATCTTGCCGATTTCGACCCGCTGCTCCGTTGCCGGACCATTGAAGTAGATTCCCGGCCGCTGCGCCACGACCTCGCCCGAGTCGATCATCTGCCGGAACGCCCGGTCAATCGGCGCATCGCCACCCGCCAAAGGCCGCAGGATGCGCCGCACCGACTCCCAGGTTGTACCGATACGTCGGCGCTGGAACAGATACGAGCAGACCTGCTGCGGTATCACCGACAGGGCGGGTGTATAGCTCTTCTCGTACAGCCGGCCTTCGCGCGCACACTCAAACATCGTCTCGAACAGGAACCTCTCCCAGGAATTCAGATAGAGCCCGAGCGCCTGCAGGTTGGACTGGCAGCGTCGGTTGCCTCGGCCTATCCGCTGCAGCAACGACGAGACATTGAACGGCGGCCGCACCAGCACCACGCCGTCAATGTCGCCGATGTCGATTCCCAGTTCGAGTGTGGACGTGCAGCAGAGGAGCCCGGTTTTCTCCCGGTTCATCGTCGCCTCAACGTCTTCTCGCGACTCGCGGGTAAGGCTGGCGTGATGCACCCAGACTCGATTCGTGAATGGCGGGCGGTTCAGGAGCTTCGCGTACTCCTCCGCGTGCGAGCGGGCGTTGAAGAAGCAGAGCACCTTTCGGCAGTCGCGCTTCCTCAGTTCCTCTACGACCCGCTCGGGCCAGCCGTCGCCCATCGGCATCAACTCCTCGTCGATTTCGCGGCGGCCCGGCACCATGACAACGGCCGGGTCGGGAAAGTAGCGCCGTCCGATGTCGAGGTCATCAATCGTGGCCGACAGGGCGTAGTATCGGATGTCGGCGTTGATCAGCCGCAGCCGGTCGAGCAGTACCCGCAACTGGTCTCCGCGCGGAGTGTTGTCCAGCAGGTGCAGTTCGTCGAGTATCACGGCGGACAGTTCCTTGAATATACGCGTGTGCCGACAGAGCAGCGAATCGAAGGACTCCGGCGTGGTTATCAACATGAACGGCAACTTCGACTCGTCGATTGCCGGGTGGTCCCCGGTCTTGCGGGCAAGAGCCAGTTCAAGGTACTGAAGCGGCTCGGACAGCCGGCGAAACAGGTCGTTGACCAGGGCGCGGGTCGGCGACACGTAGAGTATCGAGAACCGGCCGCGGCGTTGGCCTCGGAGGCCTCTGTCCGACAGAGAGGCCAGCAGCCGCTCGACCGCGGGCGCGACCACTGCTTCGGTTTTGCCCGACGCGGCCGGCGATATGACTACGACGTTCCGCCCTTCAAGAATCATGGGAATCGTCCGGACCTGGACTTCGGTCAGACGTCCGAACCGTGAGAAGAACGGCGTCCAGGTGCGCTTCAGCGCGGCGCGAATCCCGCGCTCGTCAGCCATGCCCGCCGCTTCGCCTTCAGTCCGTGTCAGTCGGTGTTCGTCCGTGTTCCGTCGTGTCAGTTCTCTGCCGCCGGCAGCACGCCCTGGGCCCGGAGCCGCGCCACGTCGAGCGCCTCAATCGAGAACTTGATGAAGGCGCGAACGCCCTCGATGTTCCGGCGGGAGGCCTCGCGCAGCAGCTTTTTCTGGTCAAGATCCGAGACCGTGAAGCCCGGATACGCCCGCCGGTAGATCATCACCATGGTCGAGAACGCGTCATAAAGCGCCTTGTCTTCGAGCGGCTCGAGCTCGACCCGGTGCTTGATGCGGTTCGCCAGCTTGATGTACGCGTAATCGTAGGGGCTGGGCGTGGTCGCAAAGACGAGGAGCAGCGACGGGTCCCGGTAGATGTACGGTACGGGCCGGACACGGTTGTGAACCATCCGGTCGTTGATCCGCTTAAGGTCTGGGTCATTCTGCGCGGTCCGCACCAGCCCGTCCATGAAGTTCACGCTCTTGGCCAGGTACATGATGTCCCAGAGGTGCGTGACCGTCTCGGCCTCATCCACCAGGAGCACCAGCCCTTTCATCCCCACTTCCCGCGCCATCCAGCTCAGGCCGGAAAGGATGTTGCAGTAGAGGTCGGCGGCAGTCGAGAAGTCGTACAGCGCCGGTATCCGCTGGCCGCCCTTCACGCGGAACGGACTCTTCTGCTCGGTCGCATACTCCTTGGTACTCTCGCCTTCAATCCACTGCCAGAAGACCTCGCTCTGCTGCTGGCCGGCATCGATCCTGCGGAGCTTCGCCAGCACCGGTCCCAGGAAGACGTGGTCCTTCATGTCCAGGGCAGTGCCGCTCCGCAGCAGGTCGCGGAACCCGTGCTCGGTCGCGTCCTTGATGTAGCGCAGATTGTGCACGATTTCCCGGTACACGCGCTTTGGCCGGTGGGGGCTCACTTCGGCCGGGTCGAACTGGACCAGGCTCGTGGCCATCCCCGAAGCCAGTGCCCGGTGATGGACGTATTCCAGCAGGTGAGTCTTGCCCGCGCCGTATTCGCCCTCGACCATGAACACGTCGCCCTGGCCGCGGGCGAGGTTCGCAAGCGCTCCATCCAGCACCGCAATCGGTTTCTCCCGGCCGAAGGTGAATGATTCGACGTCCTGGTGCGGAACGATGCCGAGCCGGAAGGCCTCGATCATCCGGCGCGCCTGGATCGTGTCGATCTCGACCAGCGCTGATTGCGCCTCGCCCGGCACGATGTCGCCGATGTTCGAGAGCAACCGGACCCGTTGAGTCGGGAGCCATAGCCGCAGCCCGCTCTGGAACTGGACCAGTAGCTCGGTCCCGTGCCAGCGTGTGTCGAGAATCTCCCCGTCACCGAACACCGGGTGCGACACCAGACGGCGGGACGACACGCTCGTCAAACCCCAAACCCCAAATCCCAAAACCCAATCAATGCCCAACCGCCGAGTGACTGACTCGCGCCCGGGTTGCTCACTGGGACTTGGTCATTTCCGCTTCGACTGGTCACTGGGGATTGACACCTGGTCATTCCCGGCCGTCGCGGCCGGGCCTAGAACTCTTCCTTCTCGACCTGTTCCTTGTCGGTCTGCTCCAGTCGCTGGGTGGTGACCCGCAGCAACTTCTCGGCCTCCTTCCGCCCGAACTCGAGCGCCGGCGTTGCCCGGAGTTGGTGGAACGCATCCAGCACGCTGACCACGAAGAGCCGCCGGTAGCCGACGTCGAACGCGAAGGCGGAAACTGCGAGTTCGGCCACTGTCCGCACAATGGCGTCGCGCTTCGCCTCGGGCAGCTTCATCTCGTAGGCCGTGTCGAACAGGTCGGCGAGCCGGGCGCCCAGCCGTTTCAGGAACTCGGCCGGCTTGATCCCCAGTTCCTCAAGGTTGATGCGCACGCCGACCGGGTTGGTTTCGTTGAGTGCCGTCCGCAGCCTCTGCTTCAACGCTTCGTACACGCCGCCCGAACCCTCGAGCAGCAGGTTCTCGTCCGGCACCGCGTAGAAGACCATCGCCCCGGGTAGCCGCGAGTTGCCGCATTCGTCCACCAGCTGCCGCAGGTTGTCAAGGGCCCGGCGCTTGTCGCGCGACGACGAAATGGACATGCCGCGCTCGGCCTCGTCGAACAGCAGTATCAGACCGGTATAGCCGATGGCGTGGACCCACTGGATGAGCGAACGGAACACGCGGAACGCGGTCGCCTTGTCAATCCGCTCGGAGATCCGGTGCTGGACCCGCACCTCCTTCGACACGTCCTCCCCCTTGAGCCATTGGATGACGTCGCTGAACCCCTCGCCGTCCTCGGCCAGGAGGCTCGCGAACGCTCCCCGCACGGCGTTGCTGAAGCTCGTGCTCTCGGTCGTCGGCACGGTCTCAAGGTACTTGCGCAGGCTGTCGGTGCGGTCGTGCAGCTTCCGCTGGTCGTCGTGCCACTTCCTCACCACCGACTCGATACCCTTGTCCCAGACTGCGGTCGGCGCGTCGGCCGGCCGCGGGGCAATCAGGTTGGCGGCGATGCCCTTATAGACAAGCTCCAGCTTGTCGAAAGGGCACTCGGTCGGATTGAGGCTCACATAGGCAACGCAGTAGTTGTGCCGGAACGCGAGATCCCGAACCGTGTAGAGGAAGTGAGTCTTACCGCCGCCATAGTTGCCGGTTATCAGCTTGAAGCTCGACAGGTTATACTTCAGGATGCCGTCGAGGTACTCGTCCTCTATGACTTTCAGATAGGGTTCGAGCCCGACCGTGAAGTGCTCGATGCCGAACTCGGGCGGCGTGCCGGTCGAACCGAGTTTGTTGATTATCGCGCGGGCCAGCTGTCTATCCACTTCCGTCCTTCGTCATTGGGCTGAAGGATATGTACGAGTAGTGCGTGCCGTCGCCGTCCTCGTTGTTCGGCACCCACAGCGCCTTTGCCTTCTCGGTCGTGGCGTCGAAGTTTGCCACGTGCAGCTTCAACTGCACTTCGCCGACCGCGAATGCCCCGGCCTGTTTCAGCCGGAACAGGTCGTGGCTGAAGCGGACGCGCGGGTACTCGACGAACTTCTCCTGCGTCGGGTTCAACCGGAAGCCCTCCGGCTGCATCAGGAGAACCAGCTCGGACAAAAGGTCAAGCAGGAACACACGCGTCCCTTCATTCAACCCTCCGAGTCCGCAGAATCGGCGGTAAGCCGCTTGCAGTCTCACCGCCAGCTTCGCCGGTTCAACCGACTTAAGTCTCAGCCGCTCGTTCCACTTCTTCAATGTCGCCGCCAGCTCCCCCGGCGCGAGTTTCAGCCCGGACTTGAGCTTCTCGACCTCCGGCCCCCAGAAGATGGTCGCGGTCCCCGCCTCAAAGTCGGCCCTCACCGTGAACAGGCCGACTCTCAGGAGCGGCAACTGCCCTTTGATGGTCATACCCGAGCCTTCGAGCCCGGCCACCAGTTGCCGGCCGAACTCGAACCGGAATTCTACCCGGCTCTGCTCGATTGCGGCCGACTCATTCCGGCACCACTCGGTCAGTTGCCTCCGAACATCCGAGTCGGAGAAAGCCTGAATCGCCCCGCTCAGCTCGGCGATGGCCCTGGCCCGTATGTGAACATTGTTGACCGGGTCGGAAAGGAGGCCGCGGTAGGCGACAAGCCGCCGAGCCAGCTTGTGCGACTGGCCGCTCAAGGACTGCAGCATTTCAACGAGCCCTTCCATAGCCTTTGAGTATAAGCCATGCGGAGTCCAAGTCAATCGGTCTGGCCAAGAGCCCGATTTTCCGCGCCTTCGAACCGGATAGGCGCATCGGCCGGGCGTCTGAATTCGCTTGACGTGCAGCGGGGTAAGTATGTATAATAGAAGTTGATGTGGGATTCTCCCCGTCAGGCTTTAACCTCGGGTATCTGTCGGCATACGGCCGGCGTCGCGCCCGGTTCTAAAGGAGGCCTCCATGCGTGAGGAAAAGCAGAATCCATCCCCAGGTGACAACGAGTCCGGCACGGCACTTGCGCAGCGCTACGGTGTGCCCTTTGTTGACCTAGCGAACTTCAAGATCGACTCCGAGGTGCTGCAGATGTTCCCGGAGCAGTTCATGCGCTCGAAACAGGTCATACCGCTCTTCCGCGCCGGCAACACGCTGGCGGCCGCATTCGTCGACCCGGGCGATATCTTCAATGTCGATGAAGTGCGCCGCATGACCGGCATGGAAGTCGAACCGATGGTCTGCCGCGACCTCGAACTGCAGGAAGCCCTCAACCAATACTACTCCGCGTCCCAGACTGCCGACTTGCCGGACGAGCCGGAATCCATGAGCCTCGACGACCTGCCCGATGAGGAAGCAGAATCCGCGGCGCAAACCGAGATGTCGGCCGAGCCGCGCAAGATCGAAGAGCTGGCTTCCGAAGCGCCGGTCGTGCGCTGGGTCAACCAGATGATCATCCGCGCGGTCCGCGAGCGCGCGTCCGACATCCACATCGAGCCGACCCGCGAAGGACTCACGGTCCGGTATCGCATCGACGGTATCCTCCACCCCATTGTATCGCCGAAGAAGGCCCTGCAGCTTGCGGTCGTATCCCGTATCAAGATCATGTCCCGCATGAACATCGCCGAGAAGCGCGTTCCGCAGGACGGCCGCTACGGCGCCCTGGTTGACGGCCGCGAGATTGACTTCCGCGTCTCGACCTTCCCGACTACCTACGGCGAGACCGTGGTTATGCGTATTCTCGACCGGATGCGCCTGCTCTCGCTCGACGAACTCGGCCTGATGGGCGAGTCGGCGGCGCTGGTACGGGAGATGATTGCCAAGCCCCACGGTGTGCTCCTCATCACCGGCCCGACCGGCTCGGGCAAATCCACGACCGTGTACGCCATCCTCGGCGAGATCCGTTCCGGCGACAAGAACATCATCACCATCGAGGACCCGGTCGAGTACGACATGGACAAGATTTGCCAGTCCCAGGTGAACGAGAGGGCCGGCTACACCTACCTGGTCGGACTCAGGCACATCCTGCGTCAGGACCCGGACGTTATCATGATCGGTGAAATCCGCGACGGCGAAACCGCGATGGTCTCCATCCGCGCCGCCCTCACCGGTCAGTTGGTGTTCTCGACCATCCACACCAACGACGCGCCGGGAACCATCACCCGTCTGATCGACATGAACATCGAGCCGTTCCTGGTCGCGTCCGCCATGGAAGGCACGGTCGCGCAGCGGCTGGTGCGGCAGATCTGCCCGAAGTGCAAAGAAGACTACGACCCGCCGGCCAGTCTGCTCGAGCAACTGGGACTGCCGGCGGGCACCAAATTCTACCGGGGCAAGGGCTGCGAACGCTGCCGCAACACTGGGTACAAGGGCCGTATCGGCATCTTCGAAGTAATGAAAGTGAACGACCGCCTCCGCGAGCTGATCGTCACTCGCCCGCCGACCAGTGCCATCCGCATGCTGGCCCGCGAGTTCGGTATGAGAACACTCTGGGAAGACGGCATCGCCAAGGTCGTCGCCGGCACCACCACCATCGAAGAGGTGATGGATGAGGCCGAAAAGTTTGACTAACTAAGGAGCGGAAAGCAATGCCACTGTTCCGTTATAAGGTTCGCGACAAGGAAGGCAAGATCGTATCCGGCAGCCTCGAGGGCAGCGACCTCAACACCATCGTCGAGCGCCTCGACTCTTTCGGCTACATCCCGATTAACATCCGCGAAGAAAAGAGGCAGGCCGGGGTCGCCGTTGACTTCGGCCGGTTCTTCGAACGGACCAAGCCGGTCGACCTCATCAACTTCACGCGGCAGTTCGTCACCCTGCACCGCGCCGGCCTGCCGATGCTCTCAGCCATCGGTGCGTTGCAGGCCCAGACCAAAGCCAAGCCGCTCGCCCGCGCGCTCGACGCCATCCGCAAAGACCTGATGGGCGGCACCGCGCTCTCGGCGGCGATGTCCAAGTTCCCTCGCGTCTTCAGCGAACTCTACGTCAACTCGATCTGGGCCGGCGAGACGGGCGGCGTGCTGGACGACATCCTCGACCGGCTGGTGCTGCTGCTCGAGCACGAACGCAAACTGAAGTCCGACGTCGGCTCGGCACTGCGCTACCCGATGATCCTCATGGTTGGCTTCGCCGTCGCAATCGTGGTCCTCGCGACATTCGTGCTGCCGAAGTTCACCATGCTGCTGACCACGGTGGGCGGCAAAATGCCGCTGCCGACGCAGATCCTGAT
>Ga0163202_1000006_pt1 | contig 38123 bp, 25 predicted proteins | sample PL_2010_300m_FD_113540 | JGI IMG/M metagenome (GOLD analysis project Ga0163202, IMG submission 113540) | Freshwater microbial communities from Powell Lake, British Columbia, Canada to study Microbial Dark Matter (Phase II) - PL_2010_300m | ecosystem: Environmental > Aquatic > Freshwater > Lake ... | reverse complement strand
GCAAGACACAGAATCATTAGCTTGCGCATCGGTACTCCTCTTTCACGTTGCCTTACGAACATAACTCAGAAACCCCCGGCTTCACCGGCGTAAAGGCCCTGGTGGCGGAACCACCGGAGCCCGGCCTCGGCAAAGCCGAGAAGTCTCCATTCCTTCAGTATATCGCCTGCCCGCCGCAGGCCCTCAATAATAGCGGGCGTCAAGCCGGGGTCAAGGGATAGGATTCAAGCTGTGATTCAAGCGATGGGATTCGAGGATTCTAGGAGTCGAGGATTCCAGTGGCCGGCGTGCTGATTTGAATCCTCGGTTCCTTGACCCCTGGACCCCTTTCCTTCCGGAGAACAGGAACGGGGCGGAGAACCCGCCCCGTTCTGAGTCTGAGGGGACTGTCCCCAGAGTCCTACCGGTCGATGACGAGCTTGCGGGTCGCTGAACCCTTGGCAGTCTCCAGCCGCACGAGGTAGATTCCGGCGGCCAATGACCTGACATCCATGGTGAGCGTGCCCACTCTCGCTTTGTCATTCGCGGCATACAGGTTCCGCATCATCCTCCCGGTCGCGTCGTACAGGTTGACCGAGACCGGTATGCTGCTCGGTACCTGCCACTTCAGCGTTACCTGGTCGGTGACCGGATTCGGGTAGTTCGTAATTCGGAGGCTCGGGCCGTTCAGCCCCGGCTCGAACCCCTCTTCCACCGCTACGGGCGCGAGCGGGATGAAATTCCACGCTCCCCGCGTGATTCTGAACGAGTCGACTGCGTAGAGCTCGGTACCGGGCGCGCCGCCGATGCCGTCGTCGGCATAGGCCCTGAGCGAGGCCCAGGTGTCGCCGGGCGTGGGCCAGCCCGAGTAGAAGTGTATCAGCGCACCGGCGAGGGTTACACTGTCGGCTGGGCTGATGAACTTGACGCCCCAGCCGCCGCCCGCGACGTTTTGACACCAAGCGCTGGCCGCCATGTTATCGTCGTACTTCAGCGTGTCAGCCACGCCGGGTAGCAGCATCGGTGAGAACGGGAACACTCCAGGCTTCGGGTCGGGAATCGCATAATGCTGGTTCTGGGTCGGCCCGATCCACTGCTCGCTGCTCGCCATACCCACGCTGCTCTGCACCGCAGTGGACCGTTCAGGAACCGCGCAGTGCGGATTCTCGCTCCTTCCGATCCACCGCTCACTGCTCGCCGGACCGGCGCTTTCCTGCACCGCCGCCGCGATGAAGAAGTCGCCATGCAGCCCGGTGCCCGGACTCCACAGATACCATGCGCCCGGGCTGCCGTACCAGCTGTGGTCGCCGACGAGCGAACTGTCGGCGCAGCTCGATGGATGGCCGCTTGAGCTGACCGGCCGCACCACCACGTAGAAGCTGCCGGAATCGATGACGAGCACCGAATCGAGGTCACAAGACCGGTACGGGCCCGGCGTACCCGGTATCGCTTCAAGGGTCTCGCTCTGGTACAGCAGGGTCTGGCCGTCGTCGCCATAGATCTTGAAAGTGAACGACGAGTCGTCCCAGGCATACGCGCTTTCCGGGTGCAAGTAGAAATCGGCCTTGACGCGCGATATCCCGAACGGGTACGACAGGCCGAAGTCGGCCGGGTCGAACTTCACCGCCCGCTCCGAAGCCGCCCAGGTCAGCCAATGCATATTGGCGTCGACGTGGTATTGAATCCAGTTCATGCAGTTCAGGTCGTAGGAGATGGTGTCGTCGGCCGGCCACATCTCACCGGCCGCCTCGGTCCAGACCTTGATGCTGTAGTCACCCGGCACGTTCGGGATGTGCCAGGTCGGCGAGAAGTTCATCTGCGCCGTCGCGCCATGTTTCAGCGCGGTGGTCGTCACCATCGTATCCTGGTAATCGTAGCTGTTCGGCCCGGTGATGCGCAGCCGCACCGGCGTGCCGACGGGCAGCGTGTCGTTGCCCATGTTCTTGATCACCGCCCGAACCGGGAAGTAGATGTTGGGCAGCGTGTCCTTGGGCATGTTGTTGGCGAACCAGACGGTCGCCGCATTGGTGTCCTGCGGGGTCCAGTCGAGCACCGCGCGTATCATCCAGTCGCCCTTGGTGTTGTCCTCGGAGAAATTGCCCGCGGAGTCCATCTGCCACTGGCGGTGCAAGGGCGAGTTGTTGTTTGCGTCGATGGAAAGCCCCGGGCAGTTCGGGTTGACCCCGACCTGCTTGTAGAAGATATAGAAGTTGCTCGCCCCTGCGAGCCCCACAGCAAGGCACAGAATTACCAACTTGCGCATCGGTACTCCTCCTTAAGCAGCCTTGCGGACATAACTCAGGGCCTCACGGCCTCGCCGGTAGACAGGCGCGATGCCAGATCACACAGATCCAACCACGGCAGAGCCGAGGAGCCTCCGTTCCTTTCGGACCTTGCCTGCGTCATCGCAGGCAGTTGATGATAGCGGTCGTCAAGCCGGGGTCAAGGGATAGGATGCGAGGGTTCTAGGAGTCGAGGATTCCAGTAGCCGGGCGTGCCGACTTGAATCCCTGATTCCCTGACCCCTGGACCCCTTTCCTTCCGGCTACCTGAACAGGACCGGGTTGAGAGTGACCGCTTTCTCTATCGCCTCGACCGCCAGTTCCGGCTTGCCGAGGTCACGATAGACGATGCCAAGATTGTGCCAGGCGCCGGCGTGTTTCGGGTTTGCCCTGACCGCGGCCTGGTAAGCGGCCAGCGCCGACGGCAGGTTCTTCTTGGCGTGGTACGCCTGGCCCAGGTTGTAGTGAGCGCCGGCGAAGTCCGGCGCGTGCTTGACCGCCAGACGGTACGCCTCGATTGCTCGGTCATACTCGGCCTGCTGTCCGTCGGGGGCGAGCGTCGACGCCCGCTCAAAGTGGAGATTCCCGAGATTGAACCAGGCTTCGGCATAGTCGTCGTCCCTGACCCGCGTCGCTTCGTTGTACGCGCCGATGGCCAACTCAAGCTCGCCGTTGCGCTGTAACGCCAGCCCAAGGTTGTTGTAGGCTTCGGCGTAGCCAACCCTGCAGTGGATAGCTTGCTTGTATCGCTCGATCGCCTCGGGCCAGCGATTCATCAGGCTGTACGCGTTGCCCTGGACCAGGTAGGCGGCGGCGAGACCCGGGTCGAGGGCGAGCGCCCTGTAGCACGTGTCAATCGCTTCGTCGGGCCGCTGCTGACCCAGCAGGCACTGACCAAGTATCTGGAGGGCCTCCGCGCAGTCGGAATTCACGCCCAGCACCCACTGCGCAACCCGCGCGCCGTTGGCATACGAGCTGGCGTTGGCATACCCCCGCGCCATGCGCGTATACCCCAGAACCAGCAGGTCGGGAATACCTAGTCGCAGCGCGGCGGCCACGCTCACCTCCGCGTTCTTGTCGAACGGGTCCCAGCATTCCACCTCGTGCGCGGACACGGTTATCTCGAGATAGACGCGGCCCCGGACGAGCAGGAAGCTGACCGGGAAGCCCAGCTTCGCCACGACAATGGCGTCGGCAACCGCCAGGCCAAGGTCATCGCCGACTCCGCCCGGGCGCAGGTTCAGGTATCCGTCAAGCACCTGGGTGATGAGAAAGGACTGCCCCGCCCGAGTGCCGGACTGATGCCAAAGCCGGTCACGGACCGCGCGCGCGATCCTCGCCCGCTTGTCGTCGGTCAGGAGAGCAAGTCCCGAACGGCCCATCGATCGGAGTTGATGCTGGACCGTGACGTTCGTCGCGACGGCGGCAAAGAGCTGCTCGATACGGTCACCGTACTTCTGCAGGTCACCACCGGACCTGGCACCGGCCATCAGCAGGAAACCGTACGCCAGCGCAGTCGCCTGACCCATCTCGCGCTCGACCGCGGTGATGCCTCTGAGGAATCGGTCAGGATTGCTGGTCAGGAAACCGGGTGAAAACTCGGAGCGCGACGCCACCTCAAGCAGCCGCGCCCACTCTTCACTCGGCAGGATACCAAGCGCCCGCTGGGTCAGCCGCTCCCGGTCGTCTTCGCCGAACTCCAGTTGACCGGCGCGGTCTAGCACGAGCAGCGACTCGGCATGGGCGCGGTTGATTTCCAGCTGCTTCGGCAAAGGCGACAGCCGTTCGAACTCACCCGGGGTGAAGCCGGCCACCATGCCGTTGCTCGACTCGAGCTTCGACTCCCAGCCCAAGAGAACTGAGATGTGGGTCAGCAGGAGGTTCCGAGGATACCATTCCCACGCCGCACACAGGTCCTGGTCGACCTGCTCTGCCGCAACGCCCATTCGCGTCTGGATTGAAGCCATGTGTGTTCTGTCGTTCTCCGTATAGATGTCTCGGGATCGCCGCGGTCGGCAATGCAATGCGCTTGTCCCACATCCTGCCCGCCGCCTGCAACACCCGAACGATTATCCCCCGAGCAGCGACGAAGTCAAGGACGCTTGGGCCTGTAGGCCACGTGATGGTCACGCTTGACTCGCGGGCCATGGGGTCTATAATGACTGACCAGTCAGTTTCCAAGAAGTATTAGCCACTAGATGAAGACGAAATCCGAAGAGAAGCGCCTCGCCATCCTGCAGGCGGCGTTTGACGTCGTGACCGAGCACGGCTACTCCGACACCAAGGTGGACGAGATCGCCCGCCGCGCCGGCGTGGCCAAGGGCACGGTCTACCTCTATTTCAAGGACAAGGCGGCCATCTACATCGGCCTTGTGGACTGGCTGCTCGAGCAGGGGCTGGCGGTGACTGCCGAAGTCACGGCGCGGTCCATCTCCCCTCGGCGGAAACTCGAGGAACTCTTCTCGACCTGGGCATCCGGCGTAATGTCCAATCCCGGAGTGATGGCGCTGCTCTCGATGGAAAACGTCAACCAAACCAACACGGTGATGAAGCGGTTCAAGAAGCACGTCTTACCTCACATCATGGAGATGCAGGGTGCCATCGCCGGCATCGTGAAGCAGGGTATCGAGCAGGGCGAGTTCCGGCCGGTCGACCCGCGTTCCGCCGCGGTCATGTACATGAGCGCGTTCCGCGCCGAGTTGCTGTCCGGGGGCCGGTTCCACTCGACTCGCCCGGGCGAGTCCATCCAGGAATTGTTCTTCTGCGGTATCCTTGCCGACGACAAGGGCCGCCGCACCAATAGCAGGAAGAAGTAAGGAGTCTTGATGCGAAAGTTCTTAGCTTGTCTTCTGCCGGGCCTGATACTCGCGCTGGCGTCGGCCCGCGCCGATACGTTGCAACTCGACGCCGCCAAAGCGGTCGAACTGGCGCTGGCGAGCCCGAAGCAGGTGGAATGGGCAACGGCCAAGATGATGGAGGCAGTCGCGGGAAAGGGAGCCGCCTTCGGCGCGTTCCTGCCCCAGATTTCCGCGACTGGCACCTACACGCGGCTGGGCACGGTCAGCTCGTTTCCGATGGCATCGCCGATACTGGGCATGCTCCAATTTCCGGTGAGGGACCCCGCCGGCAACATCATCGGATACACCGACTCGATATCGGCGATTACCGGGTACCGGTTTGACACGCTGAAGCTCGGCAGCGCCGACAACATGGCGCTTACCGGGACGGTGCAGCAGACACTCTTCACTTGGGGCAAGCTCATCAACGCGTACCGCATCGCCGGTCTTAGCCAAGAAATCCAGATGCAGGCGCTGATTCAGGCCCGCGCCCAACTCCGCGTCGACGTCACCTCCGGCTACTACCAGGCGCTACTCGCCCGCCGGACGGTCGAAGTAATGAACGACGCCTTCGGCCAGCTCAGGGGCCACGTGGGCCAGGTCCAGTCGCTCTATGACAACGGTATGGCGACGAAGCTTGACCTGATGAAGGCGACTCTCGGGCTGCAGCAGATGGAGGCCCAGGTCTCACAGATTGAGAACGGAGCCGAATTGGCGACCGCCGCCCTGCTCAACACGCTCGGGCTCGACCCGGGCACGGCGGTTGCTTTCGCCGAGGACCTCGTGCCGGACTCGATGGTGGTCGAACTCGATTCGGCACAGGCGCGGGCGCTGCGCGACCGGCCGGAACTGAAGCAACTGCGTGACGCCGTGAAGATGGCCGACTTGGGCGTGCGCATCGCGCGGACCGCCAATCTGCCCAACGCCTTCGCACAGGTGAACGGCAGCTACAAGAACCCGGTCGGGTTCAGCGCCGGCTGGGGTACGGACTGGAACGCGACTGCCGGCATCTCGATGCCCCTCTTCACCGGGATGTCCAACTACAGCAAGCTCAAGGCGGCCGAGGCCCGCTACCGCCAGGCGCGGGTCACCTTGGCCATGGTCGAGGACGGGGTGCAGCTCGAGGTCAAAGCCCAGGCCCTCGCCCTGAACCAGGAGGCGAAGAACGCCGCCTACCAGAAGAAGAACGTCGAGGTCGCCGAGGCCGCTCTCGGCTTGGCCCAGGCCCGGTACGAGAACGGCCTGTTGACCAACCTCGAATATGTGGACAGCCAAGTCGCCTTAACCCAGGCCCGCGTGGCTTACCTGAACGCGCTGGCCAACTACCAGGTTGCCAAGGCAAGACTGCAGAAGGCAGTTGGAGAGGACTAAGGAGATGATGATGAGATTGTCGCGCACGATTATCGCGGGTTCGATGGCCCTCGCCCTGTTCGCCGGCTGCGGCGCACGCGGAGGCAAGGGCAAGAAGGAAGAACGACTGGTCCAGTCGGTAGCGGTCCATACGGTCAGGCTCGACACGGTGGTTCGCACCGTGCAGTTGCTGGGCACACTTCAGGGCGACCAGCAGGCGATGGCGATGCCGAAGTTCGCCGGCAGAGTCACCGAAATCGTGAAGCATGAAGGCTCGACCGTGAGCGTGGGCGACCCAATTGCCTACGTGGTCAACGACGTACCGGGAATGGACTTCAAGCCCGGGCCGGTGACCGCGCCGGTTTCGGGAACGGTCGGCAAGGTGTACGTCGAAGTCGGCCAGACCGTCGCGCCGGGCATGCCGGTGGCATCGGTCACGAGCTACGGCGAGCGCGTCAAGGTCAAGGTCAATGTCAGCGACCAGGACCTGCGCTTCATCCGGCCGGGGGCGCTCGGTTCGGTCAGCGTCGTCGCTTTCCCCGACACGACGTTTACGGGAAGGGTCAGCCGGGTCTCACCGGTGCTCGACCAGACGTCCCGGACTGCGACCGCGGAACTCGTCGTGGACAACCGCGGCCGGCGGCTGTTGCCGGGGATGGCCTGCGCGGTTCGGCTGGTGCTCGAACAGCGCGACGCCGCCGTCGCCCTGCCGCTGGCCGCCCTGCTCTCGGACGGGTCGGCGCGGGTGGCGGTGCTCGAAGGCAGCATCGCCCGGTTCAGGCAGGTCGAGGTTGGCCTGGTCGGTGACCGCACGGTCGAAGTCGTCGCCGGGGTCGAGCCGGGCGACAAGGTCATCACCACCGGCAAGGAACGGATCAAGGACGGTGATGAAGTGAAATCGGTGGAGAACGGTCTACAATGAAGCTCACCGACTCGGCGATAAGAAGGCCGGTCACGACCGCGATGATCGTGCTGGCGCTGATGGTGTTCGGCGTCATCGGGGTCACCCGGATGCAGGTCGACTTCTACCCGGACGTGACGTTCCCGATGGTCGTCGTCGCGACGGTCTATCCGGGCGCCGGCCCGCTCGAGGTCGAATCGGAAGTCACCGACCCGATGGAGGAAGGCCTCGGCACGATTGCCGGGCTTACCGATATCACATCCCGCTCGTCCGAGAACGTATCGGCCATCACGATGCAGTTCGACTGGGGCACGAACCTCGACGCCGCCGCCTCCGACATCCGCGACCGGCTTGACATGGCCCAGGCCTCGCTGCCCGCTGACGTCCAGAAGCCGTTCGTCTTCAAGTTCGACCCGTCGATGATGCCTGTGCTCAACCTCGGCCTGGCCGGCGACATCGACGAGACCGAACTCGCAGAAATCGCCGACGAGATTTCCCAGCGGCTCCAGCGCGTGCCCGGAGTCGCCGCGGTCAACGTCGGCGGCCAGGTGGTAAGGCAGGTCCAGGTCGAGCTCGACCTGCGGGAGTTCGCCCTTTCCGGGGTGACTACGGACCAGCTCGCGATGGCGCTCAAGGCCCAGAACCTGAACTTCCCGGTCGGCTCGATATCTACCGACGAGCACCGCTACCTCATCCGCCTGGTAGGTCAGTACGATGACCTCGACCAGATCCGCAACACCGCGGTCGGCGCGCGCCGGGACGGAACCCCGGTCCTGGTCCGTCACGTCGCGCGGGTGAGCTGGGCGCCGGAAGAACGCGACGCCCTCGTGCGTATGGACGGCGACAAGGCCATCTACATGTGGATCCAGCGCCGGCCCGACGCGAACACCATCCAGGTCTCCGATGCCCTGATCAAGGAAGTCGAGAAGATCCGACCGACCCTGCCCGCCGCGGTCGAGTTCAAGGTCTTCTGGGATAGCGCCCAGCCAGTGCGCAACTCGGTCAACAGTGTTGTGATGAACCTCATCCTCGGCGGCATCCTCGCTTCGATGGTACTGTTTCTGTTCCTGCGCCGGTTCCGGGCCACCATGTTCGTGGCGCTCGCCATCCCGGTTTCGGTCTTCTTCGCACTCTTCGGCATGTATCTCGCCGGGTTCACGCTCAACATTCTGTCCATGGCCGGGCTGGCGATTGCGGTCGGCATGGTCGTGGACAACGGCGTCGTCGTGTTTGAGAACATCTTCCGGCGACGCGAACTGGGCGAAGACCGGTTCAAAGCGGCAAGCGAGGGTGCATCCACCGTAGCCATGGCCATCACCGCCTCGACCCTGACTACCATCGCGGTCTTCGTACCACTGCTGATGCTGCGGGGCATTCTCCAGGTATTCTTCAAGGAACTGGCGTTCGCGATAATCTTCGCCCTCATCGCCTCGCTGGGCATCGCGCTCACACTCATACCGATGCTGGCCGCGCGCTTCCTCAAGATGAGAAGACCCGGCGAGCGGGAGAGCGGAATCCGCGCCTGGTCGGAACGGGCATTCAAAGGAGTCGAAGCGGCCTATTCGCGACTCATCGGCTGGGGCGTCGGCCACCGCAAACTCGTCATCATCCTCACCGTGGTCGTACTGCTCGCGAGCCTCGGCCTCATCCCGCTCATCGGCACCGAGTTCATGCCTCGGCAGTTCTCGGCCTACACCGAGATCTACGCCGAAATGCCGGTCGGCACGAGCATGGAGAAGACCAACGAAAGCGCTGCCCGGATTGAGCAGTACGTCGTCGAGAAGTGGGACGGAGAACTCAAGGCTGTTCTCGTCCAGACCGGTGGCGGCTCCAATGTCTTCTCGGCCATCTTTGGCGGCGCCCGTGCCAGCACCGCCGAAATCGACCTGGTGATGAAGAAAGGTTCGAGGCACTCGGTGACCGACATCGAGAAGGACGTGCGTGAGTTTGCCCGGTCGATTCCGGGCATGAAGGTGCGGGCCGGGGGACAGATGGGCATGAGTTCGATGATGGGCGGCGGGGCCGCGCTCCAGGTCGAAATCGTCGGCCACGACCTCGCAGCCGCGGATTCGCTGACCCGGAAGGTCATCGCCGCCATCGAGACCCTGCCCGGCGTGGTCGACGTCAAGGCCAGCCGCGAGCAGGGCGACCCGGAAATCCAGCTCGTCATCGACCGCGAGAAAGCCGCGCTCTACGGTCTCTCACCCTACCAGGTCGGCAGCGCGCTGCGCACTCAGTTCGACGGCACGGTGGCGACCCAGTACCGGCTCAACGGCAAAGAGTATGACGTCCTGCTGCGGCTCAGGCCGGTGCAGCGTGCCGCGATCGGCGACATTCTCAACACCGCGGTCAACGGCCCGATGGGTTCGGTCCTGCTGAAGAACATCGTCACCCAGCAGCCGGGCATCAGCCCGCTGACCATCCAGCACAAGAACACCGAACGCATCGTCACCGTCGAGGCGAACGTAGTCGGTCAGTCGAGCGGCCGCGTCGGCACCCTGGCCAAACAGGCGCTGTCGTCAATCACCCCGCCGCCCGGGTTCACAATCGATGTCGCCGGTTCCTTCGAAGAGATGATGAAGTCGTTTCGCGACCTCGGGTTCGCAATGCTGATCGCCATCCTGCTCGTGTTCATGGTGATGGCGTCGCAGTTCGAGAGCTTCCGCGACCCGTTCATCATCATCTTCACCATTCCCTTCGCCCTGATCGGCGTGCTTTGGGCACTCGCCCTCACCGGCACCACATTGTCGATTGTCTCCGGCGTCGGCGTCCTCGTGCTGGTCGGCATCGTCGTGAACAACGGCATCGTCTACGTGGACTACGTGAACCAGCTCCGGCGAGACCAGGGCATGGCGCTGGAAGAGGCGGTCAAAGAAGGCGGCCGGGTCCGGATGCGGCCCATCCTGATGACGGCATTTACCACCATCTTCGGCCTGCTGCCGCTGGCGCTGCAGATCGGCGAAGGTTCGGAGTTCTGGTCGCCGCTCGGCCGCGCGGTCATCGGCGGAATGATCGTCTCCACGTTCCTGACGTTGATCTTCATACCGGTGTTATACACATCCTTCGAGAAAGGCGCCGAGCGCCGGCGGCTGAAGCGGGCGGCCGCAGCAGCGGCCCCTCGTGCCACGAACATCACCGGCCAATAGCAGTCCCTCGTCTCCCTCCGACATGCCGGGGCGGGCTTTCCCGCCCCGGCCGCTTCGAATCCTGCCTCAGCCGCCGCGCCGCGCACGGGCTAACTGCTCACTGCTCCCTCACTAGCTCGCGGCAAAGCCGCGCGTGAAAGCTCATCGGAAAGCTCGTCGGAAAGTACCTTGTGTCTCTCGAAGTATGTCGCGGTGTACGTCTCGATGTATGCCGGATTGTGTCATGCGCTACGTCGGCGCCTGCGTCTGCTCCTGAATCTCACGTTCGATCTTAACCTTAACCTCAACCTTAACCTTGCCTTATCCCTCACGCTGTTCGGGAAGTCGCTCGAGAAGACGTTCGAGAGGTCGAACCCGTTGTCGTTCCGCCCGTCGTTGGACTCGAGGAACCGGTCGTCGTTGGTCTTGGCGTGTCTTCAGCCGCGTCGGCAGACCCTACCCCCCGGGCAGTCTCTGGGCCGCCCACTGGGCGGGAGAATTGTGGTTCAGTTGGCACGTGACTACTACATATAGACGAGCGGAGCGCCGAGTTCTCGTGGCCCGCAGAACTGACCGGGGCGGGCCTTGGCCCGCCCCGTCTGACTTCCGACTACTCCCTGCTCTCGATTCCCGACTCTCCACCTTCTACTTCGTCACGACGACCTTGGTCGTTCCACGCTCATGGCTCATAGCTCTTGGTTCCAAGATGAAGTAGACGCCCGGACTCAGCCGGCTCACGTCGTTCTGGCCGGGACGCAAGTCCAACACCTTGCGGCCGGAGATGTCGAGCAAAGCTCTGGGGACAGTCCCCGTGCGGGGACGGTCCCCGCCCAGGAACAGCACTCCGCCAATGATGGTGGCACTCGGCCGGAGGCGCTGTGGGCCAGACGTCTTCGATTCCTCGACCGCACCCACGGTATCGCGCAGTACCGAGATGCTGCTGGAAGCGCGGTTGGCCACGTACACCCGGTTCTCAGTGGAATTCAGGACGAGATTCAGGGGGTCATCACCAACCGTGAAGTCATCGATGACCTGGTTCGTCGCGCCGTCGACCAGGGTCACGCAGCCGTACATCCCGGATGAAGTACAGTAAACCTCGTTGTTCATCGGGTTGTAGAGCAGGGCCTCGGGTGTGTAGCTGGCGACCGGGACAAAGTCGACAACCGAGTCGGTAGCGCAGTCAATCACGCTCACCGAACCGGCGCCTACCCCGTCCGCGCAGTAGACCTTGTTGTTCTGAGGGTTGCAGCACAGGTCGGCGATCCTTGACCCTGCGTCAACGTACTTGAGTATCTCGTTGCTGACGCAGTCGATCACCGTGACGTTGCCGTTTCCGTACCTCCCGCAGTACAGCCGGTTGTTTTGAGAATTGTGGCACATGAAATTGGCGTAGGTGTCGATGCTGTCCAGCACCTGGTTGCTGGCGCCGTCGATCACCTTCATCTGGGCATTCGCGACTGGGCAGTAGACCCGGTTGCTCTGCGGGTTGTAGGCCAGAGCGCCCGGTCCGCGGCCGACATTGATGCTGGTCAGGACCGTGTCGCCGGCCCCGTCGATCACGGCCACGGTGCTGCCGCCGCCAATCGAACAGAAGACGCGGTTGCTCTGCGGATTGTAGAGCAGGTCGGTGGGAGTCTCGACGACCGCAATGTCGGTCAGAACCTGGTTGCTCGCGCCGTCGATCACGGTTACCGTATTCGAGAACTGATTGGCGCAGTAGACCCGGTTGTTCTGCGGATTGTAGCAGAGGGCGCTCGGGCGTCCCCCGGTCGGAATGAAGCCCAGAAGCTGGTTGCCCGCGCCGTCAATCACCGCCACGTCGTTGCCCTCATAGTTCGCGCAATAGACCTTGTCGTTCTGGGAATTGTAGCACATGGGCCCGGGATCGCGGGCCGTGACGACTGTTGCCAGTACCTGGTTGCTGGCGCCGTCGATCACAGTCAGATCGTTGCTGCTCTCATTCGCGCAGTAGACCTCGTTGTTCCGGGAGTTGTAGCAGAGAGCGCGGGCTCCTCTCCCGACCGGCACCTCCGCAATCACATCGTCGGTCGCGCCATCGACGACAAGAACCGAATCCGAGTCATACAACCCGGGAGCGAAGTAGACCCGGTTGTTCTGCGGGTTGTAGCAGGGGTGCTTGCAGATGCCACTGCGTGAGATCGTTTTCAGAATCGAGTCCCCGGCGCCGTCAATCACGACCAGGCCGTAGAAGGATCGGGCGTAGTAGACCTTGCTGTTCTGAGAGTTGTAGCAGAAGTATCCGTCTCCGCCGCTGCCGAAAATCGGCAGCGAGGCGCGAACCTGGTTGCTGGCGCCGTCGATCACGACCACGCCCGGGTTGTGGGCAAGATAGACCCTGTTGTCCTGCGGATTGTAGCCGAAGGACGCGAAATCGCCCCACGTGGGCACCAGCAGCGTGTCCAGCACCTGGAGGCTGGCGCCGTCAATGATGGTCACGATCATGGTATCTCCGGACTGAACTTGGCTCGCGCAATAGACCTTGTTGTTCTGCGGGTTGTAGACCAGGGCCCGGAAACGCCAGCCCGCGACCGGAGTCGAGTCCAGTTTCTGATTGCTGGCGCCGTCAACTGCCGTCACAAACGAGGTGCCGAGGCAGTAAACCCGGTTGTTCTGCGAACCATAGCAGACGGCGCGGGTGTAGCGTGGCACACTGACCGTATCCAGCAGCTGGTGACTGGCGCCGTCAATCACCAGCAGATTCTGCGAGTACAGCTCGGTAACGCAGAAGATCTTGTTGTCCTGCGGGTTGTAGCAGAAGGCCTCGAATTCCCGGACCGGAATCCGGCCGGCGCTCTGTCGTGTTCCGCAGTCGACCGCCAGCATCGAGCCGTAGTCCACGCCGGTATCGCCCGCGACGTAGACGGCATTGCCGATCGAGTCGTAGAGCAGGTTGACCGGCTTCTGCAGCCCGCTGAGCGAGTCCGGAAGATGGATCGTGGTCTCCAGCCATTGGCCGAAAACGGTTGAGGCCAGCAAGATGGTGATCACGGCGATTGCGTTCTTTCTCATTTTCTCCTCCTATCTCTGAATCACGACTTTGGTCGTTCCTAGTTCCTCGTGCGGGGTTCTTCGTTCTGTGACGAAGTACACGCCGGGGGCGAGGTGCCGCACGTCATTCGCGCCCGGCGCGAGGTCCATCACCTTCCGCCCACCGATGTCCACCAGGCAGCTTGGGCTTGAGCTTGGGCGCGCTTCCAGGAACAGCACGCCACAGGTAACGGTCTGAACGCTGCCGGGCGCGGAATCCGCGGGCGCGCCCTCGGCAACTCCCGTCAAGCCGCGAACGAACACGCCGCCGGACAGCAGGTCGTTCCCGGCGACCTCGTCTCCGCTCAGCGCCAGCGTGCAACTGAGCGCGTGGTACCCGGGTAGCTGTGGAGTCCAGTTCACGAACGTCATGACGGTCTCGGCTTTCGCCTCGAGCCGCACCTGCGCCATTCGCTCGTAGCCCTCGTCCGGAATCCGGAGGGTCCCGACGAACGTCTCGGGCTGCGTGCCGTTGTTGCGCACGCGCACCCGGGGCCGCACGACTGCGCCCGAGTCAACCGTGTCGGGCGGACTGACAATCGCCGTCACGGCCACGTCGTGCAGGCGCACGGTTACGTTCCCGCTCAGCGTGTCGTTCGCCGGGTACTCGTCGCCGGCCAGTGCGGTCGAGCAGCGCACCGTGAAGTCGCCGCTCTCGGGCGCGACCCAGCCTCGGAACTCGATGTCCGCTGAGTCGCCCGGAGCAAGTCCCAGCACGTCTGCGCTGTCGGCGTAGCCTGTGCCGATGGTCATCCGGACCGGGAAGGATGCCGTGCTAAGGCCGAGGTTGCGCACCCGTAACCTGGGCGAATACGTGCTTTCCCGCCGAACGAGACCCGACGGACACAGGATGCATGTCGGACCGACGTCGTGGTCAAAACGGTGGATGCACGTTCCGGCGTGCACAGGAGTGCCGTCATCAGGAATGGGGACCGGCGTGTCAGTCGACGGGTAGACGTTGACCCAGGGCAGGTACTGCGCGGAGAAGTAGCGGATCGTCCCGCTCAGACTGTCGGGGAGAGTGTCCGACGCGGCGAAGTAGGCCGAGTCGGTCTGTCCACCGGCGATATAGGACGCGGCTTCGGTCAGGTCAAAGACGAGGTTGTGGTCGGGGAACGGCTGCTCGGCCCGCACGGTTCTTCGGAAATCGCGGAACTGCTTGTGCCAGAGCGGGGCGCTGCGCGGGCCCACGCTGAAATCGATACTGACGCGGTCGCGGGTGGAATGCTCGATGCGGACGCGGCCGAGCAGCGACGGCTCGTACCCGACCGTGTCGTACATGAACAACACCGCCCGCTGGCTCAGGAAGCTGTCCATCACCGCCGCGTAGGACATCCACCAGAATCCTCCGTCGCCCCAGCCCGTTCCCCAGGAGTTGGTGAGTCGGAACGCGCCCGGCCCGTCGTTGGTAGTCAACGTGTCATCGTAGCCGACGATGCACACACCGTGCCCGCCCCGGTTGCTGCCGTACCGGTCCGCGACGCAGTAGATGTTGCCGAAGCTGTCGATGTTCAGGATGTTGTCCCAGCACCAGATGCCCAGCACCAGCGTGCTCCCGTTGTTCAGCATCTGCTTCGCCGCGTTGAGCCCGTTCGTATCGAGGGTGCGGAACCAGCTCCAGCTTCGGCAGCGGAACGGTATGGCGTGCGAGTAGGCAGACTCCGACGGCCAACTGGTGCAGTCCGACGGGTCGTAGGGGCAGTCGGCCATGCTCGCGCAGCCCTGGTCGCGGATGAGGGTCATGTGGTCGGCGCCGTTCGAGCCGTAGTCCGCGCCCCCGTTCACCTGGTTGTAGGTGAACGCCGGGCTGAACTGGTGATTGGGGTCGGTCAGGTCCCAGTGGCGCTCGCGATACTCGAGCTGGGACCGGTGGTAATAGGACACCGCCCAGCCGACGCACGAACCCTGGTTGCCCTGGCTACCGATCGGCGGCACCTCGTCCGACAGGTCCACCCGCGGCATGTCACCGAAGCTCGGCGCTCCGGGCGCGGCAGGGACCGACTTCACTTCGCGCTCGGGCGCTACCTTACCCAGGTCCTGGTAGAGCATGCCGGTGCGGTAGGTACGCGCTTGGGCGACCGTGATTCCCAGCCCGACCGCGCAAAGCACCACGACCAGCGCTTTCGCCTTCATCTCATCCTCCTATTCTGGCACGGTCACCTTACGAAGGGCCGACGGCTGACAGTCGACGGCTCAGAGCACGATGCGGAGCCTGCCGTCCGACGGCAGAAGTACACGCCCGGTTGGCCATGTTCCGCGCCGCAGTCATGGGTACGCCGTACAGCATCGTGACGCCTCCGGCCCCGCCGTCTTGCCAAACAGGCTCATTGGCTCTAGCCTCGCTTCTGAATCCTCGCCCACTCATCCCGAAGGGTCGCGGTCCGGTTGAAAACCGGCTTCCCCGGCCCCGAGTCGGGGTCGGCGCAGAAGTAGCCGAGCCGCTCAAACTGGAACCGGTCCCCGGACTTCGCTCCGGCCAGGCTCGGCTCGAGCTTGCAGCCGGTCAGCGACTCGAGCGACTTCGGGTTCAGGTTCGCCTTCCAGTCCCTGCCCTCGGGCGCGTCGTCCGGGTTCGGCTTCAGGAACAGGTGGTCGTACAACCTGACCTCGGCCTCGACCGCGTGAGCCGCCGAGACCCAGTGAATCGTCGCCTTGACCTTCCTGCCGTCCGGCGCGTCGCCGCCGCGCGTTGTCGGGTCGTAGGTGCAGCGCAGCTCGGTAACAGCTCCGGTCTTCTCGTCTTTCACAAGGCCGATGCACTTGATGAAGTAAGCCGCCCGCAAGCGGACCTCGCGGCCGACCGTCAACCGGTAGTACTTGGGCGGCGGCTCCTCGCGGAAATCGTCCTGCTCGATGTAGAGCACGCGGGAGAACGGCACCTTGCGCGTGCCGGCACTCGGGTCCTCGGGATTGTTGACGGCGTCGAACTCTTCGGTCTTGCCTTCCGGGTAGTTCTCGATGACGACCTTCAGCGGTCGCAGCACTGCCAGTACGCGCGGCACGCGGCGGTTCAGGTCTTCGCGCACGCAATGCTCGAGCAGCTCGTAGTCAATCACGGTATCGGCCTTGGCCACACCCACCCGCTTCAAGAACTCGCGGATCGCCTCGGGCGGGAACCCGCGCCGCCGCATACCCGAGAGGGTCGGCATCCGCGGGTCATCCCAGTCCCGCACCACGCCCTGCTCGACCATGTCGAGCAGCCGGCGCTTGCTCATCACGGTGTAGGTCAGGTTGAGCCGGGCGAACTCAATCTGGCGCGAGGGAAAGATGCCGAGTTCGCGGATGTACCATTCGTACAGCGGCCGGTGGTCTTCGAACTCGAGGGAACAGAGCGAGTGGGTGATTCCTTCCAGCGAGTCGGACTGGCCGTGAGCGTAGTCGTAGGTCGGGTAGATGCACCAGGCATCGCCGGTCCGGTGGTGCGCGACGTGCATTATCCGGTACATCACCGGGTCGCGCATGTTCAGATTCGGCGAAGCCATGTCTATCTTCGCCCGCAGCGTGCACGAGCCGTCGGGGAACTCGCCCGCGCGCATACGGCTGAACAGGTCGAGGTTCTCCTCGACCGAGCGAGCACGATTGGGCGACTCACGTCCCGGCTCGGTCAGGGTACCGCGATACTCCCTGACCTTGTCGGCATCGAGGTCGTCAACGTAGGCCTTACCCGCTTTGACGAGCTGGATCGCCCACTGATAGAGCTGCTCGAAGTACCCGGAGGCGTAGTACTCGCGGTCCTCCCAGTCGTACCCGAGCCAGCGGATGTCCTCCTTGATGGCGTCGACATACTCGGTCTCTTCCTTGGTCGGGTTGGTGTCGTCGAACCGAAGGTTGCACTTGCCGCCAAACTCCTCGGCCATCCCGAAGTCGATGCTGATTGCCTTGGCGTGGCCGATATGCAGGCGACCGTTCGGCTCGGGCGGGAACCGCGTGTGAACGTGGTCGAACCGGCCTGAAGCGAGGTCGGCCTCGATTGCCTCCTGGATGAAGTGCTTGCCCGCCGGCCTCGCGCCTGTAGTCTCGTCTTTCATTTGCCCGCCTCTTTCAGTGCGAGGTCGATCCTCGCCAGCACGCTCTCACGTCCGAGAATCGCCATCGTTTCATACAGCCCGAAACCGACCGTCTTGCCGGTCACGGCCAGCCGCAGGATGTGGATTACCTGCCCGACCTTGATGCCTTCGGCCGCGACGAAATCCTGCAGGCATTTCTCGAGTGCCGCTGGGTCGAACGTGGTGGAGGCAAGCAGGCGGCGGAACTCTGCAAGGTGGTCTACCGCGCCGGGTTTTCCAACCTCCTTGCCGAAGGCTGCCACGTCACGAACCAGCTTGTCGTCGGCACGGAAGAAGTCGTCGTAATCGAGGATATCCCCCACCACCTTGACGCGGTCACCGGCAGCCTCGACTATCCGCGCGACCTTGTGTCGGACCGCCGCATCCGGCTCCGGCTGGACCAGGCCCGCCCGCTGCAGGAACGGCAGGCAGAGCTCGACTCTCTTTCCGACCGGCAGGGCCAGCATGTGCCTGACCTCGAACGCCATCAGCTTGCCCGGATCGAAGCTTGCTGCCGACTTGTTCACTCGTTCCAGCGAGAAACTCTCGATAAGTTGGTCGCGCGTGAAATCCTCAGTCTTGTCGTCGAGCGCCCAGCCGAGCAAGGCAAGGTAGTTGACGATCGCGTCGGGCAGGAACCCGGTCTGGCGGTAGAAGTCCACGACTACCGGGCTGAATGTGTCCGGCCCGGTCTCGAGCTTGAGCGCGGCGGCAATCTTGTTCCCGCGCGCCACCAGCTCGGTGAAGTCGCGGTTCTTCATGTACTCGCGGATCTTGCGCTTGCTCAGCTTGTTCCGGCTGCCCGGCTCAGCCACGAACGGCAGGTGCGCGAACCGCGGCGGGGTGTGTCCGAGCGACTGCAGGATGAAAACCTGGCGCGGCGTGTTGGACAGGTGCTCCTCGGCGCGGATGATGTGGGTGATGCCCATCGCGTGGTCGTCGATGATGCTCGCGAGGTGATAGAGAAAAGTCCCGTCGGCCCGCTGAATCACGTGGTCCTGTTCGCGCTGCCATTCGAACTCGACCCGGCCGCGCACCAGGTCGTCAATCACAAGCGTACCCTCGGACGGCATCTTGAGTCGGACAAAACCCTTCCTGCCCTCTGCCTCGAACCGGGCGCGGTCGGCTGGAGTCTCGGCCATCCAACGCCGGCTGTAGCGGAACACACCTTCCTTGGCGGTGAGCGCCGCCTGTCTCTCCGCCGCTATCTCCTCCGTGGTCGCGTAGTCGTAGTAGGCATGGCCGGATGCGACCAAGCGCGCCACCGCGACCTTGTGGTTTTCGACTCTCTGCGATTGGAAGTATGGTGCATTCGGCCCCTCAACTCCCGGGCCTTCTTCCCAGTCGATGCCGAGCCAGCGCAGGCCATCGAGAATCGGCTGCAGGACTTCGGCCATGTTCCGTTGCTGATCGGTATCGTCGATCCTGAGGATGAATCGGCCGTGCTGCTGACGTGCGAACAACCAGTTATAGAGGGCGGTGCGAACCAGCCCAAGATGGAGCGCGCCGGTCGGCGACGGCGCGATTCTGACTCTGACTTCGTTCATTCGGAAATCGTCACTGTCTTGGGGACAGTCCCCGTGCGGGGACAGCCCCCTCTGAGTTAACGGAGAGGGTGGGATTTGAACCCACGGTACAGTGTTACCCGTACAACCGCTTAGCAAGCGATCGCCTTAGACCACTCGGCCACCTCTCCGACATAGGCCTCATTGGTCCCAGAGGACCCATTCTGCAGTAGGCGGAGGGCGCAGGATTCGTAGTGCGCTGAGCAGCGAATCCGGGGCCGGGTCCTCCCGGCCCGGCGCGGCTCTTTGCCGCGCCCGCCATCCGCGACAGCGGAGGGCGTAGGAGGCGCACTGCTCCTGCAGCGAATCCCGGGCCGGGTCTTCCCGGCCCGGCACGGCTCTTTGCCGCGCCCGCCATCCGCGACAGCGGAGGGCGCAGGATTCGAACCCGCAAGACCCATCGCTGAGTCGGCAGATTTCAAGTCTGCTGCCTTACCAGTTAGGCTAGCCCTCCGGCCGGAATCTGGGAACAGTCCCCGGTAACTGACCTAGGCCCTGAGGAATGTCCCCAATAGCTCCGACCCTAATTTAGGGGAATTGTCCACCCAAGTCAACAAACTGACGCCGCGCCGGGCTACCGGCCTGTTGGCGCCGGCCACCCGGAAACCGGAGTAGAACCGCCAAGGACGCCAAGAACGCCAAGCGTACGCAGAGCATTTCCGTCCGGACCCATCTTTGTGTCTTTGTGTCTTGGTGGTGAATTCCTATCCCGGTTCTTGGGCGGCCAACTGCTGATTGACAGCCAGCAGCCATGTCCTATAATCTAGTTGCTCGTGCCGAGCACCGGCTTGAGCAAGGCTCGACGAATATAATGAAGAAACAGAATCCAAATGCGACCGCGCATCGGACAATGGCGGTCTCTGCAATCGTGATTCCTAATCTCGATAGGAGGTAGTCATGCGTAGATTGGTCATCGCAGTAACCTTGATGGTCGCCGCTTCCTTCGCCCAAGATACCCTGCTCACGGAAGACTTCGACGCCTTCTGGCGCACGAACAATCCCCCGACCGGGTGGCGGATATTCCACACCGGCGGCGGGCCTATGGGCCTAGGAGACTGGAACCAGGACTCGGTACACGCACCGTGGACTGGCCACCCGACTCCGTTCGCCAGCATCTACCCGGACCCGTTGATGGACAACACTCCGGACTCGCTCATCTCGCCAATCATCGATTGCCGCGGCTTCCTCAATGTCACTCTGTACTGCAGCACCGATTTCATCTCAGTCGGTCCAAACCCGTACCAAGCCCAGATCAGGTACTCGATCGACAGCGGAGCGACGTTCCCGTATGTCGCCAAGGACTACTACAACCTCGTCACCGGCACGATATGCGAATCCCTGGTTCTGGACCAGGCGCAAGACCGGGCAGGGGTGGTAATCGCCTGGGTTTTCTACGGCGACCTGAACAACATCACTTCCTGGTTCATGGACGACATTGTCGTTACCGGAGAGATGCACCCATTCAGCCTCCTGTTCTCCGAGAACTTCAACAGCAGCTGGAGCACGAACAACCCGCCGACCGGGTGGCGGATATTCCACACGGCGCCGGGCGACTCCGGCCGGGACGACTGGCATCGGGAGCTCGCCAACGCCTCCCCGTGGGTCGACCACCCGTCGCCATTCGCTGCCATCGCGACATCTCTGACCCCGGACCTGGCGCCTGACTCCCTGATTTCTCCGGTCATTAATTGCGCCGGGTTCCGGAACATAACTCTTATCTGCAGCACGCTTTTCTACTACTTCTCGAGCCAGCCTTACACCGCCCAACTCGTCTACTCGATCGATGGCGGTGCGACCTGGCCGTACTTGCTGCACGACTACCGGTTCGACCACACTACCGGGCCGATAATCGAATACCTGCACCTTGACCATGCCAAGGGAGAACCCAATGTCCGACTTGCCTGGGTGTACGACGGCGACATCAGCTTCATCAACTGGTGGTCGGTTGACGACATCATGGTGGTCGGTGATTCGAGTCCGGCCTGGGACGCGGCGTGCGAGTCAATCGTATCACCTGTGGACCGGGTCCCGCCGGGAGCGTTCCAGCCGTCCGCTGTCTTCCGCAACTTGGGAGACAGCACCCTGGTCAACGTGCCGGTGGTATGTAGCCTGTACACCAACGCGATGGTTTTTCAGAACCTGTGGACGGGCACGATTGCCAGCCTGATGCCGGATAGCGAGGCATTGGTTACCTTCGCGCCGTCCTTCAACCTACCGCTGGGTCAGTACTTCATCAAATTCTACTCTGACTACGGGTCTGACCTGGTACGTAGCAACGACACTCTCTCCCGCTTCTTTGAGGGGAGCATGCTGAACGAACTGAGCTATGACGACGGCACCCCGTCCGAGTTCAGGTCTTGGCCGGTCGGCCACAACGGCTGGGGCGCCAAATTCGATGCGGGCACGTTCCCGATCTACATCGAATCGCTGAAAGTCCATCTCCTAACGCCGCCCAATCCCAACTACTGCGGGTACCAGCTTGCCGTATACCTGGACGACGGTGCCGGCAATCCCGGCAAGCTCTATTTCAAGACTCCGATCCAGTACGCGACCGCCGGCACCAGCGCCTGGAACTCGGTCTTCCTCGCCGACGTCGGCGAGCAACTGGTGATGCCGACTGGCCAGTTCTACGTCTTTTACCTGCAGGTCGGCGAGCCCCCGGAATGCCCGTACCTGGAAGCCGACGGCGCGCGCAACCCGCTCGCCAACTACTGGCAGTACCGCAGCGGCGTGATGATACCGGACTCATCGCGGGGCGACTTCATGATCCGCGCGGTCGTCAACACCTCCCCGGTCACCCCGGCGCTGATTGACATGCGCGCCCTGTACGTTGACCAGCCGCTCTACAACTTCGTCCAGCGGCCCTTCAACGCGCCGATAACCCCAAAGGCACGGGTCCAGAACTTCGGCTCCCAGACCATCGCGCCGGCTCCCGTCCAGCTCATAATCAGAGGCCCCACCTGGATGTACATAGACCTCGTGACGCTCGGCTCGCTCGCTCCGGGCCAGGACACGCTGGTGACTTTCACCGACTGGACGCCGAGGAGGGAGGAACCGTGCTCGGTCTGGATCAGAACAATGGCAGGCGGGGATTTGGTCCCGCAGAATGACGATAAGCGGTTCTCACTCGACGTGCTCAAGGGCGCTCACACCGGCTCGAGCCCGCTCCATTATGGCTGGATTGACTCCGACACGATCGGTGGGCCGACCTACTCTTGGATAGACACAACCGGCTTCCAGTACATTGGCGAACTTGGTGATAACAACTACGTCGTCGTCCCGTTCGAGCCGGGAACGCACTTCCCGTTCTACGACAGCACCTATGACAACGTGGTCGTGTCCTCCAACGGCTGGGTCGCGCTCGGGCAGACGAACCCGGGCGGCGACCTCGATACGGTGGCCGACCTAATCCCGACGACCGTGGTACCCAACCGCTGCGTCTACGCGTGGTGGGACAACCTCGCCGTAGGAGGACCGGGCTTCGGCCACGGCTCGCTCTGGTACAAGCAGTTCGGCTTCGCCCCTGACCGGTACACGGTTGTCATCTACCAGGACGCCAACCGGGTCGGCGCCGACACCTCAAACGGCATCACGTTCGAGCTCATCTTCCACGAGAACGGAAACATCATCTGCCAGTACAAGGACGTCGAGACCGGCGACCTGAACTACGACAACGGCAGGAACTCCACGATCGGACTCGAGAACGAAGATGGAACCGACGGCCTCTGCTACCTGTACTCCGCGCCGCCGCTGTCCGGCGGAGTCAGCGGCCTGGTGAACCGACTTAGCCCGGGCCGGGCCGTCATGTTCTTCCCGGAGAGACGCGACGCAGCCGCACGCGCCATCATCAGGCCAGCCAGCTACGAGTTCCCGGGCGCGATTACGCCGCAGGCGTGGATCCAGAACAAAGGGACGGTTTCCGATTCAATCCGGGTATTCATGACCATCGCCGGCCCCACCACCTACGCCGATAACGTTCTGATCACCGGGTTGGCTGCCGGCGACAGCACCATAGTCAGCTTCGCGCCGGGCACGCTGGTAATGGGGACCTATGTGGCAGCCTGCTCGGTCCACATGGTCGGGGACGTCGACTCGTCCAACAACCTGGTCACAAGGACCGTCTACACCACCGCATGGGTCCGCCGGGCCGACATCCCGCCGCAATGGCGCAAGCGCAAGGTCAAGAACGCGGCCATGGCCTACGCGACGACCACGCAGAAGATCTATGCGATGAAGGGCAGCAACACGACCGACTTCTGGGTATACGACCCCACCACCGATTCCTGGGACACTCTCGCGCCCATGCCGACCGGTCCGTCAGGCAAAAAACCACGCGAGGGCGTCCACTTCACCTTTGACCCGGACCACGGAACACAGGGCCGCATCTGGGCGATCAAAGGCGGCGGCAGACCCGACTTCTACTACTACGACATCGCGACCGACACCTGGGTTGACAGACGGGACATGGTCGTGACCTACCGTGACTGGCCTTACAGCAACCGAAGCTACCGGGCGCCGAGGAGAGGCGCGGCGATTGAGTATGTAGCCGAGTACGGTCTCCAGGGCTCGGTCTACGGCATGCCGGGCAAGAACACGAACTACTTCTGGCGCTACGACATCGCCTCCGACTCCTGGTTCTACCCGCATGACTCGGTCTATGCCGAGTGGCATGGCGTCCCGTACTACCAGTACATACCTCTGGATATCCCTACCGGGCCAGGCGGCAGCCGCTGCAAGTACGGCTCCGACCTCGCCTATCTCAACCTCAAGCTCTACGTACTCAAAGGCGGGAACACGGTCGAAGCCTACGGCTTCTCCCACATCCTCAACGCGTGGACCGAGACCCTTGACATGAACTCCTTCTACGGATACCGCTACCGCCGCGTCAAGAACGGCGGGGCGCTCACTTCCCTGGACGACCGGCTGTACGCGCTCAAGGGCGGAAACACCCAGCAGTTCTGGCACTATGACTTCGCATTGGACTCCTGGAAACAGAACACCGACATACCGCTGGCGGCCAGCGGCCGCCGGGTCAAGGTTAAGAGAGGCGCGGCACTGGCCGGGGCCGACGCAAGCATCTTCTGCCTGAAGGGGTCGAACTCCTACGAGTTCTGGGAATACGGCCCGAGTGCCGACACCGTCCCGTTAACCACCGAACCCCAGCCGGATCGCGAAGGCGTGATGGCTGAGGTCACCGGGCTCGACCTATCGAAACCCTGGCTTACGGCCTACCCGAACCCGACTCGTGTCGGCCTGAACATCAGCTACAACCTAACCAGCACCGCGCCGACTCGTCTCCGCGTCTACGACGCGGCCGGCAAGATCGTGACGAATCTGTGGGACGCCACTCGGTCGCGCGGCCAGTATGTAACACGCTGGGGCGGGCTGGCGGGGAACGGCAGGCAGGTCCCGGCGGGAATCTACTTCGTCAAGCTAGAGAGCGGCGATACTCGCCTGACTCAGAAGCTCATCATCCAGCGCTAGCCGCTGGCAACAAGAAACCGGGGCGGGCAACTTGCCCGCCCCGGTTCTTTTCTTCTGACTCCCAGGGGGCTGTCCCCGCACGGGGACTGTCCCCAAAACCTCGTCAGAACTTATACCACAAATAGACCGCGAGTGCGACCAGCAACGCAGCGACCGTCGTCACCGCAAACGACAGCCCGAAAGTCAGGGTAGCGAACCCGAGGTTCAATGTGAAAGTCGGGATGCCGATGGCTAGTGACTTGAAGAAGAAGTCCCTCACCGGCCCGTGAGGAAAAACCCCGGCCATGAAGTACGAAACAACGCTGCCGACGATGCCGGCGACGACTACGGCGAGCACCAGAAGCCCAATCGACCGCCCGCCGACGTGCAGGGGTCGCGAGGTCATTGCCATGTCCCGTATGATACCGGCTGGGCCACATCAATCAAGCATGTGCCGAACGGGGACCGTCCCGGTATGGGGACTGTCCCCAAAGCCGAAGCCCTCATTGACTGGTCATTAGGAATTGGCAATTGGGAACTCAGACCAGAATGAAGTCTGCCTTGCGGCCGCAATTGCTGCACTTCCCGTCCTTGATGCCGACGATGCGCCCGGCGTGGCCGCTTCGCTCAACCAGCCGGTTCCGACATTTCGGGCAGAACGTATCCCGGTCGGGGACTGTCCCTAAGGTCACGTTGCCGAGATACACATAGTCCAGCTTCTTCCGAGCGATGGCCGCCGCTTCAACCAGCTTCTCGGTCAGGGTCGGCGGCTCGGTCTCCTCGTGCCGCGGGAAGTACCGCGACAAGTGCAGCACGGTTTCGCGCCCGAGACTCGCGACGAAATCAACCAGCTCGGCGATTTCCGCAGGCGAATCGTTCCGCCCGGGTATCAGCAGATTGGTCAGCTCGACGTGGCAGGCCTTGGCCGCGGTGCGGATGGTGTTGAGGACGGTATCGAGGTCGCCCTGCACGTAGTCGCGGTAGAACTCGGGCCGGATGGACTTCAGGTCGATGTTCATCGCAGCGACCAACGGAAGCAGTTCGGCCAGCGGCTCGGGATCAAGCATCCCGTTGGTTACTAGGACGTTCCTGATTCCTGATCCCTGCATCAGCTTCCCCGCGTCCATCAGGTACTCGAACCAGATGCACGGCTCGTTGTAGGTGTAGGCGACGGAAGGCGCGCCGTGGCGCTTCGCCAGCGCCAGCAGTTCGTCCGGCTCGACGTGCCGCGACGGCGTCACCTGCTGTGAGATTTCCGCGTTCTGGCAGAACGGGCAGCGGAGATTGCACCCGTAAGTTGCGACCGACAGGATTTCGCTTCCCGGCAGGAAGTGATACAGCGGCTTCTTCTCAATCGGGTCAACGGCAATCGATACTATCTCTCCATAGCTCGCGGCTACGAGTTCCCCGCCGATGTTCTTCCGGCCCAGGCACCGCCCGGCCTTGCCTTCCGCAATCACGCACTCATGCGGGCAGAGATAGCACACAACCCGCCCCGCCACCTTCTCATCATGCTTCCAGTGCCTGGCCGTCTTCACGCCCAATCATAAGTCGGCTTAATGGTCCGGTCAAGACAACGACCGATGCCATAGACCTGGACCAGCTTTGCATGCATCGATACCCGAACCCAAGCCCAAGCTTGCCGGAAAGTCATGCTGGCAGACGAAAGGCGAGCTCACCGAGACGGTAGCCCAAACAGACAGCTCCTGAGGCCTTGATTGGGCGATGTCCAAGCGGGGAAGGCGTCCGAACATGACCAGGTCGAGATCTGGTGCAGTTACTCGACCGTCGGACGAGCTAAGTAACTGTAGAGAACTGCTCTAGACGCACCGCAATCTGCCCAAGTGGCGATCCCGCGAACCACCCTGAGAACCGTTCCCGGAACGGTTCCCATGGTAGTCTCCACGGTGAATCGGAAAGGCATTCCGGAGTCGATTCTCATCGCGGTTCGGCGGCCGGTTCGCGGCGCGAAACCCAGCGTGACCTGGCAGTCGGTTCCGAAGTCCAAATGCAGAACGATGTATCCGCCTATTCGCACGGTCGTCCGCCAGCCGATTCCAAAGGCGACTGCCGGTGCTATTGCGAAGGTGGTTTGCGGACGGGTTTGCTCTTCGACCCGCAAGGAGAGGCCCGAAGCCTCGTTCCGAGTACCGAAGCGATGGTCCGTAAACTTCAGACCACCCCAAGGCGCGACCCTTGAAGCCGGAGTTATGCCGCCAAGGCAGCAGGAACAACGCGCACGCAATCGCCTCTCTGCCCCGGAACCGACTTTATGTCTTTGTGGTAAGCTCCTGTCCGGGTCCTCAGCCCGGCGGGTCGGCTTGACTTTGGCCCTCGTCTGAATATCCTACTCTGTCTAATTCTATGCGTAAAACAGCAGGTTGTATCCTGTTTGTCGTCGTTCTGGCGGCGGCGGCCTTCGGCCAGCCGCCGGCCATACCGGTTAAGCCTGTCCCCGCTCCCGCAGGCGCGTCGGAACGGACTGTCCTCGTATACCTGCCCCAGCTACTATTCAACGAGCAGGAGTTCGAGCCGGCCTTGCGGCGCTTATCCCTGGCCGGAGTCGAGACCCGGCTGGCCGCGTCGGACAGCGGCGTCGCGGTCAGCATGAGCCAGTTGGTGGTGAGGCTCGACCTGGCATTGCGCGGCGTCAAGGTTGCGGACTACGCCGGGATTGTGCTCATCGGCGGGTCCGGGGCCGCGCTCTACTGGGACGATTCGCTGCTCCAGGCCAGGTGCCGCGAGTTTGCGGACAATGGCAAAGTCGTAGCCGCCATCGGCATCGCGCCGGTAACGCTGGCCCGGGCCGGCGTGCTCAAAGGCAGGAAGGCGACCGTGTTCCACGACCGCACGACCATCGACTGGCTGACGCAAGCCGGGGCGAAGTTCAGATTCAAGGGTGTGGTGGCCGACCGCAACGTCATCACCGCGGCCTCTGCCGAGCAGGCGCACGCCTTCGGCCAGGCCGTGGCCTCGGCGGTGCTGAAAGCCAGATGACATGCGCGTGGCGGTGCAGCGGGTGACGAGGGCCAAGGTCACGGTCGGCAACGAAACCACCGGAGAGATCGGGCCGGGGATGCTGCTGCTCGTCGGCGTGGGCCGGGAGGATGACGAAACCACCTGCCGCCGGATGGCGTCAAAGGTCGCCCGGCTGCGGGTATTAGACGACGAAGCCGGCAAGATGAACCTGTCGCTGCTCGATACGCACGGCCAGGCGCTGGTGGTATCGCAGTTCACGCTCTACGCCGACACGAGCCGGGGCCTGCGGCCGTCGTTCACGAACGCGGGAGAGCCGGCGCGGGCGAAGGAGCTGTATGAACGGTTCGTGTCCGAGCTGTCGTACCTTGGCGTGCCGACCCGCACCGGCCGGTTCGGCGCGCACATGGCCGTCGAGTTGGTCAATGACGGGCCGGTAACGTTGGTGCTGGAAGAACCGGAGAGGAGCGCTGCCATTGGTTAAGAGCATGACCGGCGTGGGCCGGGCCGAAGCGATTCTGCCGCCGTGGAATTCGAAGATTGTCGTGGACATCCGCGCGGTCAACCACAAGTATCTGGAACTCGTGGCCAAGCTGCCGTCCCAGATTGCCGCGTACGAGGGTGAGGTCCGCGACATGGTCCGCCGCCGCGTCCGCCGCGGCTACATCCAGTTGCAGGTCTCGCTCGACGAGAGCGCAGAAGCCCCGACGCTCGCGCTTGACCACCGGATGGTGCGCGACTATCTCCGCCTGTCCCGGGAGCTGCAGTCTAAGTACCGAATTCCGGGCGAGGTCGACCTCGACACCGTGCTGGCCTATCCCGGCATCATCGCGCTGCGGAATGCCGACGCTGACCACGGCCGGCTGTGGCGCCGCTGCCGCAAGATCATCGCCCTGGCCCTGAGCCGTCTGGTCCAGATGCAGCGGGTTGAAGGCGCGGCCCTGATTCGCGACCTCAGGAAGCGCATCACCAAGATCCGTCACGCAGTCCATGTTATCGAGCAGCGCGTGCCGGAACGTCTGAAGGAGCGCCGGGCGAACCTGCTCGCCCAGCTCAAGGACCTGAACGTCGAGTCCGACTCCAAGCGCATCCTCGAGGAGGTCGCCTTCATCAGCGAGAAGGTCGACATCCACGAGGAGTGCGTGCGCCTGAAGAGCCACTGCTCGATGTTCCTGGGCGCGCTTACCTCGTCATCGGCGTCCGGCAAGAAGCTCGACTTCATCGCGCAGGAGATGCTGCGCGAAACCGACACGCTGGCCGCCAAGGCCCGCGACATGATCATCTCGCGCCGGGCCATCGAAATCAAAGGCGAAATCGAGAAGCTGAAGGAGCAAGTCCGGAATGTCGAATAGGAGAAGGAGTCAAGGGGTCAAGGGGTCAAGGGGTCGAGCCAGCGCTGTCCGACAGGGGCCGCTGAGGCCAACCCCAGAAACCCGGCTCCCCCGAACCGCGGGCTCGCGACACTCGCCATTCCTGATAGTGCTGTCGTCGCCTTCCGGCGCGGGCAAGACTTCAATCTGCCGCGCGGTGCAGCGGCGCGACGCGAACGTCGCCTACTCAGTATCGGCCACTACCCGGCCGAGGCGAAAGGGCGAAGCCCACGGCCGAAGCTACCTCTTCTATTCGGAAAAGCAGTTCCAGCAGCTGAACGACAGGGGCGGCCTGCTCGAGAGTGCCGGCGTCTATGACCACCGGTACGGCACTCCGAAGACTCCGGTCCTTCGCAACTTCCATGAGGGGCGCGACGTGATTGCCGACCTCGACATCCAGGGGATGCGCTCGTGCCGGAAGGCGCTGCGCGGCACGGTCGGCGTCTTCATCACCGCGCCCGACTCAGGCGAGATCTCCCGCCGCCTCCGCGGCCGCGACACCGATTCGGCCGAAGCCGTGACGCGGCGTGAGGCCGACCGGGAGAAAGAGCTGGCTGCTATCCCCGAGTTCGATTATCTGGTGGTCAACGACAGGCTAGAGCAGGCGGTCGATGACGTGATGGCGATTATCCGGGCCGAGAGGCTCCGGACATCGCGAATGAGTCCGACCGCACGAAGTCCTAAGACCAAAACCGAAGGCAGGAGGCCACGTCAATGAAAACAGTCTCACCCGAGGCGCTTAAGAAAGTCTACCCGAACAAGTACCTGGCCGTCAATATCGCCGCGCTTGAAGCCCGGCGCGTCATCGAAGGGATGCACAAGGACGAGATCGAGTTGCCGGTCAGCCCCTACGAGTACGCGCTCGACCTGACGCTCAGGGGCAAGGTCAAGTGGACGAAGATGACCGAAGCGGACATCCAGGCGCTGGCCCGCGAAGGCTTCGAGGAGCCGCCGATCAGCCGGATGCCGTTCATTCCGCAGTCGATGCTCTAATTTCCGGCCCGCGTTCCACCAATGGTCCAGCGAGCCGGCCGCGCCGACCGGTCGCGCGGCAAACTTCCCGCCCGTTCTGCCGGCCCGAAATCCTGCCGGGTCCTGCTCGGCGTCACCGGCGGTATAGCCGCGTACAAGGCGCTGGAGTTGGTCCGGCTCTTTCACAAGGCCGGCTGGGACGCGCAGGCGGTGATGACCGAATCGGCCCGCAGGTTCGTCGGCCCGGAGTCGTTCCGCGCCCTTACGGGCCACCCGGTCGCGTTCGAGCTGTTTCCCAAGACCCGCCCCGAAGACACCAAGCGCCGCGCCGCCAACGTTGAGCACGTCGACCTCGCGACCTTCGCCGACCTCGTGGTCGTGGCTCCGGCAACGGCCAATATCATCGGCAAGCTCGCGTCCGGGATCGCCGACGACCTGCTTTCGACCCTGCTGCTCGCGGTTCCGAAGGAGACTGTGCAAGACGGAAGAGTCCTGTTCGCGCCGGCGATGAACACGAACATGTGGCAGAACCCGGTGGTTATGGCCAATGTCAGGCAGCTGGCCGCAGCCGGATACCGGTTCATCTCCCCGGGCGAAGGCGAACTTGCGTGCGGCACATCCGGCCCGGGCCGGATGGCGGAACCCCAGGTTATCTTCGAGCGCTGCCGCGCCGCGCTTGCCGCCCGCCCCTCCCCAATCGGCAGCGTCCCACCGTTGGCCGGCACTCGCGTCGTTGTCACGGCCGGCCGCACCGAGGAACCGCTCGACGCGGTGCGCGTGTTTACCAACCGCTCGTCGGGCCGGATGGGCATCGAAATAGCCCGCGCCTTCATCGACGCCGGTGCCGAGGTGCGTCTGGTCGCCGGGGAGCTGTCCGTGCCTCTGCCGCCGGGCGTTACGGTCACGCAGGCAACAACAACTGAGAAGATGCTCCGCGCGGTGCTCGCCGCGCTGCCCCGGACCGACGTACTGGTGATGTGCGCCGCGGTCGCCGACTATCGTCCGGCCCGGGCCGCAACAGGCAAGCACCATGAACCAACAATCACGGTTCAGCTCGAACGGACGCCGGACATCCTGAAAGAAGTGAGTCGGCGCCGCCATCACGCGGTCGTGGTCGGCTTCTCGCTCGACGACTCGCCTGCCCGAGCCCAGGCCAAACTCGAACAGAAGCACCTCGACCTCATTGTCGCCAACCCGTTCACCACTCCCGGCTCCAGCACCATCAAGGCACGGCTCATCCGCCGCGCCGGCAAGCCGCGCAACCTGAAGCCGATGTCCAAACCCGATTTCGCCCGGCTGCTGGTGGCCGAGGTCGCGGAGTTGCTCCGTCGGAGAACAAACAAATGAGCCCCGAACCCGCCGCCGAATCTTCGCTCCGCAAGCCGCCGCAGGCGCTCGAGGCCGAGGCTGCGGCTCTCGGGGCGATGCTGCTTGACCCCGAGACCGTAACCACGGTCATGCAGTATCTCCGTCCCGGCGACTTCTATCTCCAGTCCCATCGCCGGGTCTATGAGGCAATCCTGACGCTGTTCGACCGCAGTTCTCCCACCGACGTCGTCACCGTGTCCGGCGAACTGAAACGGATGAAGGAGCTCGACGTCGTCGGCGGACAACCGTTCCTGTCCAACCTGCTCGAGGGCGTACTGACCACCGCTAACTGCGAGGAACACGCCAAGCTCGTGCTCGAGAAATCGATCCAGCGCCAGCTCATCACCACCGCCACCGAAATCGTCCAGGCGAGCTACGACGAGTCACGCCGCGCCGACGAGCTGGTCGAAGAAGCTGAGCAGAAGATATTCGAGATTCAGCAAGCGGGCTCCCGCAAGGAGTTCGCGGAACTCAAGAAGCTGCTCAACGTCGAGATGGAGCGGGTCGAGAAAGCGATGGGCGAGAAGAAGATGATAACCGGCGTCGAGACCGGCTTCACCGAACTGGACGAGCGCACCAGCGGCCTGCAGCCCGGCGAACTGATTATCATCGCCGGCCGCCCGGGCATGGGCAAGACCGCGCTGGCTCTGAACATCGCCTCCCGCGCCAACACTCGGCAGCCGGTACCTGTGGCGGTATTCAGCCTGGAAATGTCGGCCGAGGCGCTGACCCAGCGCATGATGTGCTCCGAAGCCGGCCTCAACATGCACGCCCTGCGCCGGGGTATGCTGACCCCACGCCAGCGCACCCGGCTGGCCGCATCGCTCGGCCATCTCAATGACGCGAAGATCTACATCGACGACTCGTCCGGCCTGACCGCGCTCGATATGCGCGCGCGCGCCCGCCGGCTCCGTTCCAAGCAGCCGCTCGGCATGATCATCGTCGACTACCTGCAGCTCATGGAAGCCCACGGTTCCAGACGCCGCGAGGCCAACCGGCAGCAGGAGATCTCGGACATCACCCGCGCGCTCAAGGCCATGGCCAAGGAGTTGTACGTCCCGGTCGTGGTTCTCTCTCAGCTCTCCCGTTCGCCCGAACGTCGTGAAGACAAGCGGCCGGTGCTCGCCGACCTGCGCGAGTCCGGCGCAATCGAGCAGGACGCTGACGTTGTCCTGTTCCTGTTCCGCGAGGCGGCGTACAAGCGACGCGAAGAGCTCGACCCGAACACCGAGCGCGACGCCGAGTTGATCATCGCCAAGCAGCGCAACGGCCCGACCGACACGCTCAAACTTGTCTTCCTCGCCGATTGCATGCGCTTTGAGAACCGCGCCGGCCACGAACTCCCTGAACCGCCGCACCCCTCTGAAGACGAGGAGCCCGAGGACGTGCTTCCGGAATGACGCTCGTCGTTCTTCGTCCTTCGTCCATCGTCCGTCGTCCCCAAGAGCGCGTTCGCCCTTCATTTTTCCGCCTTCATTATTCATCCTTCATCCCTCTTCCTTCATCCCTCATCCTTCATTCTTGGGCATGAAGTCCTCTGCTTTCGTCTGCCAGAACTGCGGGTTCGAAACCCCGCGCTGGCTCGGCCGATGCGCGTCCTGCGGCCAGTGGAACACGCTGGTCGAGGAAACGCGGGTCACGAAACGCGGCAAGGTCAACGAGCGCGTCCGGGTCGCGACGACCGGCGCGCGTCCGGTCAAGCTCAGCCAGGTCGAGTCCAGGTCGGCCAGGCGCAGCTCGACCGGCATCGGCGAGCTTGACCGCGTGCTCGGCGGCGGGCTGGTCCCCGGTTCGCTTCTGCTCATCGGCGGAGAACCCGGCATCGGCAAGTCAACGCTCACCCTGCAGGTCTGTAACGAACTCGCCAAGACCGGCACCAAAGTGCTGTACGTCACCGGCGAGGAGTCGGCCGAACAGGTGCGCCTGCGCGCCGAGCGGCTATCCGCCAGCGCCGACAGCATCTACATCCTCTGTGCTATTGACCTCGACGAGATCCTGGCCGCGGCCGAGGAACTCACGCCCGGCCTGCTCGTCGTGGACTCCATCCAGACGATGTTCCGGTCCAGCCTGATGAGTGCCCCGGGCAGCGTCGGCCAGGTCCGCGAGTGCACGGCCGAACTGCTCCGGCTCGCCAAGTCACGCGGAGTGACCACGTTCATCGTCGGCCACGTCACCAAGTCCGGCGCGGTCGCCGGCCCTCGCACCCTCGAGCACATGGTTGATGCGGTCCTCTACTTCGAGGGCGAAGGGTTCCAGCAGTACCGCATCGTCCGTGCCGTCAAGAACCGGTACGGCTCGACCAACGAAATCGGCGTCTTCGAAATGACCGAATCCGGCCTCGCCGAAGTCGCCAACCCTTCCGAGTTCTTTCTCTCCGGCCGCCGCCCGGACGTTTCCGGTTCGGCGGTCGTGGCAACCATCGAAGGCACCCGGCCCCTGCTCGTCGAAATCCAGGCACTCGCCGCGGCCACGCCCTATGCCCTGCCGCAGCGCGTCGCCACCGGTTTCGATGCGAGGCGCCTGAGTATGCTCCTCTGCGTGCTCGAGCGCCGGGCCGGCATCAGTGCCGCCGGACAGGACATCTTCGTCAACATTGCCGGCGGCCTGAAGATACAGGAACCTGCGGCGGACCTCGCGGTCGTGGCAGCCCTGGCGTCTTCGATTCGCAACCAGCCGTTGCCCACTGACGCGGTGTTCATCGGCGAGGTCGGACTGGGCGGCGAGGTCCGTTCCGTCGCCCGCACCGAGTCGCGCATCGCGGAAGCGGCACGGCTCGGATTCACTAATGTAGTAGTGCCCCGGCGCGGCGTCACGAAGAAGACGCGAACTGCCGGGGCGGAACTGAAGCCAGTTGATACGGTCCGCGAGGCGCTCGATGCAATCATCGCATCCTGAGGCGCTTGCGACGGACCGCCGGCGAATGACGGCAAGAACAGCAGCACGGCCCCGGACTTCGGGAAGGAATCACCAGGGGAAATGCTCCGCGGCCGCCGCGCGCTGTTTAGGCCGTCAGCCTGCCGGCCTAACCAGTAGTTCCCGGTCCCCGGGTACTTGCCCGGGGCGGAGGAGTAATGCTATTCGGCAACAAGAAAACGTACGTCATCGACTATGAAACACTAACCGACCCCCGCATCGCCGAGTTCGTTGAGTTCGGCCTGATGCAGGGCAAGTTGCTGCTGCCTGAGCCGGAGCACCCATCAGACAAAGGCGGAAACGACCACGCCAAGCGACGCGCCTGGGAGACAATCGAACGTCTGAAGGCAGTGCCGGGCGTGACGATCAAACTGGACAAGACCCTGCTCAAGAAAGACGCCCTGCTCGCCGCCGTGCGCAAGCACAAGGCCACGCTTATCACCGGCGACGCGGAACTGAAGGCGGCAGCCGGTGCCGGGAACGCGGTTACGACGGTCGAAATCTACAACCTGTTCCGGCCGACCTACCTTCCCGGTAACGAAATCAAGGTCAGAATTGCCAAGAAGGGCAAGGAAGCTGACGAGGGAATCGGCTACCTCGAGGGCGGTATCAAAGTCGTCGTCACGGGCGCATCCAATGTGGTCGGCACCGAAATCGAGGTCGTCATCCAGGGCGGACTCGACACCGACGTCGGCCGGGTCGTGTTCGCCAAGCCCCGCTTCGCCGAGATCAAGTAGGCCGGTCGACTTTGAGGCCGGATGCCCGCCGGGGTGTCCGGCCTCTCGCTTCTCAAGAACCGAAACGGAGCAAACCACAGAGGCCACTGAGGACAAAGAGTCGGGCGAGGCCGGGTCTCCATCCGAGCCCTCAGTTATCTCTGTGTGCTCTGTGGTTGAGCTCCGGATTCGGGACTGCTTCTAGTAGTTGACGAACTCCGGCGACGGCATAGAATGAAAGCGATGAAGCTGACGCTCGTCGCCTGCCTGGTGCTGACCCTCTTCGCCTGCACCGACCCGTACGCCTTCGAGCCGGGAGACCCGACCAAACCCGACCCGCCGGCTCCGCCGCAGCTCGTGGCACCGGGAGACAGTTGGAGGAGCGACCAGTATGGCTACCCCCAGGATGTGAATTTCGGCTGGCAACAGGTATCCGGTGCCCAGTTCTATCAGATTGAAGTCTACATAGACTCTTTGCTGCGCAGCGAGTACCTGAGATACGCGAACGAGCGAGTCACTCAGCCGTCGCTCACCGCCTCGTTCTCGATCTGTGGCCTATACTACTGGCGCGTACGCGCTGCCAGTCGGAACTGGAACAACTACACCAGCTGGTCTTCGCCGTTCCGGTTCGGGCTGCCGAATCCAGCGAAGTAGACGCGATCAGGGTCCAGACAATTCAGAAGTCAGAAACCAGAGTGCAGAATGCAGAACTGCGGGCGCCCACGACTTCTGACTTCTGGTATCTGAGTTCTGACTTCTGGCCTCGGTTGGCTAGCTAGATCGGGTATTCATAAACCAGCACCGCGCTGATGTGCGGGTGCGGCTTCAATCCCAGGAACTTCAGTGCCGTTGCCATCTCTGTGCTCGCCGCCATGCCACTGATGCTCTGCGTTCCGCAATCGTGTGCGACACGCGAGAGAAAGGAGCGGAAAGCCGCCAGCGCTTTGCCATTGCCGCCGACGAATGAGATGTCGAGGTCGTTGCCGCGATACCGATGCGGCCTGAGGACCAACAGCCCGGCCGGCTTGCCTGCCATGCTATACCCAAAGACGTAGCCGCATCGTATCAACTCTGACACGTACCGGCGATTGAGGCAGCGGAACAACCACGTCCACGGGAGCAGGCCTTTGCTTGCCGCCAGTTCCGCGCTCCTCTTGATGTAGTCGAGCGCTTCCGCGACCGTTGGCGCGACCAGCGGCGGTCCCGGCCGCGGCTTCCTGGGCGCACCGACGAAGAATCGGTACTGGACGTAGGGCTTGAATCCCATCACCTGGAGGATGATGTGAATCGACTCGTGGTTCACGTCGGCGGTGGCAAGCCGCAGCGATACCGGCCTCTTCTCCAGCGTGCTATGCAGCACCTGGCGCGACAGCTCCTTCCCGACTCCCCGCTTCCGACACTTCGGGTCAACGCGCAACCCCTCCAGCCACAATTCACCGGGCGCAAGCTCGGTAGCCTTGCCGTAGCCGACCAGTCGGCCTCGCAGCTCAGCGGCCCAGAATCCACCTGCTTTCACCCAGCGGTCGAAGAAGAGCGGCACATAGTCATGGCCTTCCCAGATGCGGGTCGAAATCCGCATCAAGGCCGGTTTGTCCGCCATTGTCATCGGACGCACAAGAAGCTTCACAGACGCCTGCCGCTCACCGCTAGCCGCCTTCCGCCTGTCTGCTTCAATTCTGCCACCTCACATCTTACATCTCTCATCCTACATCTCACATCTTACATCTCACATCTTACATCTGACTTCCGCCTTCGATCGGGTGTCATGCTCCCTCCGTTCATTCGACATCCGTCATTCGACATTCGCCATCTTCTCCCAGCGGACCTCTTTGTGCAGCCACCGGCCTCGGTAGTAACCGATAGCGAGAATCCCGGCCTCGACCACAATCGATGCGCCGATGCCCAGCCAGACCCCGAGGACCCCGAACCCGAGCAACCGGGCAAGGAGCAGGGCCGCCGGTATCTTGATGAGCCAGTTCGAGACGAGCGCGGCAACCATCGGCGGCTTGGTGTCGCCGGCCCCGCGCTGGGCGCTTTCCCAGCCGGTCGAGAGACCGAGCACGACCAGCATCGGCGTGAGCACCCGCAGGTACTGGGTGCCGTATCTCACGACGTCGGCGTTGTCGTTGAACAACCGCACCAGCACCGGCGCAAGCACGAACAGCACCGGCATCACCGCGAGTTGCAGCAGGAATGCAATCCAGAGCACGCGATGGCTGGCCCGCTTCGCCAGTTCCGGCTTCTGCTGTCCCAGGCTCTGGCCGACGATGGTCTGTCCGGCCGAGCCCAGGCCACCGAGGTAGATGTACATAAGCTGCAGCAGACGGAGCCCGATTCCGAACGCCGCCATCGCTTCGGTCCCGAACCGGGTAACGATTCCCATCGTCAGCATACCGGTCAAGGGCCGCGTCACCGTCTGCAGGCCGGCCGGCGCGCCGATCCCGAGAATCGTCCAGCACGCATCCCGGCTTACCGGCCCGCGCAGGCTCAAGAGCCCGCGCCGGCGCAGGATTACCGCCATCACCACGAGCCCACCCGACTGGGAAAGCACGGTCGCGAGGGCCGCACCGGCCGCACCCATCCGCGGCAGTCCGAGCCAGCCGAAGATGAGCAGCGGGTCGAGCACGAGGTTGATGACATTCGTGACGAAGGTGATGAACATCGGCGTGCGCGTGTCGCCGAGCGCCTGGAATCCCGCGTAGAGTACCATCCCGGCAAAGAACCCGGGTAGCACTGCCAGCAGTATTGCGAGATAACCCCAGCCTGCGACGACCACGTCCGGCGCCGCCCCGAACCAGCCTAGGATGCGGCCCGAGAGCAGCACCCCGACTACGGCAAGGGGAACGGAGCCGAGCACGGCAAGGAGCAAGCCGTGCCGCAGGCTCTCCCTGACCCCGGCCCTGCTGTCGGCCCCCGCCGCGCGCGACGCGGTCGCGAGCACGCCGACCATGAAGACCTGTCCCGCCGAGAAAAGTACGGAAAGCACCGAGCCGCCGAGCGCGACCGCGGCAACCGTTGCCGGCCCCAGCCTGCCGACCCAGAACAGGTCGACGACCGTGAGCAAAGTGTAGAGGACCTGACCTATCATCACCGGCCAGGCAATCTGCCATATCGCACTGCCGAGACGGCCGGAGAGGTCAACTGAGCTGAGGCGTGTCTTCTCTGCCAAGAGCGAAGATGTTACTCAAACAGAGGCCGGGCGCAACCAAGGG
>Ga0163202_1000005_pt1 | contig 39144 bp, 31 predicted proteins | sample PL_2010_300m_FD_113540 | JGI IMG/M metagenome (GOLD analysis project Ga0163202, IMG submission 113540) | Freshwater microbial communities from Powell Lake, British Columbia, Canada to study Microbial Dark Matter (Phase II) - PL_2010_300m | ecosystem: Environmental > Aquatic > Freshwater > Lake ... | reverse complement strand
TCCCCCGTCCCTCTATCGCACGGCTGCTGCGCACCGAATCGTGGGGGGCCGCACAGGCCCTGAAAGCGGTGGCGGCACGCGCGAACCGACCGCCGCGACGAAAGGAATAGCATGTTCTCGTCAATCTTCCTGGTAGTTCTGTTCATCGGGATCCTGGTAGTCTTCCATGAGTTCGGCCACCTGGTTGCGGCCAAGCTCTCGCACATCCCGGTCGAGGTTTTCTCGGTCGGATTCGGCCCGGTCATTCTCAAGAAGAAGATCGGTGAAACCGAGTACCGGCTATCGGCCATTCCCCTGGGCGGCTTCATCAAGATGGTCGGCGAGGAAGAGAAAGCCGGGCCCAAACCCGCACCGTCCGACGGGGGCCGCCTCGGCCAACATGCGGTGCCGTCCCCGACCGGCGGCTACATGGACAAGCCGCTGGGCGTCAAGGTCGCCGTCATCGCTGCGGGCCCGGTATCGAACCTCGTTCTTGCCTTCCTTATCCTGCTGGTGCTCTTCGCGGGCTTCGGCCAGCAATACACCGCGCCGGCCGTCTCCCTGAGTGAAAAGTCGGCTGCGTTCGTTGCCGGTCTACGACCCGGCGATACAGTCGTCGCGGTCAACGGCGAGACCATCCCGTCCTTCGACACCTTCGAGGCGCAACTCCAGAAGAACGCCGGAAGGCCGGTCACCATCTCGCTGCGACGAGCCGGCGGGCGACTCGACATAGCATTGTCCGTGCCGGTCGGCTACACCGACTCGCTCATACCGGCGGTCGTGGGTGACGTGTTTCCAGGCACGCCCGCTTCGACCACCGCTATTGGCCCCGGTGATACCATAACCGCCGTGGCCGGCGTCCCCGTAACAAGCTGGCCGCGGTTCACCGAGCTGGTACGGAAGCAGGTCGAAGGGGACTACGAGTTGTCGTGGCGCCGCGGCGGTGTCGTCTACACCGACACCCTGAGGGATTCCATCACCACAGATGCCGAAACCGGCGCGAGAATCAATCTCGCCGGAATCCAGGTCAGCACCGACTGGTACATCTCGCCGCAGATTGCCGCAGTCGTGGGCAGCGTCCGCAAAGGCGGCCCGGCAAGCCGACTCAACCTGCGGCCCGGTGACTCCATCGTCGAGTTCGCGGGCCTTCCGATCCGGGAATGGGCCGACTTCGCCGATGCGGTCTACCCCCGTGGCGACGAGAGCGTTCCCATAGTCTGGCGGCGTGCGGGCCAGGCGATGCAGGGCGTGGTCGCCGTCGCACAGGACGACGAGCGGTTGATGGGACAATCGGGCGGCGGCATCGGCATAACGGCCCGGGTGCCGCATCGCAAGCTGAGTCTGCCCCAAGCCATCGGCGAGGCAGCCAGCAAGGTCGCCACCGTGACCGTCCAAACGTACGTCGTGCTCTACAAGGCGGTTACTATCAAGAACTTCGCCAAGAAGGCGCTCGGCGGTCCGATCATGGTCGCGCGGATCGCCTACGAGGGAGCAAGCTGGGGCTGGGACTACTTCCTGCTCCTGTTCGCCATCCTGTCCATTAACCTGTTCGTCGTGAACCTGCTGCCGGTGCCGGTGCTCGACGGTGGTCGGATTGTCCTGGACCTCATCGCCGGCATCCGTCGGCGCAAGCTGACCGACAGGGAACTCAACTGGGCCGCGGGCATCGGCTGGGCGATGATCGGCGCGCTCGTCGCCTTCACCATCTTCAACGACATACTAAAACTGCTCCACAAGTGAACGTCCTGGCCGTCGCGCTGGCCGACGACTCCCAGCGCTTCATCAGGGGCTACCCGCCGAAGGGAGCCCGACTGTTCCTGCAGCCCAACATCGAGGTGATGCGCCTGGCCACGCTGGTTCAGCCCGGCGACTCCCTGCGATATCTTGACGAACGGGTAGAACCCGCCGAGCAGCCCGAGCGCGGTCTATGCCTGATTCACATCGGTCTGGGCCAGGGCGACCGAGCCCGAGAGCTGCTGCGCAAATGGACCGGCAGCGGGTGCACGCCGGTGTTCTTTGGACCGCAGGTGACATCGTGGCGGGAAAAGGCGCCGGCATGGTGCAACCCCCGCGTGGTCGGCGACATCACCGACATCTGGCACCAGCTGCGAGCCGATGCGGAATCCGGGCAGCTGCAACCACTCTACGTCGCGTCCGGCCGCCCCGGCTATGTCACCCCGCGACAGATCAAGGTCAACCTGGAGATGGACTCCGGCCGGCAGACCATCCAGTTTGTGCGCGGCTGCTTCTGCCCCGAGCCCGTCAAACCGCTCTGTCCCGAACACCTGTACTACGGCAACAACACCTTGATGCGTACTCCCGAGGAGGTCATCGGCGAGGTCATCACCCTGCCGCGCAAGCGCATTCATCTGCTGGACGATGATGTCGCTGCCGCGCCGGACTACTATATGGAGGTCTTCAGTCGACTCCGGAACTATCATCGGCAGTGGGTCGTCACTGCGTCAGACCGGCTGTTTGACAACCCCCGGCTCATCCGTCTCCTGTCCAAGGCCGGTACCAAAGTGGTCTACCTCAACGAATCTTTCCTGCTCGGCCGGCTCCATCGTGCCATCGGTAACCACCAACTGATTCACCGGCTATACCGTCGGGTCAAGTCACTGCAGGCCAACAAGATGCTCGTGGGTGCACGCCTGGTAATGCCCGTGGAGCCGAGCCTGCCGACCGACTACGACAAGATTGCGTCAGTGCTCAGGCAGATTGACCTCGATTTCATCGAACCTCGTTTCCTGGAACCGGACGGCAGCCTGGCGCGCGTGGTCTATCGGCCGATGGTCACCGCGACCGAGCCGGCCTGGTTGAAGAACCGCTTTTACTCCATGGAGACGATAACCGACCGCATGATACGGAGGCCGCGGCGGGTCGGGGTCTTCACGACCGCAGTCTACTTGCTGCCCTATAGCGCGGCCTATCGCCAGAGCTTCCTCGAAGGACTCCCCTGGCCCTAGCCGATCTCAGATTGTCAATTGGCGATTGACGACTGACCCGACATTCGGCATTCGGGAATCGTAATTCGGCAATTCCTATGGAACGGGCTGGACTTTGACGACCTCGGGCACGGCTGCCTTGAGCCGCTGCTCGACGCCGACTGCCAGGGTCATCGCCGAGAACGGACAACCGGAACAGGCGCCGGTCAACTTGAGATGGACCACACCGTCGTCGCCGACACTGACCAACTCGACGTCGCCGCCGTCGGCCTGCAGGTTCGGCCTTATCTCTTTGTCCAGGGTCTCACGGATCTTCGCTCTGGCCTCATCCGTCATGCTGATTTCTCACCTCTCTTGCCGCGTCGCTTCTTGCGTGTTTCAGCCTCTGGCTTCGGGGCTGGTTCAGCGGACTTCGTTTCCTGGGCCTGCACGCGCCAGGCAGCAAAATCCTCGTCCTTGTAGGGCTTCACCGACAGAGTCTTCCCCGCGCACTCGAGCTTCACCGGCTTGCCCACCGGGGTGTCCGAATACCGGGCGGTTATCCGTGCGGCAATTTCGGTGTCCTTCTTTGTCTTCTTCTTAGAACGCAGGATGGCCACCGGTCCCATGACCTCGGCCGGCCTGCACAGAATGTCGTCCTCTCGCGCCAGTTCCTCCAGCCGCTTGTTCTCGGACTCATTCCGGCCGACTACCACCTTCGCCCCGCTATCCAACCGGAAGTGACGGCCGTGCTTGAGCAACTCAATCTCGGAAAGCTCCAACTGGTCTTGTTTGACGGCATCACGCGCCCGTGCTGCGAAATTCTTGTCCAACAGCATGCATCCGGTACCCGGAATCGGGTAGTCGAATATCCCGAACTCGTGTGCCAGCCGTATCTGGCGGCGACGACTGCGACCCTTGAGGTCCAGCAGCCGTTCCCGACGCACAAGCCCGGTCAATTCCGGAATCGTCGGCTCGAGCAGCTTTGCCGACAAGGGCCGGAGCAACCTACCTTCGAGACCCACGGTTTTCTCAATCTGCTTCAGCGACCGTTTGTTCTGACAGATTGCCCGCTGCCCCACCACCTCGCCGGTGAACACGAAGTCGGCCTTGATCTCCTTGGCCAACTCCTTGGCCTTGGCCAGCATGAGGACGATGCAGTCGATGCACGGCGCCAACTGCTTCACGTGTCCGAATTGCGGGGACTTGACCAGTTGCAGGTACGTCTCATCGGCATCTAGAGTCATCAAGCTTGCGCCAACCAGACCTGCCATCTTCGACAGCCTCTCATCCGTCGGCTCGCGACCCGGCACGCCGAACGGCAACCGAAAGCGAAGCGCCACAACCGTGACGCCCTGCTCGGTAATCAGCTTCGTCGCCAGGATGCTGTCGAGCCCGCCCGAAAACAGGCCGACGGCTTTGGACTTGCGGCTCGGGATCATTATCCGGGGTCGCTTCCTTTCTGCGGACAGATTTTGAGTATTATCACTCTCGCATTCAGACCTAGGTTGCCCTCTCTCACGGTCAGAAATTCTAGCCTACGCGTAGTCAGAGTCAAGGCACGCGCTGGCCCCTAGTCCCGATATTGAAAGCCACGAAGACACGCAGTCGAAGGAAACGGAACCTCATCCCTCCGCACCCATCAGTATCGTGTCCTTCGTGCTTCCGTGGCTCCTCTGTCGGTTCCCGGGGACGGACGCCGGACTCACTCGAGTTCGCCCCGGCGTTCCATGTCGGCAAACAGGGCAATCACGGCCTGTTTCATTTTGGCGAACGGCTCAGGCGGAAGTTCGTGCTCAGCGGCCCACGTGTCGAGTTTGGCCATCGCTTTGTCCCGCCAGACCGGCCGGGTCTTGCGTGTCCGGCGCAGCGCGCCGAATACCTTGCGGCCAAAGGCTTTGAGAAAGATGGACATGCTGTCCTTGGAGCTGAGGCGTAACTCGTCCAAGACGTCGTTGAACGTGAAGTGCAGCCTGCGCTCCCACGCATCGGCCCTGGCGCGCCTCACCGCCTGCCGTGCCCGTCTCTCGATATCCGCCTCGGTCCGAACCCGCTGCCCAGCCTTGTGCCTGAGGCCAATGTCATAGTTCTGCGCCCGGTTTCGCTGAGCCGGCAGCAATCCTGCGGTCGCATCAAGCACCGCCCGCTTCGCGCGCTGTTCGAGAACCGGCGGCAGGGAGGTGTACTCGTCAAGCACGTCCATGACCGCGCCGAGACTCTTGCCGCAGGCCCGCAGGTAGTCGAGAATGAAGAACAGCGACTGCCGGCCGGCCTTGCCCTGCTCGAACCGGCTCACTGCCTGCTGCCAGCCACGATTGGTGCCAGGCAACCGGGCGGCCAGTTGCGCCTGCGTCAGACCAGCCTCACGCCGAATCCCGGCCAGCCTCCGACCAAGCACTCGGTTCAGCTCGTCAAGCTCAGACTGCTCGTTCCTCATGGTGTCACGGACCGGAGAATACTACAAATAGAGCTACAGCTCATCAAGTCGGTCGGTATCTTAACTTGGTCATTAGTGATTAGTTATTAGGCATTGTCGAATCTCCCCCACCCCTTTCCCCCCACTCTTGGGCAAGCTATCTGTCCAGCTATTGGCCAAGCTACTCGTCCAGCTACTTGGCAAGCTACTCGACAAGCTACTGGTCAAGCCACTCGACCAGCTACTGGACAAGCTACTTGACCAGCTACTGGACAAGCTACTCGACCAGCTATTGGACAAGCTACTTGACCAGCTACTGGACAAGCTACTCGACCAGCTATTGGACAAGCTACTTGACCAGCTATTGGTCAGGCTACTCGACCCGCTATTGGTCAAGCTACTCGACCCGCTATTGGTCAAGCTACTCGACCAGGCATTGGACAGGCTATCTGACCAGCTCTCTACTAAGCCCTTTGAACGACAGAGGCGAGTTGGCCGACGCTGACTCCAACCCATTCCGCAGGTCTGCAAGAGCAAGCCGCCCGCAACGATGCGGGCAGCCTGAGACTAACATGACCGAATTGCGCTCGGGCAATTCGGATCGTGTCCCGAGCCGGAGCCTACTCGGTCAGAACCACCTTCCTACTGAAGCGTTTGCTCTCAGCGCTCAACGTACAGAAGTAGACGCCGCAGGCGCAACTGCGCCCCTTCGCGTCCTGCCGGTTCCACGCTAGGTTGTGGTGGCCCGGCCTCTCGTCGCCGTCCCTATTTTGGGGACACTTTACTTAATTGGCGCTGGACTGCGGTTTGGGGCCTCGCTTGCGCGGAGCCAGAGCCCTGCCGATCTTCGCTTCGAGTGACTCCACGAACTTGGGATTGCCCAGCGGTCGGCCGGTGCGCAGGTGACGACGCAGTATCTCCGTATCAGTGCTGTCGGGCTCGGTGCTTAGATACTCGCGCCAGTCAGCAACACGGCCCAGCATCGGCTTCACCTTCACCAGCACATCATCTCGTTTCCTCACATGGGCTGCCGCGCTCGACCACGCATACTGCCAGGGTCGCTCGACCAGTCTTGCCCGGACCGGGTTCAGTTCGACGTAGCGCACTGCCGCCAGCAGATACTGCTCATCCAGCGGGTACGACGAGAACCTTCCCTGCCACAGATACCCACGCCAGTTCTCCCGCTGATTCACTCGCACCGTGTACCGGCGATGGGCCTCGCCGATCGCCCGGGCCAGTCCCTGCTCATTCTCGGGCGCAGCCACTAGATGCACATGGTTGGACATCAGGCAGTAGGCCCAGATCTCAACATGCTCCTGCCCGCACCACTTCGCCATCAACCGCAGGTATGCCTTGTAGTCCGCCGTGCTGAAGAACACCGGCTGACGCCGGTTGCCACGCTGCACCACATGATGCGGAACGCCCGTCGCTACCACTCGCGCTATTCTGGCCACAATTGAGCTTACACCGAACCGCCCATCGGTCAAGGGTAATTAAGTATTGTGTCCCCGAAACTCCCCGAAACTCCCATCAATCCTCCTTACGGCAGCATCGTGCTGCCCGTAGACTAGTTTCCCAACCATAGCAGACGCGCGAGTTGAGCAGTCACGTCGGCTCGGGTCAGAACAAGGAAATACGGGCCTGGAACCGCCCTGCCGCCACCAAGAGTCGAGCCGTCCCAAAAGGCCGTGCCGATTCCCGAGCCGGACCGGTCGCACGCTGGCCGTGCGACCAGCCTTCCTGTTCCGTCGAACACCGCGAGCTTCTCTCCGACACCCGTGTCCTGCCACGTTATCCGGACGTGACTCCGTGCGGGGGTGGACGAAAGGTTGAGCGGCCTGCTCAGGACGCCGGACGGGAGTTCCCCGACACTACTGGCATCGCCCACTCGCTGCGCCCAGACGCTGGCAGCGCCCAGCCATGCGACTAGCGCACCCCCGGCTCCGTCCGGAACAGCCGTCGGGATCCACTGTCCCCCGAGTGTATCGTTACGCACCCAGACCCCGGAATCGCCCCAGCATAGGCGGCCAGCCGTGTCAATCCTCTGAGAACGAATGTCCCAATCCCGGCCGTCGTTGACCAGCCACGCGGCGACTGCGCCGCCTCTCGCATCAGTCACGGCTGCAAAATCCCAGCCCTCATCTGAGAAAGTGGGGCCCAGAACAACGCCCGTCGTGTCCCAGACCCGGCGTCCTGACGAGTCCAGGCTTTGTCCGGTGACTACGTAGAGGCTGTCTCTGTTCTCCTCCCAAACGCAGATAGTCCGACCGCCGCCACCGCTCAACGCCACAGCAGTCCAGATTCCGAGACCCTGGTAGAAGGGACTCACGCCGCAGCCGGAATCGCTCCACATTGGATTGCCGCCTGCGTCCAGTTGCTGAGCCCATACGCGCCAACCCGAGGCCGTCTGAGCGCTCCAGACCACCACAAATCCGTCATCGTTAACCAGGACAGAAGGAATCGCCACACGGCCGTATGCCTGGGAACTCACAAGCACACCGCCGTGTGCCCAGAGCTCAGTCCCGGTGCTGTCGAGACGCTGGGCCATCACCCTCCAGGAGCTGCCAGCCCAAGCCGCCCAAACCACGACGATGCCGCCTTGCGCGTCCGCGCAAACGGCTGGCGGGAAGTTTTCGATCGTATCGCAAGACAGAACAGACGTCCACGAGATTCCGCCGAGACTGTCAACTCTGGACACGGCCACCGTGCAGCCAGGAATCTCGAAGTGGGTCCACGCCACGTAGGCCCCGCCACGCTCGTCGCTCGCGAGCGCCGGCCAGTAGACCACGTCCTCAGTAGTAGTCCCGGTCACAAACGTGCCGAGCGGCCCCCACCTGACGTTCCCCGCCGAGTCGACTCGCTGCGCCGTGACCTTGTAGCAGTTAGGAATACCTCCCCAGTCGCTCCAGGCGGCTATCGCCCCGCCGGCGCAGTCACCCACCGCAGCGTAGGTGACCCCACTGCCGATGTCAGCCCGCAGCGGCACGCCGTCGGTCTGCCAAAGGGCGTCGCCTTCGCTGCTCACCCGCTGCGCATACACGCACTTCGAGCCAGCACGATTGTCGAACCAGACGACCACGGCACCCCCGCAGCCATCAGCGACTGCGGCCGCACCCCAATAGCACGTGCCGGCGCAAAGCTCGACGCCGCCCTCCTGCCAGAAGACGCGGCCCTGGCCAAACACCGCCCCCGCCCCCAGCGCGACGGCAAGCACTATCACCGCCCCGGCTCGGTTGTTGAGAGAAACGAATCTACCACACGGTCCACGGATGCTCACGATGCTCATACTTGCCTCCGACTACGGACCGACCAATGCAGACTGGTGTCGAGAAGAACTCATGGCGCAGCCCCTTGCTCCGCCACTCTCGACGCCCTTGTTGCGGCAATTGTAACCCTCGCCCGTTCGGTGTCAAGCAGAATCAACCGGCGGAATCAACCGGCGGCACGGGCGGGTAGACTCCAACCGTTCAGTTCCTTGAATATCTCAACCTTCACGCTATAATCCACGCCGACCGGTCCGTGCAGCGAACAAACCTGTTGAATTCGGAGGAGAATGTGGCTGGTAGTACAATCGTAACCATGCCCGGCGATGGCATCGGCAAGACCGTATTGCCCGAGGCCATCCGGGTTCTTGACGCAGTCGGTTTCAAGGCGGATTATGTCCCCGGCGACATCGGCTGGGAGTTCTGGTGCAAAGAGGGCAACGCACTGCCGGACCGGACCATCAAACTGCTGGAGCAGCACAAGATCGGCCTGTTCGGAGCGATAACCTCCAAACCCAAGGACAAAGCACTGGCCGAAATCGACTCGGCCTTGCAGGACAAAGGGTTCCAATACTTCAGCCCGATTGTCACGATGCGCCAGCACTTCGACCTCGACATCTGCATTCGGCCCTGCAAGTCGTTCCCGGGCAACCCACTCAACTTCATCCGGCGAAAAGACGGAGGTTCTGAGGAGCCGAAGGTCGACGTGGTCATTTTCCGTCAGAACACCGAAGGCCTCTATTGCGGCGTCGAATGGACCAATCCGCCGGCCGATGTCCGAAAAGCCCTGGAGACCCACAAGAAGATGAAGGCGTTCGCCAGAGTCCCGTCCGAGGAGATGTCGATATCGCTCCGCATCTTCACCCGCTCCGCGTGCCAGCGCATCGTCCACGCCGGGTTCGAGTATGCGAAGCAGCACGGCTACAAATCGGTGACCGTCTGCGAGAAGCCCAACGTCATCCGGGAGACCTCCGGCATGATGGAGGCCGAAGCCAGGAAGATCGCGAAGGAGTACCCGGGCATCGCGCTGTGGTCGACGAATATCGACGCCCAGATGATGTGGCTGACCAAGAACCCCGAAGATTACGGCGTCATCGTATCCGGCAACATGTTTGGTGACATCGTGTCCGACGGATTCGCCGGCCTGGTGGGCGGGCTCGGTTTCGCCTGCTCAGCCAACATCGGCCGCGACGTTGCGGTCTTCGAACCCACGCATGGCTCGGCCCCGAAGTACGAAAAGCTCTCACCGTCTATCGTCAACCCGGTGGCAATGATACTCGCGGCCGGCATGATGCTCGACCACATCGGCGAGAATGTGATGTCGGAACGGATCAGCGCCGCCGTCGCCAAAGTGATAACCAAAGGCAAGGTTCGCACCTACGACATACTCAGGCTTGCCGGCGGCCCCGACGTATTCAATTCCGGCGCTGCCACAACGCAGCAGATGACCGACGCCGTCATCGCGGAATTGTGAGGCGAACGTGATAACTACCCAGGACATTGAGAGGCTGTTCCACAAACAGCTCTCCCCAATCCAGAATGAGACTACGCGCGACCAGACTGTAGCGACGTGGGTCGAGGCTGCAAGGCTGGGCGACTGGCAGTCGGTTGAGGATCTCAAGGCTATGCCGTTCACACTGCTGACCAAGACCCACGGCATTTCGCTGGTGGACCACACGATCGCCGTGACCGAGGGTGCCGTGGCGCTTGCCCGGGCCCAGGCCAACGCGTATGCCCACATGCCGTACAAGGTGAACATGGACCGCCTGATTGCCGGTGGGCTGCTGCACGACGTCGGCAAGTTGGTTGAAACTGAAAAGGACGAAAAGGGCGGGTTCAGGAAGAGCCGGAAAGGCATGTACGCCCGCCATCCCATATCCGGAGCGATTATCGCAGCCCGCTGCGGCATGCCTGACGACGTCATCAACACTATCGCCTGTCACGCCAAGGAGGGCGATGGTGCGCCAAAGGTGCTCGAAACTGTCCTCATCCACCAGGCCGATTTCGCGACGTTCGACCCGCTCGTGATGATGGAAAAAGGACAGCTCATTATCTGACCATGGCCACCATCGTCGAGAAGATAATCGCGGCCCACTCGTCGGCCCGGTCCGTCAGCGCCGGCGACATCGTCGAGCTTGGCATCGACGTGCGGGTTGCACGCGACTTCGGCGGCGCGAACGTGGTCAAGAACCTCGAGGACAACGGCCTTGGCGTTGCCGACCCCGCGAAGACATTCTTCACATTCGACTGCAACCCGACCGCTTCCGACCAGAAGTACGCGGCCAACCAGCAGGCCTGCCGCGTCTTTGCCCGCAACCATGGCATCAAGGTCTACGATGTTGACGCCGGCATCGGGACCCACCTCGCGATTGACAACGGGCTGGTCGGCCCCGGCGACACCATCGTCTCGACCGACTCGCACGCCAACATCCTCGGCGCCATCGGCACGTTCGGCCAGGGCATGGGTGACCAGGATATCGCCCACGCCTGGGCATTCGGCAAGGTCTGGTTCGAGGTACCGGCCACGGCGAAGGTCGAACTGGTCGGACTGCCCAAACCCGGCACAACTGCCAAGGATGTCGGCCTTGCCCTGCTCACTCACTTCGGCGCGAACGGCCTGCTTGGGCTTGCCGCCGAGGTCTACGGCGAGTACGCGGACAGGCTCAGCCTCGACGGCCGAATGACCATCGCCTCGCTGGGCACCGAGATGGGCGCGATCATCATGTTCTTCCCGCCGAGCCAGCCTATCACGGACTACTGCCGAACCAGGACGAGGCGCGAATTCGCCCCGGTCCAGGCCGACCCGGACGCGGCATACGAACGCACCGAGCGAATCGACATCACCGACCTCGAACCGCTCATCTCGCGTCCCGGCCACCCGGAAGACGTGGTCACGGTCGCCTCGGTGGCCGGGCGCAAGATCGACTCGGCCTTCATCGGTTCCTGCACCAACGGCCGGATGGATGACCTGAAGGCTGCCGCCGAAGTGCTCAAGGGCCGCAAAGTCGCGCCCGGCGTCGTGCTCAAGATAGTGCCGACGACCGATGCGATCTGGCACGAGGCAATGCGTTGCGGCATCATCGAGACTTTCAAGCGGGCCGGCGCCCTGGTCGGCAACGCCGGATGCGCCGGCTGCGCAGCGGGCCAGATCGGCCAGAACGGACCGGGCGAGGTAACCGTCTCCACCGGCAACCGAAACTTCCCCGGCAAACAGGGCAAGGGTGACGTCTACCTGGTGTCGCCGGAAACCGCTGCCGCATCGGCAGTGGCCGGGGCCATCGTCAACCCGGGAGCAATACCGGTCAGGCCGGCGCTCTTCAAGCCGAAACCTATGGCCAAGGCCTCACACGAACACCACGCCCCGCCGGCTGCACCGCTGGTTGTCGAGGGCCGCATCTGGCTCATCCCGAAGGACAACATCGACACCGACATGATATTCCACAACCGCCACCTCACCATCACCGATGTCCGCGAAATGGGAGAATACACCTTCGGCAACCTTCCCGGCTGGGAGCACTTCAGCAAGAACGCCCAGCCCGGCGACATCATCGTGACCGGCAAGAACTTCGGGGCGGGTTCCTCGCGCCAACAGGCGGTCGACTGTTTCAAGAGCCTGCGAGTCGCCCTATTGATTGCGCGCTCGTTCGGGGCCATATACTTCCGCAATGCGGTCAACGCCGGGTTCCCGGTCATGACCGCGGACCTACTTGAATCCGGCCTCAAAGACGGTGAACACATTCGGGTCAACCTGGCGACCGGCGTGATTGAACTGCTGGCGACCGACGTGAAAGTCCAGGGTCGCCCATTCCCGTCGGTCCAGCTCGAAATCTACCGGAAGGGCGGCCTGCTTGGCCAGCCGCACGGCCAGTAAGGACTACTGATGCCGATGACTTTTGCCGAGAAGGTTCTGAGCCGCAAGGCGGGCAATAAGGCTGCCCGAGCGGGTGAACTCGTCACCTGCAAGCCCGACCGGCTCCTGATGCACGACAACGCGGCGGCCATCACCGACAAGGTGGCCAGGGACATGGCCGAGTTCGGTATCTCCGACCCGGAACAGCCGGTCATCGTACTCGACCATGTCATCCCTGCCTCTGACGAGAAAACCGCAACCAGTCACAAAAAGATACGGGAGTTTGTGAGAAAGTACGGCATCAAACACTTCTTCGACATCGGCACCGGCGTCTGCCACCAGGTGATGGTCGAGAAGGGACTTGTCCTGCCCGGGATGCTTGCGGTCGGCTCGGACTCCCACACCTGCTCGTACGGCGCGGTGAACTCGTTCGCCACCGGTATCGACCGCACCGAGGCGGCGGCCCTGCTCCTGACCGGTGAGACCTGGTTCAAGGTCCCGGAGACAATCCGCATCACTCTCAAAGGTCGGCTGCCGGAGATGGTGTCGGCCAAGGACCTGATTCTGAACATCATCGGCAAGGTCGGCGCTGACGGCGCGGATTACTGCTCGGTCGAGTTCTGGGGCGACATCGCCCACCTGACCATCGACGACCGGTTCACGATCGCGAACATGGGCGTTGAGATGGGCGCGAAGAACGCTGTCTTCCCGGTGGACGAAGTCACCAAGGGCTACCTGCAGGAAATCGGCGTCAAGCGCATATCATGGAACCCGGAATGGGCAGACGAGGGAGCGACCTACCGGCAGGAGTTGAGCTGGAACCTGGCCGAGATTGTGCCTGCGATTGCCATCCCTCATAAAGTGGACAAGTACAAGCCCGTTACCGAGCTCGCCGGCATGGAAATCCAGCAGTGCCTCATCGGAACCTGCACCAACGGTCGGGCCAGCGACCTCGCGGTCGCTGCCCGAATCCTCTGCGGAAAGCAGGTATCAGCGAACACCCGGCTGCTGATACTGCCCGCCTCCCGGACTGAGCTCGAAGAGGCGCTCGACGCCGGCGACATCCAGACCCTTGTATCCGCCGGGGCCGTGCTGCTCCCGCCGGGCTGCGGTCCGTGCCTTGGCGCTCACCAGGGTTGCCTTGCGCCGGGTGAGAAGTGCCTCTCTACCTCGAACCGCAACTTCAAAGGTCGGATGGGCTGCAAGGATGCAGAAATCTACCTTGCCTCGCCGGCGACTGCTGCCGCGACCGCACTAACTGGCAAGATCACAGACCCGCGAGAGGTGGTGTGAGATGAGAATCTGGTCTTACGGCGATGACATCAACACCGACATGCTCTTTCCAGGCAAGTACACGTACACGTGTGCAAAGCCGGACGAAATCAAGCCACACTTGCTCGAAGACCTCGACCCTGAGTTCGCCAAAGCAGTGCGGCCGGGCGACATCATCTTTGCAGGCAAGAACTTCGGCTGCGGCTCATCGCGGGAGCAACCGGTAGTCGGTCTGAAGGCGGTCGGCATCGAGGCAATCGTAGCCAAGAGCTACGCCCGCATCTTCTATCGTGCGGCCATCAACCAGGGACTGCTGCTGATCGAGTGTCCCGAAGCGGTGACGGCGTACAAACCCGGGATGCCTGTCGAGCTGCTCCTGAGAGAGAGCTCCATCAGGATCGGTACCCAGACGTTCAAGTTCCCGACATTGCCGCCGGAAATCCTCGCGATACGCGACGCCGGCGGCCTGCTCGAATACACTCGCGCCCGGCTCCGGGCCAAGGCCGGTGCGAAGTGAGCGTGGCAAGCGCGGGACGCCGCGACCCGGACGTCCGTTCCGACCTCTGGGTCGAACTCGAGCTGCGCAAGTCCGGGGGTATTGAGCTTGACATCAAGAGTAAGGTCGATTTCATGTATGGTGAGGCCAACCGCAAGCTGGTGCTCGATACGCTCAAGACCCTCGGGGTTCAGCACGCCCACGTCACAATCGAAGACACCGGTGCTTTGCCTTTCGTCATCATGGCCCGGCTCGAAGCCGCCGTCCGCCGCGCCGAGGGACATGACCGAGACCCTTCTGGGGTCTCGGATCGTGTCCCGTGCCGCTCTTGCCTGCCCGCGCCCGGCCCCAGCTTCGCCCTGCCCTCGGCGCGCGACCGGTGGCGCCGTTCGCGACTCTACCTGCCCGGCAATGAACCCAAGTTCATGCTCAACGTGAGAATCCACCAACCCGACGCCGTGATACTCGACCTCGAGGATTCGGTCCCGGCCGAAGACAAGGATGCTGCACTGCTGCTGGTGAGAAATGCCCTTGTTGCGCTCGACTTCGGCGCTTGCGAACGGATGGTGCGTATCAACCCGCTTCCGGCAGGTCTGAACGAAGTAGAAGCCCTTGTTCACGCCGGAGTGAATGTCATCCTGATTCCCAAGTGCGAATCCGCAGAACAGGTCAAAGAGGTCGATGCCCGCGTCTCCTCCGCCTTGTCCTCATTCGCCAATCGTCATTCGTCATTCGACACTTACCTGATGCCGATTGTCGAAACCTGCGAAGGCATGTTCAGGGCGCGCGAGATTGCCGGCGCATCGCCACGAATCGTCGCTCTCACCTACGGACTCGAGGACTACATCCTCGACCTCGGCGGCATCAAGACGCCGGCCGGGCTTGAGAGCCTCTGGGCTCGCTCCCAGGTGGCGAACGCCGCCAAGGCTGCCGGTGTCCAGGTAATCGACACCGTCTTCGCCGACATCGATGACATGGATGCGCTACGGACAAGCTGCCGCGCCGCCATAGAACTGGGGTTCGAGGGCAAGGGCTGCATCCATCCGCGCCAGGTCCAGGTTGTGAACGATGAGTTCACGCCCTCGGCCGACGAAATCGAAGAGGCACAACGGATCGTCCTTACGTTGAAGGAAGCGCAGGCGCAGGGCCGGAACGTGGTGGCCCTCGGTTCCAAGATGATTGACCCGCCGGTCGTGGAGCGTGCTTTGCGCACCATCGCCATGGCGATCTCGTTCGGTCGGCTCCCCGCAGACTGGGCGTCCACCCCTGTCACCCCGAGTGCTCGTTCCGACGGTGGCGAAGCCACACAAAGCGAATCGAGGGGTCTCTCAGGCGAGATTCCTCCAATCGCGACTCCGTCACTCCGTCGGAATGACAAGAAGGACAAGGGCGACTAGGTGGACCTCGTGAAGAACGCGCTCGGCCGGCTGGTCCCGACCGAGGTCAACGGCAAGCCGGCGATCCCATTCCAGGGCGTAGGCAAGCATCGGCCCAGCGGCCGCAAAGCCTGCCCGCCAATCCCGACCTGCCTCGACTACCCTGAAGACGGCAACAAAGTCGTAGTCGACCTCGGGACCGCACTGGAAAAGGCCGGCATCCGCAGCGGTATGACCATCTCGACTCATCACCACTTCCGTGATGGCGATACCCTCCCTCTCCAACTCTTTGACATCTGCGCCGAGATGGGTCTCAAAGACCTGGTCTGGTATCCGTCGGCTGCTTTCCCCTGCCACGCGCCCATCACAAAACACCTCGAATCCGGCGTCATCCACCACATCGAGGGGAGCCTCAACGGCCCGCTCGGTGACTACTGCACGCAGGGCAGGATGCGGGGGCTGGGCGTGCTTCGCTCGCACGGCGGCCGGGCCCAAGCAATCCAGGACGGCGAAATCCACATCGACATCGCTGTCATCGCGGCGCCGACCGCTGACCAGTTCGGCAACGCCAACGCCGTCCACGGCGAGACAGCCTGCGGCGTGCTCGGCTATGCTCCTGCCGACGTAGCCTACGCCGACCGCACCATCATAGTCACCAACAACCTCGTCCCGTTTCCAGCAATCCCCATCCAGTTGTCCGGCACGCACGTTGACATGGTCGTGCGGCAGGACAACATCGGCGACCCCAAGAAGATTGTCTCGGGCACGACCCAGACTACCCGCAGCCCGGACCGGCTCTACATCGCCGAACTCACGGCCAAGTTCATACGTGACTCCGGCATCATGCGCGACGGGTTCAGCTTCCAGGCCGGCGCCGGCGGCGTCTCGCTAGCTTTTGCCATCTACCTTGCCGACATGATGAAGCAGGCCGGGGTCAAAGCAGGATGGCTCCACGGCGGCTCGACCCGGTACCTCGTGAAGATGCTCGAGGACGGCCTTGCGCCAGCGCTGGTTGACGGCCAGGCATTCGACGAAGACGCAATCCGCTCCATTGCCGTCAACCGCGGCCACATCTCCACCAGCCCCCTGGTCAGCTACAACTTTCACGCCAAAGGCAACTACATCAACCTGCTCGACGTAGCCGTGCTCGGCGCGACCGAGGTGGACCCGAACTTCAACGCCAACGTGGTCACCCATTCCGACGGCCGCCTGCTCCACGGCATCGGTGGCTGGCAGAACTGCATGCAGGCCCGCTGCACCATACTCTCGGTGCCGGCGATGCGCGACCGGATGCCGGTCATCGTCGACGAAGTGACAACGCTCTGCGCCCCGGGCGAGCTGGTTGACGTCATCGTCACCGAACTCGGCATCGCCATCAACCCGCTGCGCCAGGACCTGCTCGACGCAGTGAAAAGCAAAGGCCTTCCTGTCCGGCCCATCGAAGACATCAAAGCCGAAGTCGAGCGCATCTGCGGCAAACCAGCCCTTCCCAAGCACGGCGACAAGGTAGTGGCCGTGGTCAAATGGATTGACGGTACCGTCCTCGACTCGGTTTTCCAGGTAGGCTAGCAGCCAGCGGCTAGGAGTTGGCAGAACTCCGGCCCGCCGCGCCGCAGCCGCTCTCGCCGGCAGCTACTTCGTCAACCTCGCTGCCAGCACCGCCCCTCAACCTCGCTGGCTAACGAAAGCGCCAGCGCGGGCGCTACTCCTCGTGGTACTCGTAGATCTCGTCGTCTTCTACTGCTGCCGGGCCGTTGTACGAAATCGAGATGCGGTGGGACGCGCCCAGCTTGCCGTAGGGCGCAAAGGCGTAGTCCACACCGATTCCGTGCAGGGAAAGGCCCAGCCCGGCCCGCAGACCTGAGAACCCATCAACGTCCGACCCGGTCCGATACCCGACCCTGAGCGCGAGCACTTGGACCGGACGGCACTCAACCCCGGCCGCGATGCCCGGCTTCTCGGTTTCGGACAGGATGAAGTCCTGCGTGACTCCAATGATGCCACGGTCGTAGCGCCAGCCGAGGCGGGCCTGCAAGGGCAGGCCGTAGCTCTCCTCGTACAGGCTTTGCCTTGGTTCCGATGTTCGCGACCGAAAGGCCGGCCCTCAGGCCTTTCAGCGGGGTCTTGTACATCGCGCCCGCGTCGACCGCCACGGCCGAGGTCGAAAGGCTCTCCTGCTGCTGGTGGATGAACTTGAGCCCCAGGCCGAATGAGAAGTCGGAGACGCTCCGGGCGTAACCGGCATTCAGCGACCAGTCTGCCGCCGAGACTGTGTAGCCGGGGATGGTCTCCCCTCGTATGTTGATGCCCTGGATTGAACCTGAGCCCCAGTAGTCGAACGCCAAGCCGAACTTCCCCAGCGCCTCGTTGCCATACACGCCCGCCACGTACTCATGGTTCATGTCCAAGAACCATTGGTTGTGGGCCAGGAGGGCATTGTAGGTGGGGACGTTCGCCAGTCCGGCCGGGTTGTAGAACAAGGCCGAGGCGTCGTCGATGTAGGCCACGGCCGCCTCGCCCACGCCACAGACGCGCGGCCCGACCGGTATCTTCAAAAACGCGGCCCCGGTCTGGGCTGAAAGCAGCGCGGGCAGCAGGAGCCCGACCAGGACATAGATAGTCACGAAAGCACGAAGTGGGATGAAACGAAGCCGATTCTGTCGATGCCGATCCGTTTCGTGGATTTCGTGTCTTCGTGGCATCATGGTTCTTTCCATTCCGTCCTCCTATCGTATGACAGAAAGTTTGCCGACCTTGCTCGCGCCGTCCTTCGCGACTACCAGGTAAACGTAGATGCCGCTGGCCACCTCTGCTTTCCACGCGACGTGGCCGTCCCCAGACTCGGTCGCGCTCCAGACCGACTGTCCCGACGCGTCGTATACGGTCACGCGCGCTCCCGCGGTCAGGCCTTGGAAGTGGATGGCATCATGTTCCGGGTTCTGGTTCGGCTTGAACGGTATCGGCGCTACTCGGAGCGAGTCAAGGCTCTGCCGCGGCTGCGGGCCGTGCACGGCCAGGAAGAAGCTGTCCCGCACGAAGTAGCCGACCGTATCGTACGCGTCGATGGTAACCAGGCCGGCGCAGTCGTCAAGCGAAGTGCCGTCCGGCACGACCACAGCCAGAGTACATTCCACAACCTGACCGATATCAAGGTATGTGGGCAGGTTGAGCACGTAGACGCTGCAAGGGACTGTCCCCGCACGGGGGCTGTCCCCAGTGGTCACCGTTGCCTCAACCTTGAACTCTCGCAGCGACGAGCGACTCGGCCCGTCTTCCGCATCCGGGTTGTAGGACTCGGCGGTATTGACGAGCATGAACCTGGCTTTGCCACTGGGCAAGTAGACCGGCTGCGCTCGTACGTTCATCGTGTCACGGACCAAGTCCAACGAGTCATCGTCCACGTCGATGTCCCCGAGCTTCCTCACAAGTGCGTAGAATGTCTCCTCTGTCAGGAAGCCCAGCGAATCCCGGCCCGTGATGGTGACCGGGCCGTGGTAGTCTCCGTCCCTCAAACCCGGCGGCACATACACCGCCAGCGTGCAGACAACCGTCTGACCCTGCGCCAAGAACTGGGGTAGATTCGGGATGAGAATGCTGTCGATGGCACCGCCCGCGCCGGCGAGCGTGCCGGTGAAGCTCAGGGAATCTACCCAGGATTGGCTTGGCCCGTCGGTGGAGTCCGGGTTGTAGGACGCGCTCGTATTGGCCAGGATGAACTCGCCCAGTGCGTACTCGGTATACTCCAACGGCGGTCCGGATGAGACCAGCCGCGGCCGGACACGTATGGTGTCGGCGACGACGTCGAGCGAGTCGTTGTCCACGTCCAAGTCGCCGAGCTTCATCACAAGCACGTGGAACGTCTCTTCTACAAACAGACCCGCCGAGTCCTTGCCGGTGATCGTAATCGCCCCAGCGTAGTCACCACTCCTCAGCCCCGGCGGTAGGTACACCGCCAACGTGCAGACTAGGGTCTGGCCCTGCGCCAGCGACGCGGGCAAGTTCGGGAGAAGGATACTGTCGATAGTCCCGCCCGGGCCGGTAAGCGACCCCGTGAAGCTCAGAGAGTCTACCGGGGACACGCTCGGGCCGTCAACGGTGTCCGGATTGTACGACGCGCTCGTGTTCGCAAGGATGAACTCACCGAGTGCGCTTGAACCCGAACCCCTGAGCCGAATCGTGTCACCAACGACGTCGAGCGAGTCATTGTCCACGTCGAGGTCCCCGGGACCGTAGAACTGGAATATCCCCAGCCCGTACTCGTACGCTACGAAGATGAGGCCACGATCCACCGCTACGCCATAGGCCCAGCCCGGTGTGTCATAAAACCCGACTTCAACCGGATGGGCGGGGTCGGCGATCGAGATGACCCGCAAACCGGAATCCGCGACGTAGGCGTAGTTCCCATGCACGGCCACACCTAAGGCCCTGCCAGGCGTGTCACAATACCCGACCTCGAATGGGGCCGTCGGGTCGGCTACTGAGATGACCCGCAAGCCGGCCGTTACGACCGCGGCGTAGACGTAGTGCCCTTTCAAGGTCAGCGCGATAAGCTTGTCAGGAGTCCTAAAGGACCCGACCAAGGCCAGCTGCGCCGGGTCGGCGACTGAGATGACGTCCAATCCCGATGAGCTGCGAGCGACATACGCATAGTCACCATCCACGGCCACATCAAAAGCAAAACCATACGTCCCCCCACTCCAGTTCCCGATCCTGACCGGATGCGTCGGGTCAACAACCGAGAAGACCGACAAACAGGAGTCCTGCTCCGCGAGATAGGCAAAGCCGCCGCTGGCTGCCACGCCCATTGCACCGGGTCCCGCATCCCAGTACCCGACCTCGACCGGGTGCGTCGTGTCGGCAATTGAGACAATCCAAAGACCATAGCTATTGTCCGCGACGTAGGCATAGTCCCCGCGTACCACGACGGCGTGAGCCCCGCCGCCCCCTCCGGACCTTTCCCAGTACGCGACCTCGACCGGATGCGCCGGGTCGGCGACTGAGATGACACGCAACCCCTGATCCGCAACAATGACATAGGCCCCGACTATGGCCATGCGCCCGGGCCTTCTCCCGGACGTACAGTGACCGACGGACCGGACGTTGAGCGAATCAGCCCGCGCCGCGCCGGACAGCAGCAGGCCCAAACAGAATACCAATGCTGGTGCTTTCATCGCGTAGCCTCCGAATGTTGGTGGTAGCTCTCTGGGGCCTGCTCTTCGGGGACGAGGAACGTCCCTTGCGTAAGCCAATTCGTGCCGCTCAAGCGTTGATGGCAAACGGCAGATGTCATGATCGGCCTCGCCAATATTATGGACCGGATTCACAGACTGTCAACACAACGTCAGCTTCGGCGTCTCCGCAATCGGTTCCGTGGTCAACCCAGGCACGGAAACCCCGGTGCGGGTCGCCCCCAAGGGCGACCCGCACGGTGTAGCTCCGGGAACCAATTGCGTCAGGGCGTGGTTATCTTGATGTACGGTGGGTTGTTGCTAGTCGCCCCCTTGGCAAGGCCCCAGATAGAGGCTTCCCAGGCGGCGGTGTCGGGAGTAATCCAGCCGGTGTAGTAGTCCCCACCGTCGGGGTAGTCGTCGGCGAGCATGGTTATTTCGGCGCAGGCTGAATCGGAAAGCGGAATCGCGTACAAACCGCTACTCCCGTGGCATATGTCTCCTGCGATGCTGTCTGCATACCACGCATACCAGAACAGGAGTTCGTCCGAGATACTCCTCGGGTCACTCGAGAGCGCGGTGACGACGAGACGGAAGTTGGTATCACCGCTTTGGGCGTGCAGGTAGTAATAGAGAGTGCACGGCCAGATTTCGTTCTCCGCATTCTCTATGTAGGGTATTTCGAAGACAGCGAAACCGTTCGAGCGCGGGTTTTCCTCACCGTCCTGATTCTTCTTATCTCCCCACTTGATGTTGGGAACGTCACGGGAGTACGGTGCAATGCCAAACGGCGGATCCTCGAAGTAGTCGATGTGGCCCGTGGCGTCTTCGTCGTCGGGGACATCGGCGATGACCACAGATGCCGTCCGTGCTTCGTTCGGAAGACCGAACGGCTGGTCGCAGCCGACCAGCATGATGATTGCCAGCGTGATGAGCGCCAGCGGTAGTTTGTAGGACATCTGTCCTCCTAGTTGTCAAGGACAGTCTTGCGCACGGTTGCACCTCGCGGTGCGCTTGGCTGAATCGGCGTTGGGGGTGGCGCCTCGCTACCTCGGTCAACCCTATGCTGACCTGAAGGCCAGCGCCTATAATAATACCCCCCCCGCCCTTTTGTCAAGAAACAACGCCGTCAAGCCTCAACACCGGTGACCGCCAAGGCGGCGGTTCTGCTGCTGCAGTCCAAAGCAACGCTACTTGCGCCGGAGTTGGCGGTCGAGGCCGCCAGTACGCTGGCGCGAGTGACCAGTTTCCAGTTGTCAGTTTGCAGTAGTCGGAAACGGGCGGCTCCCCGCGAGAACGCAGGACGGCGGACTTCAGAGAATCCAGAAATCAGAGTCCAGAAACCAGAATGCAGAATTACAGAACCGCACCTAACGCCGACACCCGCACCGACAGCACGCTGCAAGAACGCAGAGCGGCGAACTTGCGGGCCGTCTCGCTCTGGGTCACCCGGACTGGCATGCGCAGGCGTCTCAACCTCAAGCCCCGCTCCTTGGTCATCGGCAAGTCGTCCGTTTTCCGGCTCGACCATTACCTCTGGATATGTAGTAAACAACATTCTCCCCCGACCGCCAGTCCTTGTCCTAACTCCCCTATTCCCAAGCCCCTAGCCCCTATTCCCTTTCCGACCCCTCCTATGCCTCCCCAGTAGCTACCCACATAGCTTCCGAAGTCACGACTCGAGGAGTGTCCCGGGGAACGATGCGGGCTACTTGTTCGGCTACGTCCACCGCTACTTTGTCCGCCACCTTCCGAGCAACGACCAGAACTCCTTGTCCGGTTCCTTGCCGAGTAACGAGTCAGGTTCCGTCCCAAGGTCATTGCCGGGTTGCAGTCCACATTCCCGTCCAAGTTCCTTCCCGGATCCCTCTGCAGATAACTTCGCAGCCAACTTGCTGAGCTTCTTGGAGAGGAACCAGGGAGGTTCCGGCGCATGCCGCGGCTCGAGTTACACCGGGTCCGGCTCCGCGGGTCCGTGGACTGCCGCGTAGCCCATCAACCGGTACAGGCCGCTGAACAAGACCAGCGCGACGACCGGAGGATTTCGGGACACCCCCTTATCCCCTCGGGCCGACGAGCGGACGGCTGACCTGCCATCAGCGCAGGCCGTGGGCCGTAGCCGCACCTTGCGGCGGGAGTAGTCAGATTCCCGCGGCTGGCAACCGAGTCTAACAAAGCGAGAGATATGAAGATGCTCAGTGAGCCCGTCAAAAGGAAGGCAGGAGAGATACTGGCGAAGCTGGCCAACTCGGTCAGGTTGGTTCTGTTCACGCAAGAGAGTGATTGCCGGTTCTGCAAAGACGCAGTGGAGCTTGCGCAGGAACTTGGTGGGCTATCGGACAAGCTGTCGGTCGAGGTATACGACCTCGAGAAGGACAACGCCAAAGCGGCCGAGCATCGCATAGACAAGGTCCCCGCGTTTGCCGTTGTGGGCGAGAAGGACTACGGCATCAGGTACTACGGGGTCCCGGCCGGATTTGAGTTCACCACGTTGCTCACCTTGCTCGAACTGGTCGGACGCCGCGACAGCGGCCTGAATCCGGAAGCGCGAGCGAAGCTGGCCGGCCTTTCGTCACCCGTTAACCTGCAGATGTTCGTCACGCTCACCTGCCCGGTCTGTCCGGTGGCAGCAAGCGTGGCCGCGAGCCTCGCGATTGAAAGCGACAACGTCTCTTTGAGCATCATTGACGCAACCGAGTATCCGCAGCTTGCCGGGCTGTACAATGTGATGGCAGTGCCGAAGACCGTGGTCAATCGCGGCCACTCGTTCGAAGGCGCGCTGCCCGAAGACCTGTTCATTGATGAGGTCCTTCGCGGCGCGTCCGGGCTGGTAACGAACTAGGAACCGGAACACAATCGCCGAGGACGCCAAGAACGCCCAGTGTGATGTCATTCCGACCGAAGCGGAGCGAAGTGGAGGAATCTCTCAGCCAATTGCAGACCGACGCCATGTCGCCCTGAGCGAGAGCGCCGGAAGGAGAGATTCTTCGACTCGTCGAACTCACTCAGAATGACAGGGGGAGCGAAGGGACGCCAAGGTCTAGATTTCCCTCGCCCCTCAAGCGAGAGGGTTAGAGCCTGCCCTGAGTTTGTCGAAGGGATGAGGAAACGGTGGCGGTTTACGGTCTACGGTGCACGGCCTCGCAGCCTAGCTGCGAAGCGCTGCGTCCACTTTGGCGCGGGCACGCGCCAGGGCAGGCTTGAACCCGACGACCTTGAGCCTTAGTTTGCCCTTGAGTGCTTGTTCCTGGACAACGCGGCCGGCGTCGTGCAGCATGCTGACCAGATCCAACCGGTACCCGGGCACGGTGAACGTCCGTGTCACCATTCTCTTCTCAACCCGGCGCAGCAGTTCGGCCTTGAGTTCGTCGATTCCTTCGCCGGTCGCCCCGGAAACGAAGGCAGACCCGGCATAGCTGCGCTTCAGTCGATTGAGCACCGCGTCGTCGAACGCACGGTCAGTCTTGGTGAAGACCATCATCGCCGGTTGGTCGCCGGCGCCGATTTCGGCCAGCGTATCGTTGACCGCGTCAACCTTCCGGTCGACCTGCTCGTCGCTGGCGTCGACCACGTGCAGAACCAGGCTGGCGTCGAGTACCTCGGACAGCGTGGAACGGAAGCTGGCGACGAGTTGCGTGGGCAGGTTCCGGATGAACCCGACCGTATCGGTAACTAGCACGTTCACGTTTCGCGCCAGTTCCCATGGCTTGGTGTTGGGGTCGAGTGTGGCGAACAACCGGTCCGACACTTTCACGTCGGCACTGGTCATACAGTTGAGCAAAGTTGACTTGCCTGCGTTCGTGTAGCCGGCGAGCACCAGCCGGAACATCTCGCTCCGGCGGTCACGCTGGACCGCCCGCTCCCGGTCGATCTTCTTCAGGCCCTTGCGCAAGGCCGTAATCCGCTGCTCGATCTTCCTGCGGTCGACCTCAAGCCTGGTCTCCCCCGGGCCGCGCGTACCGATGCCGCCGCCGAGCCTCGACATCTCGACTCCGAACCCGGTCAGCCTCGTCCGCTGGTACTCCAACTGGGCCAGTTCCACCTGGATCTTGGCCTCGGCAGTTCGGGCATGCAGGGAAAAGATATCGAGGATCAGTGCGGCCCGGTCAATCACCCGAACCTGGGTTGCGTCCTCGAGGTTGCGCTGCTGGGTCGGGGTTAGTTCCTCATCGAGTATCAGCAAGTCGATGTGGTGCGTTCGGCAGGTTGAGCGAAGGTTCTCGACCATCCCTTTGCCCACGAGCGTGGCCGGGTCGAGCTTTGGCCTGACCTGTATCAGACGCTCGACCACCACGCCGCCGGCAGTAGCGGTCAGGGCGGCCAGTTCATCGAGCGAGTCGGCCTTGGACCAACGTTGCCGGCCGGACGTGGCCACGCCGACCAGCAGAATCCGCCAGCTCACAACTCGGACACCCCTGACAACTCAGAATTCAGATACCAGAGACCAGAATCCAGAACTGAACGGACTTCCGAGCCGCGAGTTCTGCATTCCGCATTCTGACTTCTGAATTCTGAATTCGGCCTCACGCCGGGTTGGCCTTCTGCGACAGCACGTGGACGATGCGCTGAACAACAGTGATGAAGCTACCGAGCGCAATCACCCCAATGGCAGCCGGCATCCAGGTACGCCCGAGCACGAACGCGCCGAACAACAGCACCAGCACTCGCACCGGCCGCTCAAACAGCCCGACCTTGCACTCCCGGCCCACGCCCTCAGCCCGGGCCCGGACATAGCTGACCATGAACGAAAACACGAGTGCGACAACTGCGAGCAGGCCGAACCAGGAGTCGCGGTAATACCAATAGAGCCCGACGAGCACCAGCGACTCACTCAGCCGGTCAACCGTCGAGTCGATGAACGCGCCCAGGGGACTGGCCGTCCCGGTCCGGCGCGAGAGTTCGCCGTCGAGCGTGTCGCATAGCCCGACCAGCGCTGTCAGTACGCCGCCGAGAACGAACCGGCCGGTCGCGAAGAAGTACCCGGCCCCGACGCTCAATGGCAACCCGAGTAATGTCACGGTCGTCGGCGACACGCGCATCGAGGCCAGCGCGTTCACGAGCGGCCCCAGCAGCCTACGTCCGTGCCGCTTCGCTGTCTCGTTCATCTTCCTCTTCTCCGGCGCCAGCAACCACGACCACGGTTTCGCCCTTCAGTTCGTGGTCCCCAATCTGCGCCAGCACATCGGTGATCTTGCCCCGCAGGGTCGTTTCGAATCGCTTGGTCAGCTCGCGGCAGACCACCACGTCCCGGTCGCCCCAGAGCTCAAGCATCTCCTCAAGCAGGCGTCTGACGCGCCGGGCCGACTCGCAGTAGACGGTGGTCCGCTCTTCACCCTTGAGCGCGGCCATACGCTTGCGCCGCCGGCCGTCGCGCTTGGGCAGGAAACCCTCGAACGCGAAACGATCCGATGGCAGTCCCGAGATGACCAGGCCGGCGAGCAACGCCGACGCTCCGGGCACGGGGATGACCGCGAGCCCGGCTCGGACCGCGGCCCGAATCAGGTAGAACCCCGGGTCGGATATGCCGGGCGTCCCGGCATCGGTAATGAGCGCGATGCGTCCGCCTTGCCGCAGCTGCTCTATCAATTCCGGCGTGCGGCTCACCTTGTTGTACTCGTGGTACGAAGTCAGCCGGTTCCGAATGTGGAAATGCTGAAGCAAAATGCCGCTGTGGCGTGTATCCTCGCAGGCAATCAGGTCAACCGCCCGCAGCACCGCGACTGCGCGCTGGGTCATGTCACCGAGATTCCCGATCGGAGTTGAGACGACGTACAACCCGGGGACGAGTACTTCGGTCTGCGCGTCGCGTTCGGCCGCCGGCTGGCTCATCTCGCTCCCCTACAGGTCAAGGAAGTCGACCTCGGCGGTATCGGTATCGAGCAACGCGGCCGTGGCGCGGCCCGAGAGCCGGCCACAGACCTCGCCCGGATTGACGATGACCGGCCGTTTGCCCTCATGCCGCAGCTTGTGCGTGTGGCCGTGCAGGTAGAAGTCGCAGTCCGGTGGCGGACTCAGCGGTTGGTGGGATACGACTATGCGCTTCCCGCCCAACTCGAAACCGAACGGGCCGTCATGCAGCGCGAAACCCAACTCCTCTGCCCGTTGCCCCAACGCCGCCCGGTCGCCGTCGCAGTTCCCGTACACGGCGGTTACCGGCATGCTGAGGCCGCTCATCTCCTGCAGCACGAACCGGGCGACTACATCACCGCAATGCACGACCCGATCCGGTTTGAGCCGGTTGAACAAGGCGACCACTATCCGCACCTTGTCCAGTCGGTCGTGCGTGTCCGATATGACCCCGATTCGGCTCATTGGAGCAGGTCGCGCAGCGGCTCAAACCTCCTCAGCCGCACCGGGTGACGCAGCTTCTTGAGTGCCTTCGCCTCGATCTGCCGGACCCGCTCGCGGGTGATGTTGAATATCTGGCCGACTTCTTCGAGTGTCCTGGGACAGCCGTCCCCAAGCCCGAACCTGAGCCGGAGCACCTTCTCTTCGCGCTTGGTCAGCACCGAAAGTGCCTCCTCGAGCTTCTCGCCCAGGAGCGATACGCCGGCGGCGTGGGACGGTGAGGCGGTCTTCTCGTCATAGATGAAGTCGCCGATGAAGCTCGTCTCATCATCGTCCACCGGCTTGTCCAGCGACACGCCGAACTGCGATATCTTGGAAAGCGCCTCGATCTTCTCCTTCGGAGTCGAAAGCCGCTGGGCCAGTTCGGCAACGGTTGCTTCCCGGCCGGACTTTTGCATGAACTGGCGCTGGATCTTCGCGACTTTATTGATTGCGTCGATGATGTGGGCCGGCACGCGCACGGTCCGCGACTGGTCGGCAATCGCCCGGGTTATCGCCTGCTTGATCCACCACGTGGCGTAGGTAGAGAACTTGAACCCCTTGCGGTAGTTGAACTTCTCGACCGCCTTGATCAACCCGACGTTGCCCTCTTCCAGCAGGTCGGCAAACTCCAGGCCGCGGTTCGCATACCGCTTCGCAATCGAGATGACCAGCCGCACGTTGCCCTCAATCATCTTGTCGCGCGCAGCGAGAATCCGATTCTCGCAGAGCGCGATCTCGGTCAGCACCTTTCGGACATCGGCCGTGTTACGGTCGAGGAACGCGTGGCACTCGCGGAGCTTGCGCCGGATCTCACTGACCTCGGCCGTGCCCTCGCGCCCCTCAGCCTTTGCCACGAGCAGAGCGTGCGCAAGGCCGAGCGCTTCGGTACCCTTGTTCTTGAATTCGTCGATCAGGTTGTTAATAAGGTGGTGCTGAAGCGACAGCATCTGAACTCGGCTGAACACGATCTTCTTCGCATCGGCTATGTGACGGCGAACCGGCACTGACGTCTTGCGCTGCTTCAGCTTCTCGACCCGGTCCGCCTCGCGCCTGATGTCACGGAGGCAGCGAATGAACCTCTGCCGGTCGCGCCATAGCGCCTTCTTGTCGAACAGGCACTCGAACTCGACCCGCGCAATCTGGTCCAGAGACTTGGTGCCTTCCTCGATCGACCAGCATTCCTCAACCAGGCGGCGCATCATCGATACCGGGTCGAACAGGTATTTTATGATGCTCTTGTAGCCTTCCTCCATCTCCTTGGAGTAGCGTATCTCCTCTTCGCGCGTCAGCAGCGGCAGTTTGGAGAGCTCGCGGAAGTACGACTTGGTCGGGTCTTCGGTACGCTGGATTATCGGCTTGGGCCCTTTCTGGATGACCGTCTCCGGTTCTTCCGCATGGGCCTCGGTCATCATGATGCCGCTGCGTATGAGACCGGCTACGACCTCTTCGAGCCGGTCGGTTGACATCAGGACATCATCCGGCACCAGGTCCTCCAGCTCCTCGTAGGTGATCCGCTTGTCGCCCGCCGCCTTCTCATACACGGTATCGAGCCACGGCTCGCGCTCGCCTGCTCCGCGCGCCTTGCGCCCGCTGCCGCGCGGCCGACCCGGCCCGCGCTTTCCGGGGATCGTTCTCCTGGCTCCGGCCTTCAAGTCAGCCGGAGGCCGGCCCCGCCGCTTGCGCTCCTTTTCATTCTTCATGGCGGCTGCTCCTTTCTCTCGTAACTTCCTGAAGCAATTTGCTTCTTTCTTTCTGCAATTCTTCAACCGATGAATCTTCGCCTTTGGCGTGCGCTTCCTTGAGCCGGCGGTCCAGCCACTTCGCCCGGAATCTCCTCAGCGCTTCCCGGAACTCAACCGGAGTCGGAACGTCGGCAAACGTCCACGCCGACACCATCTTGCGGGTCTCCTCGTCGTCAATCAGGCCGAGCACGAACCCGGTGTTGAAACCCGCATCGTCACAGTGGTCCGCGGCCAGCCGAGCAATCGGCCGCAGCTTCTCGTCGAGCAGGATCTCTGCCAACTCAAGGTCCCGGGCAATCCGCGCCAGTTCCTGGCTCTGAATCGCCGAGCCCAGCAGCTTCTCCTCCACCCCGCGGTTCGCGCCGGTTCTGGACACGCCCGGTTTCTGCTGGCCCGCGCCACGGAGCAGGGTCATCTTGTTGACCCGGAACCGGTCGGCGATCCGATTCGCGTAGAGCTCACGAGTCGTATCATCGCCAATCAGCCGCAGCAGTCCGACCAGCTCAGCCAAGGCTGCCCGCTGGTCGGCGACCCGGGAGAAATCCCGGCCCGCAAGCACGAACTCCACCCAGTCCTGCCCCTGTCCGAGCAACTCGATGAGCTTCTCCTTCCCGAACTGACGGACATACGAGTCAGGGTCAGTGCCATCGGGCAGCAGCGCGACCTGCGGCTCAAGACCTGCGGTCAGCAGGGTTTCAATCGCCCTCCGCGCCGCCTTCCGCCCCGCCTTGTCCCCGTCGAAGCAAACCGTGATGCGCGGATTGTACCGGCGCAACAACTGAGCCTGGCTCGGCGTGAACGCCGTCCCCAGCGGTGCCACCACATGGTTGATGCCCGCGTTCACGAGCGACAGCATGTCGAAGTTGCCCTCGACGAGTATCGGTATCTGCTCACGGATGTATCCCTTGGCCTGGAATATCCCGTACAGGCTCTCACCCTTCCGGAAGACCGTGGTCTCAGGCGAATTCAGGTACTTCGGCTCGCTGTCATCCAGCACCCGGCCCCCGAAAGCAATGACCTTGCCCGACAGAGAAAATATCGGGAACATCAGGCGCCCGTGAAACCAGTCCACCAGCCCCTCGCCACCCGGGCCTCGACCCTCTACCCTTCTGAGCAAACCGGCCTGGACCAGCGACTCTTCGGACCAGCCCCGGCGCTTTGCCTGCCCGCGCACGAGATTGCCGGTCGGGGCAAACCCCAGCCTGAACCTCCGGACGGTCTCCGCACTCAGCCCCCGCTTCTCGACATAGGCTGCTGCCGCCGGTGTCTTCGGAAGCTGTTGCTCAAAGAACAGGCAGACCTGCTCGCAGATGCCGTACAGCGCCTGATTCTTGCCCGACGCCTGCTCGGTCTCGACCGTGATTCCCAGCCTCTTTGCCAGGAACTTCACGGCCTCGGGGAATTCGAGCTTCTCCGTCACCATCACGAAGTTGATAGCCGTCCCGCCGACCCCGCAGCCGAAGCAGTGATAGGTCTGTCGCTCCTGGTTGACATGGAACGACGGAGTCCGCTCCGAGTGAAACGGGCACAGCCCCTTGTAGTACCGGCCTGCCTTCTTGAGCGGCACGTACCCACCGATCAGTTGCACGATATCGGTCTGCATCCGCACCTGCTCGATGACTTCCTGTTTGATCACTCGGCGCTCTTCAGTTTCACTACGGTCACGCCGCTCCCGCCCGCCGCTGCCTCGGCCAGGCTGAAAGCCTCAACCCGGGAGTCCTTGCGCAGCATGTCCCACAACGCGCGGCGCAGCACTCCCCCGCCTTTGCCATGGACGATGGTGAGTTCGGCTGAACCGACCATCCGGGCCTCATCCAGGAACTTCGTCACTGCGTCGTCTGCTTCCTCTCGGCTCATTCCCCGCACACTCAACCTTGTATCGAAGTTATATGGCTCGGCAGAAACCAGCTCCGGCTCCTGCTTCACCTCGGCCGGTTCTACCAACCTCAAGTCGGCAACCGCCAGTTCCACCTTTATCTGACCGAATGCAACTGTCGCGCGGTTCTCACTGACATCGACAACCATACCCTGCCTTCGGAACGTATGCGACTCGACGTTGTCCCCGGGCTTCAATCCTTCGGGCGCCGAGCCCGGCAACTCCGGCTCCTCTGGCTCAGGGCTGGTCTCAGCCAGGGCCTGCTCGACGTGCTGCTTGGCCGCAACAACGCTCTCGTGGCTGGCTTGCCGTTCCCTAATCTGCCTCACGAGGTTCTCTATCTCGCGCCGTTTCTCCCTCAGGAAACGGTCCTCCTCGGCGCGCAGGCGCTCCTTCGCGGCACTCGCCTCACGACGTGCCTCACGCAGCCGGACGTCGTAGTCCTGATGCAACTTCGCCGCCTGCCGTTGCTCCAGCTCGGCCACAGACCGCGCCACCCTAGCCTTGTGCAATTCCTCATCCAGCGACCGGAGCTTCGCACCCATGTCCAGCCATTCCCGGCCGACTCGAGTCCTTGCCCGCTCGATGATCTTCGCCGGCAGTCCGGCGCCCGCGGCAATCTCGAACGCGCTCGACTCCCCGGGGAACCCCATCTTCAACCGATACGTCGGTCCGGCCTTCCGCCCGTCCGCCACTTCTGCATTCTGCATTCTGCAATCTGCATTCTGACTTCGGCCATCCTGGCTCTGCCCCCACTCCATCGCGGCATTGGCCATGCCCGGTTCATCCTGAGCGAACATCTTCAGCGCCCCGAAGTGGGTCGTCACCACGCTCTTCACCCCGCGGTCCCGCAGCGCCTCAAGCACCGCCACCGCCAGCGCGGCGCCTTCCTCCGGCGCGGTGGACGAGCCAATCTCATCAATCAACACCAGGCTCTCAGCATCGGCCTTGTCCAGTATCTCCTTCAGTCTACCGACATGCGCTGTGAACGACGACAGGTCCGAGTCCAGCGACTGCTCATCACCGATATCGGCAAAGACCTTCCTGAACACCGGCATCCGTGTCCCGCTCCCCGCCGGCACGTACATCCCTGCATTGTACATCAGCGACAGCAAGCCAACTGTCTTCAGCACAACGGTCTTGCCGCCGGCGTTCGGCCCGGAGATGAGCACCACTTGCGCCACGTCCGGGAAGCGTATGTCCAGCGGCACCACGCTCACCTTTCGATGCAAGAGCAATGGATGCCTGGCCTTCACCAGGTCGAGCCCGCCGCCCGAAGCAGGCTCAGGCCGGCGGCAGTCGAACCTGGCGGCGAACCTGCGCTTGGCGACCAGCTCGTCGAGCGCGCCGGCTACGACCAGTGCTGAGGAAAGCTCCGGCACGTGCTCGGCGACGAGTCGCGAGAGCGCTCGTAGGATTCGCGCCACCTCTTCGGCCTCGGCATCCTGTAGCTCCTGCAGTTCGTTACCGTCCGAGACGAGCGACAACGGCTCGACAAAAAGCGTCTGACCGCTGCCCGAACTGCCGTGAATCACACCCGACACGCCGGCACGGTGCTCGAGCAGCAGGGGCAGCACGAATCGCCCGCCCCGTACCGTCGGTCTGCCACCGAACCAGCCCGGGTTGTCGGCCGCAGTCCGCTCGAGCTTCCTGACCAGCGCGTTGCGTAGACCCCGGAGCCGGCGTCTGATGTCGGCCAGCTCAGGCGTGGCCGAGTCGCGAACGGCGCCGGCCTCGTCAATCGCGCCGTCAATGCCCCGTTCGAGCGACGGTTGCGGCACCAGGCCGTGTATCAACGACCTGACCTTGACGACATCCTGCCGCTGGTTCTGAAAGAACTCGCGGCACTTCCTGACGCCGGTGCACGCCAGCCGGACGCGCAGCAACTCCTCGCCGGTCAGCAGCCCGGACGCGCGCAGTTGCTCAAGCAATGGCCGGACGTCCTTGACCTCGGCCAGCGGCGGCTCGTCGCCGAGGCCTACGACCTCATCCAGCCGATCCAGATCTGCCGCAATCTGCTGCGGATCCGATCCCGGCTCAAGCGCCAAGGCGCGCTCGCGGCCCATGTCGGTCTGACATAGCCCGGCGAGGATCTCCCGCAAGCGCGTGAAACCCAGCACCTCAAGCGTGTGACTGTCCAAATACGGCTCCAAAGGGGCTGTCCCCGCACAGGAACTGTCCCCAGGGTTTGCTACTACTCGTCGTTTTGTCTGCGGCGGAACGCCCGACGCCGTGACTCAGCCTGCTTCCGCTTCTTCTTTTCGCTCGGCTTCTCAAAGAACTCGCGGCGCTTCACTTCCCGCAGAATTCCGGCATTCTCGCATGCCCGCCGGAAACGACGGATGAAGCTCTCGTAGGATTCGCCTTCCTTGACTGTTATACCTACCATGACTCGATAGCACCTCCTCTCAAGTCGTTTGAGTGCTCTCGGAATAACCAACATACCCCAAGTCGCCCAGGAAGCCAAGGGTCATCGCCGCGGCAGCGACCGCCGCAGTCTCAGCCCTCAACCGTCGCGGGCCCAAAGAAAACGTTACCGCCCCGGCAGCTTTCAGAGCGTCAATCTCAGACGGCTCGAACCCACCCTCCGGCCCAACCACAATCAGAACCGACCGGACGTCGCGCTTCAGCACAGTGCCCAGCCCCGGGCCGGACTCATCTTCATAAGCCACCAGAACCTGGTCGAACTCGCCGTCAAGATTGAGCAGACCGCCGAACACGACCGCCGCGTCAATAGTCGGTAGCATCGTCCTGGCTGATGACTTCAGCGCCGCGAGCGATACTGCACGGAGCCGTTCGGATCGAGCCGGGCTCAACCGGCCGACCGTCCTTGCACTCTGAAACGGGATGATGCGGCTCACTCCCAACTCCGTCGCCTGGGCGCAAACCTGCGCCAGGTGGTCGCCTTTCAGCACGGCCTGGGCAATCGCGACCCGATGCTTCGGCTCCCGCGCCCATCTCGTATCAGACAGAACCCGTCCCACCACCCGGTCCGCCCGCACCACGGTCAGCTCAACTTCGTGCTCGGCTCCGGCCCCATCGACCACGCCGATGATGCTCCCGACCTCGTGCCGCATCACCCGGCTGATGTGCCTTGCCTCCAGACCGATGATAGTGAGCAACCCATCTTTGGGCGGCTCGGGCCAGAAGTACGACTCGCGGTGTCCGCTCGCAGGCTCACTTCTGCATTCTGACTTGGCCTCAGCGGCCCCTGTCCGACAGTGCTGCATTCCGACTTCTGACTTCGTCTTCATGCCGGCTTCCGAGGCCCCGGCGTCTCTTCGCTCTTCGACTCATCCAGCTTCTTCAACAGGTTCTTCTCCTCACGCGAGAGCCGTTTCGGTACGTGAATCACGACACGGACCAGTTCGTCGCCCACTCCGCCATCGAGGTGCTTTATCCCGGCCCCCCGGATGCGCAGCACGGTACCCGACTGAGTCCCGGCAACGACCTCTACTCCCTTCTCGCCGCCAAGGGTCGGCACCTTCAACTTACCGCCGAGGACCGCGGTCGCAATGCTGACCGGCACTTCGATCGCGATGTCATCGCCCTGTCTCAGAAAAAGCGGGTGTTCTTTCTCCTCGAACTGCACCAGCACGTCGCCGGTGCCGCCCGGACCGAAGTGGCCCTCGCCATGCAGAGGCAGGTAGTTGCCGGCCGATACTCCGGCCGGGATTCTGACCTTCAGGGCCCGGGGCTTCCGTACCCGCCCCTCGCCGGAACAGACCTTGCACGTCTCCTTGACCCGCTCACCCGCGCCGCCGCAATCCGGGCACGGCTGTACCTGGACGAACTGACCGAGGAACGAGCTCGCCCGGTGTTGAACCTGGCCCCGGCCATGACACGTCACGCAGGCATCCTTGCCCCTGCCCCCGACGCCGGCACACTCCGGACACCGCTCGAGCCGGTTGAAACTCAACTCCTTGGTGACCGAACCCGCGATCTCCTCGAGGTTCAGCCGCACCGATATGCGGATGTCGCCGCCGCGCGCGCGCCGCCGAGACTGCGGTCGGCCGCCGACCAACAGGTCAAACAGACCGCCGCCTCCGCCCATGCCGAAACCCTGCAGCAGGTCTCCGAACAAGTCGGAGATGTCGTCGACGTGCGTGAAATCCCGGCGGAAGTCGAACCCGCCCGGTCCGAATTGCCGCGACACGCCCTCATGCCCGTACGAATCGTACAGCCTCCGCTTGTTCGAGTCGGCCAGGACCTCGTACGCCTCGGAAAGCTCCTTGAACTTCTCCTCGGCTTCGGCCCGTTTGTCCGGATTGCAGTCCGGATGGTGTTCCTTGGCCAGCTTGCGGTACGCTGTCTTGACTTCGTCCTGGGAACAGCCGCGTTTGATGCCGAGGACTTCGTAGTAGTCGCGCCTCGTTGTGGCCATGTTGTCGCTAGCTGGCTGGCAACAGAACTGACATCAACGCGATGACTTGCCGCTCCGGCAAGTACTAGGTCCGAGGTTTCCTCGTAGGCCGTCGGCCGCGCCTTGGCGCGACCACGGCGTCTGGGTTAGTGCGTGCAGCGTCCGGCTCGCCCCGCTACTTCTTGTCCTCGTCGATGACGGTATAGTCGGCGTCGACCTTCTTTCCAGCGTCCTTCTCAGGCTGAGGACCGGACGAGCCGGGCTGAGGCCCGGCCTCTTTCTGACGGTACATCTCTTCGGCCAGCTTGTAGCTCACCTTCTGCAGTTTCTCCATCGCCGTGTCCATCGTCGCCTTATCATCGTTTCTCATTGTCTGGCGCAGGTTCGCGGTCGCCTCTTCGATCGCGCGCCTTTCGACGGCCGGGACCTTGTCGCCAAACTCCTTCAGGGTTTTCTCGGTCTGGTAGATAAGCGTATCGGCGCGGTTGCGGCTGTCAACGAGCTCGCGCCGCTTCCGGTCATCGGACGCATGCGACTGCGCGTCGCTCACCATCCGATCGACCTCGTCTTTCGACAAACCGGACGAGGCGGTAATCCGTATGGACTGCTCCTTGCTGGTCGCCTTGTCCTTCGCCGTCACGTGCAGGATGCCGTCCGCGTCGATGTCGAAAGTCACCTCTATCTGTGGCGTGCCCCGCGGCGCCGGCGGGATACCGGACAGCTCGAACCGTCCCAGTGTCCGGTTGTCGGAGGCTAACTCACGCTCGCCCTGCAGCACGTGGACTGTCACTGCCGGCTGGCCGTCCTCGGCGGTAGTGAAGACCTGGCTCTTCCGGGTCGGAATTGTCGTATTCCGGTCAATCACCTTGGTCATCACCCCACCCAGAGTTTCGATGCCGAGCGACAACGGAGTCACGTCGAGCAGCACGACGTCCTTGACCTCACCGGCAAGGACCGCGCCCTGGATGGCCGCGCCGATGGCGACGACCTCGTCCGGGTTGATGCCCTTGTGCGCCTCCTTGCCGAAGAACTCACGGACCAGCAACTGCACGCGCGGCATGCGGGTCTGCCCGCCTACGAGAATCACCTCGTCAATGTCTCGCGGTGTGGCCTTGGCGTCGGTCAGCGCCTGTTTCACCGGGCCGAAGCACCGCTGCACCAACTCCTCAACCAGCGATTCGAGCTTCGAGCGGGTCAGACGCATGTCGATGTGCATCGGCCCCTTCTTCTCGTCGGACCAGATGAAAGGCAGGTTGATAGAAGTCTCCATGGAGGACGACAGCTCGCACTTCGCCTTCTCTGCCGCCTCCTTCACCCGCTGCAGCGCAGTCTTGTCCGTTGCCAGATCCACGCCGTGTTCGCTCTTGAACTCCTCGATTACCCAGTCCATAATTCGCTGGTCGAAGTCGTCACCCCCGAGGTGTGTGTCCCCGTTAGTCGACTTCACCTCGAAGACGCCCTCGCCTATTTCCAGGACCGAGATATCGAACGTGCCGCCGCCCAGGTCGTATATGGCAATCCGCTCTGACTTCTTCTTGTCCAAACCGTAGGCCAGTGCGGCCGCGGTCGGCTCGTTGATGATACGCAGCACGTCCAGGCCCGCTATCTTGCCTGCGTCCTTGGTCGCCTGCCGCTGAGAATCATTGAAGTACGCGGGAACCGTGATGACCGCCTTGGTCACTGCCTCGCCAAGGTATGCCTCAGCCGACTTCTTCAGGTACTGCAGGATCATCGCCGAAACCTCGGGCGGGGAAAGGCGCTTGCCGTCCACGTCAACCCACGCATCGCCGTTCGCCGCCTCGACCACGTGGAACGGAACGCGCTTGTGTTCCTCTAAAGTCTCGCTGTACCGCCGGCCCATAAAACGCTTGATTGAATAGACGGTTTGCTCGGGATTGATGACCGCCTGCCGTTTGGCCAGGGTGCCGACCAGCCGTTCCTTCCCCAGCGCCACGACCGAAGGGGTCGTTCTGCCGCCCTCAGGGTTCGGAATCACCACCGGCTGCCCGCGCTCCATCACTGCCACACACGAAAATGTCGTCCCAAGGTCTATCCCGATGACTTTTGCCATCACTTTCCTCCTGTACCCGGACCCGCACACCGACGCCAGCTACCGACGCCGAGCGACTCAAGGCGCAAATCAAACTTGTTCAATACTCTAGTCATTAGACTCGCTATCCGAATCCTCGATTTCCTCTGCCCCCGCCTCCGAGTCCTGGCTCTCAGCCCTTGGCTCCTGACTTCCGCCGTCCGCCGCTACGTTCTGACTTCTGCCTTCCGACTTCTGGCTTCCTTCAGGTGCCTTGGCAACCACGACTCTGGCCGGCCTCAGCACGCGCTCTCCACAGACGTATCCCTTGCTGAGCTCACTCACGACCGTGCCTGGTTCGTGCTCATCGGTGTGAACGAAACTGATGGCCTCGGCCTTCCGCGGGTCAAACTGAGTGCCGAGGCAGCTATACTCCGCTACTCCGTGCTTGTTGAGCGCATCATGTAGCTGACGGTCTATCAGCTCCATGCCCTTTTGCAGACCTTCCACCGTCGTCCCGGTATTGGTAGCTTGAATCGCGCGGTCGAAGTTGTCCAGCACGGGCAACAGGTCCATGACCAGTGCCTCCAGGGTCAGGCGCCGGCTAACCTCGATGTCCCGCTCAAAGCGCTTCCGGATGTTCTCGAAGTCGGCCAGAGCACGTAAATGCTCTTCCTGTATACTCTTACACTCAGCGGACTTCTCCGCTAGTTGCTCCCCTAGTCGGGTAACTGGGCCTTTTCTCACTTGCGCCATATGTAGTCATAAAGTTAGACATTCTAATGCCATACATAGATTCTGGCTCAGACGCAAGACCGGCTGTGCCGCTCCGGGCATACGGCACCCACGTCAGTCCGCCTGCTTGGCCGCGGGTCCGTGGTTCGTATCGGGTGCTGAAAGTACCCCGCAAGGCTCGCCACAAAGCTCATCTGAAAGCTCATCTGAAAGCTCATCAGAAAGTTCCTTGGAAGGGTCCTTCAAGAGGTCCATTGAAGGCTTTGACAGACGCTTCGGTCAAAGCTCGGAAAACTGCTCGCAAAACTGCTTCACGCATTCCTTCGCGCTTCGCTTCGCTCATTGCTCGCGAAAAGGCCTCCTTCACTCCTCAGTTCAAGGATTGGACCAAACCTCAACCTTAGCCTCAACCTAATCCTCAGTCCAAGCCTCGACCTTTTCCCTAGCCTATTCCTTCTTCGACTGCTGCCCTCCAGGCAGTCTCCGGTTCGCTCCCGCACCGGCAGAATTGTGTTCGGAGGCCAGCAGACCACCACATATAGAGGGCAAGCAGGCGGACTACGGCACCCGCAGAAGACGCGAGCCTTGGCCGCAGCGCGGGTCGCGGGACTCGACCCGGGATTGCGGCGTTCACTTGAGCCCTGACTTGGAGACTTAGCCGCCAACTCGGCCCGCAACTCGCTGCCGAACTCAACTCGGCATCCAAAGCGCGAGTCGGGGTGCGAGTCGCGGCGCGACTGGCTACCGAACTCAACCGCGAACTCGCTACGGCGCCGAAGGTCCAAGTCACGGCGCTGTTGGCTGTTGCACTGACTCCGACCGTCACCGCGCAACTGAGATGCGAGCTAAGTCCTTGATTCACGGCCACATTCACGACCGCGTTCGTCTCGGAACTCAATCCCGGAGTCACTCCCGGAGTGACTCCCCTGTTGCCGGTCCGTGTGCCGGGTAGAACTCAGGGTATCAGACCATGGGTCGCGCCGGTCTTTGTTCGGGACCTGAAGGTTTTCTTGCACCTTTTCCGTTCTGAGAGCGGATAAGTATATAAGGGGTGTGGATGAGCAGGCCCGCTGATGTCGGCCGGCCACCTCGCCCCTGGAGTCCGTATACTCAGAACCCCGGCCGGATGGCCGGAAAGGAGTCCGAACATGTCAGACGTAACCCGCCGAGTTTCGCGCTGGAAGGCCAAGTTCTCGCCCGACATCGCGGCGCAGACGACCTCCCGCATCTTTGCCGACATGACCGAACGCTACGAAGCGGCGATGGTGGCACTCAGCTCGATGGAAACGCAGGCGAAGCAAGTGCTGGATGCCAGCGGCATCAAC
>Ga0163202_1000003_pt1 | contig 43291 bp, 38 predicted proteins | sample PL_2010_300m_FD_113540 | JGI IMG/M metagenome (GOLD analysis project Ga0163202, IMG submission 113540) | Freshwater microbial communities from Powell Lake, British Columbia, Canada to study Microbial Dark Matter (Phase II) - PL_2010_300m | ecosystem: Environmental > Aquatic > Freshwater > Lake ... | reverse complement strand
ATATACATCTCTATCCTTTTCCCGGTGGCAATGGCGGAGGGGTCACACCTGTTCCCATCCCGAACACAGTAGTTAAGCCCTCCTGCGCCGATGGTACTGCAGTTTTTCTGTGGGAGAGTAGGACGCTGCCGGGATTTTTTATTTTCTCTATTTTGCTGTATAATGTAAAATACAGTGATAAGTAATGAGTAATAAGTAACCAGTTTAGTTACCGGTTTGCAGAGAGAAGCAGGGGTGTGTATTGCCTACGCCCGCAACGATATACATAAAACCGCAGGACAGGCGTCTCGCCTGTCTATGAATTACAAAAAAAGGGCACAATTCATTGTGCCCCCTACGCTTGAATCCTAATTTCTTTAACTCGATATACGATACGATATACAATATACAAAAAAAGGTTTTAAATTTTTATTATATATTAATAACTGATTGCCGAAAACTAATAGACAGGCGAGACGCCTGTCCTGCGAATTTTTTTATTAAAATCGGTCAATTGGCGAATTGGTGAATTAATTCATGGAAACATTAGTGCAAAAATTATGCATTTGGATGAAAGATAAAGTAACCGAAGCTAATGCTAAAGGCATAGTATTTGGATTGAGTGGAGGATTGGATTCTGCTGTAGTAGCCGCTTTAAGCATAAGAATATTCCCCAAAAATACCTTAGCCATTATTATTCCCTGTCATAGTCTTGAAGCTGATATAAATGATGCTTCAGATTTTATTAATAAATTTAGTATTCCTTATAAAACAGTTGATTTATCAAAAGTTTATGATTCGTTCCTTCATCTGTTAAACGATAAAGAAAAAAAGAATAGTTTAAAATTAGCAGAAGCAAACATAAAACCCCGATTAAGAATGACTACTTTGTACTATTTTGCTAATAAATTAAATTATTTAGTTGTGGGAACCGGGAACAAAGATGAGTTAACTATTGGATATTTTACTAAATATGGTGATGGGGGAGTAGATATTTTACCTTTAGGTAATTTATTAAAGGGTCAGGTTAGGGAATTAGCAGAATATTTAGGTATTCCTAATAAAATTATAAACAAACCTCCTTCTGCAGGTCTTTGGGAAGGTCAGACCGATGAGGAGGAAATCGGCATATGTTATAATCAACTGGATAACTATTTAATAACAGGAAAATTAGGTAATAAAATTGTAGAAAAAAAGATTCAAGACAAAATAACTAAAAGTGCGCATAAACGAACTATTCCTGCAAAACCTCCTTTTTAAATAAATATATTTTATGTTTTTTTTCTTATTATTGCAAAATTCCCCTCTACATCTTCCCCGCTTAATGATAACCATCAAGAACCAATAATTAATTGAAACCTAAAATAGACAGGCGAGCCTGCCCCCTGTTTTTACTGGGGCAGGCTATGTGAAAACGGGGAATGCCGGGGCTTACTGTAATTTAAAACTTCTTGTATTATTTGGTGTAGGAGTCGAATTTATTCGACCCGAATTATTTCGATAACTTCTTTCACAGGCTTGATAAATCAAGCCTGTGCGCATTACTCATTACGGGCAGACACAAGGTCTGCCCCTACATCTTTTTATTTCTATCTTACGCAATACGCAATACGCAATACGATATACGATATATTGACGACTAATTTATTGAAACTACTCTTTTAATATGCTAAAATTATTAAAAATTAACCATAGTTAAAGTTTTTCTAATTTTATATTCAAGGAGAAATAAAATATGTCTGGTCATTCAAAATGGAATACCATCAAAAGAAAAAAAGGTAAAGTGGATGCACAGAGAGGAAAGATGTTTACCAAAATAATTCGACTGTTAACGGTTGCTGCCCGTTCTGGAGGAGGAGATCCTGAAGCTAACATAAGATTAAAAGCCGCAATTCAATTAGCAAAAGAAAACAATATGCCTAACGAAAATATTGAAAGAGCTATTAAACGGGGAACTGGCGGAGCCGATGGAGTTTCTTATGAAGAAACAACTTATGAAGGTTATGGACCGGGAGGAGTTGCAGTTTTAATAGAAATTTTAACTGATAATAAAAACAGAACAATTCCGGAGATTAGAAAGATCTTTTCCAGAAGCGCGGGTAATTTAGGAGAAAATGGTTGCGTTGCCTGGATGTTTGATAAGAGAGGATATTTTATCTTCGAGAAAGCAAAAGTTAATGAAGATGCTATCATAGATTTAGCACTTGAAGCAGAAGCTGAAGATGTAAAAAGCGATGATGAGAATATTGAGGTTATTACTCTGCCTGAGAATTACGAGAAATTTTGTAATTTAATAAAAGAACAAAATATTGATTGCCTGCTTAACGAAGTTACTCTAGTTCCAAAAACTACCATAGATTTAGATAGTAAAAAAGCAACGCAAATGATAAATTTGATGGAACAGTTAGAAGAGCAAGATGATGTGCAGAAAGTTTATGCTAATTTTAATATTGCTGATAAAATTATGGAAGAAATATCAGCTAATAAGGATAAATCGTGATTATTTTAGGCATCGATCCCGGGCTTACTAATACCGGTTATGGTCTAATTCGATATGAAAAAAAGAAAATTGAATTAGTTGATTTCGGATGTGTATTAACTCACAAAAGAGATACTTTTAGCGTTAGACTGAAAGAGATATATTTTAAAATAAAAGAACTTATAGAAGAATATCATCCGCATGAAGTCGTCATTGAGGAAATATTTTTTAATAAGAATGTTCGAAGTGCACTTGTGATTAGCAAGGTTCATGGTATGGTAGCTATAACCGTTGCTCTAATGGGGCTGGAACTTTATGAATACACCCCATTACAGATTAAACAAGCTACCGTGGGAAATGGGAGAGCAGAAAAACATCAAGTTCAATCGATGGTTAAAATCCTACTTAATTTATCCGAGATCCCCCAACCTGATCATGCCGCAGATGCTTTAGCAGCGGCAATCTGCCATGTGCATACTAAGTATTAAATTTAAGCGTTAGTCGTTAGTGAATAGTCGTTAGTTAAGAAAAGATTAAGAAAGAAATAGATGCAGGCATGAAAATAGTATATAGCGTTGAGTATATAATAAAGAGAAGACAGAAGATGGAAAAAAGAAAAGAAAGAAAAAGAAATAAATGTAGAGGCTTGATTTATCGAGCCCGTTAGAAAAAAATTAATAAAATAACTTAGGGCAGACGAATCCGTTCCTTGCACAGAAAAAATATATTATCCAAAAGTTTTGAGTTTTAAATTTTTAGCTTAGTAAAGAGATTGCCGCGCCCTGATAGTATGTTAACAACTATTTACTCTCGACTAATTTTACTGATGAACCGGTAAACTGAACAACTAATGAACCAGCTAACCAAGTAACTAGCTAACTACCATTATAGGAGGTTTAAATTTGATATCTTTTTTAGAAGGAATAGTTGATACAGTTAGAGTAGATTGTCTCGCATTAAATGTGCAAGGCATCGGGTATCAAATTAATACACCCAGCTATAATAATCTTTCCTTGAAAGCTGGCGATAAAATTAAAATTTATACTTATTTATATCTAAGAGAAGATAAAATAATGCTTTATGGATTTTTAACCAGGGAAGAAGAAAATTTCTTCGAATTACTAATTAGTACACCGGGAGTTGGTCCAAAAGTAGGTTTAAATATCTTATCCAAAATGACTCCTGATAGTTTTGGACAAGCAATTCTGCAGGAAGATTTAGATTCAATTACTGCGATAGTAGGCATCGGGAATAAGTTGGCAAAAAAGATTGTGTTGGAGTTAAAAGAAAAAATAAGCAAGATTACTTTTCTGGAAACAAGCATAGGGAAAACCTTTAAATCTGAAAATATAAATGATGCTATAGATGCGCTTAAAGTGTTAGGTTACACTTACAATAAAGCAAAATCTGCAGTAGAAAAAACCCAAGAAAAATTTAAAGGGGAATTAACGGTGGAAGAGTTAGTTCGGGAATCTCTAAAGATTATAAGATGATTGCTAATTTTTATTTATAAAAATACTTAATATGTATTGCACTCGCTAGTTTTAAAAATGTTTCGTTTTAATATTCAATGGAGTAAAAAGATGGAATTTAAAGAAAAAAATATTGATTTAGGATTAAGGAAAGAAGAACCGGATTTAGATATAAACTTAAGGCCTAAATTTTTTAAAGAATTTATTGGGCAGGAAAGTATTAGAAAAAATTTTAAAATTTATATAAGTGCTGCACGGAAAAGAGAAGAACCCATTGATCATATTCTTTTGTACGGTCCCCCGGGTTTAGGTAAAACTACCTTAGCTTATATAATAGCCAATGAGATGGGAGTCAATATTAAGATGACTTCTGGTCCGGTTATCGAAAGAGCGGGAGACTTAGCAGCTATAATTACTAATTTGCAGGAAAATGATGTTTTATTTATTGATGAGATTCATCGTCTAAATCGAGCAGTAGAAGAAATACTATATCCAGCTATGGAAGATTATGAATTAGATATTCTAATCGGCAAAGGTCCAAGTGCTCGTTCTATACGTATAAGTTTGCCAAAATTTACTCTCATCGGTGCCACAACTCGTACAGGGCTAATGACCTCACCCCTAAGAAGTCGTTTTGGAGTTATAACTCGAGTTGGTTATTATCAGGAAAATGAACTTGAAAAGATAATAATAAGGTCTGCTAAAATATTAAAAGTTAAAATAACCGAAGAAGCTGCAAAAAAGATTTCTCTAAGGGCAAGGGGTACCCCTCGTATTGCTAACAGGCTTTTAAGAAGACTTCGTGATTATGCTCAAATAGAAGGAAAGGGAGTTATTGACCAAGAAATCGCTGATTACGGCTTAGAAATGATGGAGATTGATAATTTTGGTTTATGCAGCATAGATAAAAAATTATTGCTTACTATAATAGAAAAGTTTTCAGGCGGTCCGGTTGGTTTGCAAACATTGGCTGCCTCTATCAGTGAAGACACTGATACTATTAGTGATGTTTATGAGCCGTATCTTTTACAAAAGGGTTTTCTTCATCGGACTCCCAAGGGAAGAGTAGCAACAGATTTAACTTATGAGTATTTTGGTAAAAAAAGAAATGCTCAGGGAAAATTGTTATAGAAAAAATTAGCGTAAAACGCAAAACTAAAACTCAAAACTTAAAATTAAGAAAAATAATTTTGAATTTTGAATTATGGTTTTTCGCTTTTCGCCTTGAGTTTTTAGTTTATGAAAAATAATAGTAAATTTTATTAAGAAGGCGAGCATACATCATACGAAGGAAGAATTAAAAAAAGGAGATAAGTTGGTTGATAAAGTTAAATATGGGGAAAGTTAATAAATTTTTTTTATTTTTAGGAATATGCATTTTTTCGCTGCTTATATTTACGGACAGTATCTTGGCAGCAGAAAAAGAGCCAGTGCTCCGTGTAGGTATATTTCTGAACCAAACTGAGGTTAGTATTGGCGGAGACGGCACTTTTAAGATTTACAATTTAAAGTCAAACAGCCTTGTAGGTGAAGAAAAAAGTAAAACATTTAAATTATTACCGCATAACAAAGGAATAGAGATTTTAGAAAAAGGTGTTTATTCCGGTCCCGTAAGAATAATTCCGGTGGGAAATACTAAAATTATGGTTTTGATCAATGGGCAAAAATATCGCTATCGAGGAAATATAGAGATAAATATTGATAAAGAAAATGGAAAATTAAATGTCATAAATATTATTGGCATTGAGGAATATCTTTACGGGGTTTTAAAGAAAGAAATATCTCCTCGCTGGCCGAAAGAAACTTTAAAGGCTCAGGCAATTGCAGCAAGAACTTTTGCTATCTTTAATATGAATAAATATATAGATAAAGGTTATAATATTTGCGCCACTACCAACAGTCAGGCTTACGGAGGGGTGAATCACGAAGATCCTTTAACCAATAAAGCGGTTGACGAAACTCGAGGAGTAATTATGGTTTATAAGGGTGAGCCGATTAATGCAGTTTATCATTCTGATAGCGGAGGATATACCGAGGATAGCGAGAATGTTTGGGGGAGTTTTTTGCCATATTTGAGAAGTGTAGAATCAAAATTTGAAGAAAAAGTTTCCCCTCCGAATCACATCTGGTCTTACTCTGTAAACGAAAAAGATTTAACAGGAAAACTGCAAAAACAAGGTTTTAAAATAAATTCAGTTATTTCAATTGAACCGATTAAAATAACTGAAACCGGCAGAATAAGTGAATTAACTTTTACTGCTGATAATAGCACAGTTATTAATATGAAAACTAATGATTTTAGGAGTTTAATAGGGGCAGATTTGATCAGGAGTACACTTTTCCATATCGAAGTGATCGGGAAAAGAACAATTATTACGGAAAATACAGAAGACAAGAAGGAAATTGAAGACAAAGAAGAGCAAAAAGAGTCAATAGAGGAAATTTTAGAGCAAAAGGAAGATTGGACTATTCAGGAATTGCTTGAATTGATGAAGAAAAATAAACAGGAACAAGAGAAAAAGAAAGAAAAAGATAAAATAGTACCTAAGGTAATAATCATGGAATCGTACACTCCTTTCAACTTTCTGTTTTCCGGTTCAGGAAATGGACACGGAGTTGGAATGTCCCAATGGGGCGCATACGGAATGGCGGTTCAAGGATATAAATATCAAGATATTCTGAGATATTATTATCAGGGAATAGATGTTATAAAAAAATATTAAGAGTATAGGGAAGAGCGGAAAATGAAATTAGAAGAATTTGATTATTATCTTCCTTCGGGTTTTATTGCCCAAAAGCCGATCAAACCGAGAGATCATAGCCGTCTGATGGTTCTGAATCGAGCAGATAATAAAATTCAACATAAATTATTTAAAGATATTAAAGACTTTCTGGCAAAAGGTGATCTGTTGGTTTTAAATAATACAAAAGTTTTACCGGCAAGGTTATATGGTTTTAAAGAGAAAACCAAGGGGAAAGTTGAAGTTCTGCTGCTTAAATCTATAACCGAAAAATACTGGGAGGTTCTGATAAAACCGGGAAAAATAGTACATTTTAATACGAAAATAATTTTTGGACCCGAGTTAGATGGGATAGTAAAAGATAAGAATGAAGAAAAGGGTAGCTATTTTATCCAATTTAATTTCGAAGGTAATATTAAAGAAATATTAAGCAAAATAGGTCAGATGCCCACTCCTCCTTACATTAAAGAAGGGTTAAAAAAGGGGAACGATTATCAAACGGTTTACGCTGTTCATGATGGCTCAATTGCTGCTCCTACTGCCGGGCTGCATTTTACCAAATCTTTATTAAAAGAACTTTCCCAAAAAAGAATTGAAATAGTTTATTTAACTTTGCACGTGGGCCGGGGAACTTTTGAACCAATAAGAACTTTAAAAGTAGAAGAACATAAAATGGATTCAGAGTTTTATTCTATTTCTTCAGGGGTTGCTAAAAGAATTAACCAAGCTCGTGCTGAAAAAAGGCGGGTTATTTCGATAGGTACCACCACAACCCGCAGCCTGGAATCGGCTTTTAATTTTGACCAAAATGAAATCGTAAGCGGAAGTAATTGGAGCGATATATTTATCTATCCCGGATATAAAACCAAGGTAGTGGATGTCTTAATTACTAATTTTCACCTTCCCCAATCAACCCCTTTAATGCTTGCTGCTGCCTTTGCCGGAAAGGATTTTCTCTTTAGGGCTTACCAGGAAGCAATAAGAGAAAAGTATAGATTTTACAGCTTTGGAGATGCGATGATTGTTATATAGTCGTTAGTGAATAGTCGTTAGCAAAGAGAAAATACAAAAAATAAATTGCAAGATAAAGACGGTGGAAAAATTTGACAATTGAATTCGAAGTAATAAAAGAATCTAAAAAAACTAACGCAAGGCTGGGAAAGCTATATACTTCCCATGGAATAATTGACACCCCGGTATTTATGCCAGTAGGCACCCAGGCTACAGTAAAAGCGATGACCCCTCGAGAATTAGAGGATTTAGGTATTCGGATTATTTTAAGTAATTCCTATCATTTATTTTTGAGGCCAGGACATAATTTAGTTGCTCAAGCAGGCGGGCTGCATAAATTTATGGGCTGGAAAGGGGCTATATTAACTGATAGTGGAGGCTTCCAGGTTTTCAGCTTGGAAAAGCTAAATAAGATAAACGATGAAGGGGTATCTTTTAACTCTCATATTGACGGATCAAAACATTTTATAAATCCGGAAAAGGCTATGGAGATTCAAATGGCTTTGGGTTCTGATATTGCCATGGCTTTTGATGAATGTACATCTTATCCTGCTGGAAAATATCAAGTAGAAGCTGCTGCTCAAAGAACCGTTCAATGGGCCAGGAGGTGCAAAGAAGCACACCAAAGCACTAGTCAGAGTTTATTTGGAATTGTGCAAGGAGGTGTTTTTAAAGACTTAAGAATTGAAAATGCTAAAAAGTTGGTAGAATTAGATTTTCCCGGATATGCAATAGGTGGATTAAGTGTCGGTGAACCAAAATTGCTAATGTATGAAATTTTAGATTGCACAGTTCCTTGCTTGCCAAACAACAAACCCCGATATTTAATGGGTGTGGGAGCGCCTCAGAGTATCTTGGAAGGAGTTATAAGAGGGATTGATATGTTCGATTGTGTTCTCCCTACCAGAAACGCCAGAAATGGTTCGTTATTCACTTCTTCTGGTAAGTTATCTATAACTAACTCTAAATACAAGGATGACTTTACACCCCTAGATAATAAATGTAAGTGTTATACTTGCCAGAATTTTACCAAGGCATATCTGCGTCATCTGTATATGTCCAAAGAAATACTTGCCTCAACTTTAGGTACTATTCATAATCTTTATTTTATGTCTTCTTTGATGAAGAATATAAGAGTAGCTTTATTAGAAGATAGATTATTAGAATTTAAGAAAGAATTTCTATCTTATCTTCTCTAGTTAAATATTTAACGAAAGAAGTCAGAAGCAAGTATTCAAAATTCAAAAGACTAAAAAAATTACTTGCTAAATAAAATAAAATTATGTATAATTTATAAGGTATTTTTTAAAAATAAAAAAACGAAAGGATTGATTTAAAAAATGGAAGCTCTCCAACAATTTTTACCTTTGATCATTATATTTGGTATATTTTATTTTATCCTTATCCGTCCTCAACAACAAAAACAGAAAAAACATAAATCGATGCTAGAAAGTATGCAAAAAGGGGACAAAGTGATTACCATCGGGGGTGTATATGGCATAATCAGAGATATCAAAGGCGATACTTTAACCATAGAGATTGCTAAAGATGTAGTTATAAATACTACCCGCAATGCTATTGGGGTAAGGCGAGAAAAATAAAAAGCAATTTAAAAAAGGGAAAAAAGCATATAGAGATAAATAAAATCCCAATAATAGAGAGGCAGGTATTCATTTTATTGTACCTGCCTTTATATTTTGGTATATTTATTGCTTTTATTTTGCAAACTTCTTTTTTTTAGTTTTTTTCTTTGCGCGATACTCGATACGCAATACGAATATTAAGCATTCTCGTTGACAAAGAAAATACTATAATATTATAATAATAAAATTGAAAAACATTATGGTAAAATATAATAAAATAAACAAGATAGAAGGTAAGAATAATTAGAAAGTGAGGATTCTTATATGAATTGGACTAAAACCTTAAGGCTAACCAGCGTCTTTGTGGTAATTTTTATTGCAATTTTTTCATCATTTCCTCTAAACGAAAAGATAAATTTAGGACTAGATTTACAAGGAGGTTCCCACGTTATCTTGGAGTGTGTAGATACTCCCAATGCACCAGTAGACAATGATGCGGTAAACAGAGTATTAGAAATAATAAGAAACCGTATTGACCAATTAGGAGTTTCAGAACCAGTAATTCAGAGACAAGGCACAAATCGTATCTTGGTTCAGTTACCCGGCGTGGAAGATCCGGAAGCAGCTGTAGAATTAATTGGTAAAACTGCTCTCCTGGAATTTAAAAACGAAGAAGGAGATACCCAATTAACCGGAGCCCATTTAATAGATGCTAAATCATCCTTTGACCAATTTAGTCGTGCTATTGTTTTAATTGAATTTGATAAAACAGGGGCTAAAGAATTTGGAGAGGCTACTAAGAAGAATGTAGGGAAAGTTTTGGCTATTACTTTGGATGGGAAGGAAATATCTGCTCCTGTAGTCCAGGAACCAATTCTCGATGGGAAAGCACAAATTACCGGAAAATTTACCGTAGAGAGCGCAAACTATTTAGCTTTGCTTTTGCGATCCGGCTCTCTTCCGGTAAAAGTAGAAATTTTAGAAAATAGGTCAGTTGGGCCAACCTTAGGAAGAGACTCCATCTCCAAGGGGATTAAGGCCGGGATAGTAGGATTGATATTGATATTAATCTTTATGTTAATCTACTATAAGGGCTTTGGATTAATTGCAGATTTTGCTTTGGTTGTATGTATGATACTAATTGTGGGAGCCTTGGCCGGTTTAAAGGCGACTTTAACTTTACCCGGAATAGCTGGAATGATTCTTACCATTGGTATGGCAGTAGATGCTAATATCTTGATCTTTGAGAGAATAAAAGAAGAATTGAGGTTAGAAAAAACTTTTCGGGCTTCTATTGATGCCGGTTTTAATAAAGCATTCCGTACCATATTTGACGCCAATGTTACTACTTTAATTGCAGCCCTTGCCTTATTTTATTTTGGCTCGGGATCAATTAAAGGATTCGCGCTAACTTTAAGTGTAGGAATTTTAGCCAGCATGTTTACTGCAATTGTAGTAACCAAGATTGTATTAGAAGCAGTGGCTACTAAATTTAATTCCAAGGCATTATTATAGACATAGTTTAGGAGGATATATTTAATGGATCTAATTGGAGAAAAGAATTTCAATTTTGTAAGAAATAGAAGAATGGCTTATATCATTTCTGCAATTGTAATTTTGATTGGTTTAATTTCAATTCTTTTTCAAGGATTTAATCTTGGAATTGATTTTGCCGGAGGGACTTTAATTCAGATAAGATTTGATAAATCAGTTTCCACTACCGAGGTTCGAGATATATTGAGTGAATTCAATTTAAGCCAAAGTACTATTCAAAATTTATCAGAGAATGAATTTGTGATACGGACAGAAAAGATTGACCCAGAGCGAATAAAAGGAATATTGTCAGCTCTTAGAGAGAATTTAACTGATTTGGAGGTATTGCGTGTAGAGACAGTGGGACCGGTTATTGGAGAAAATCTAAAAAAGTTAGCTCTCTATGCCTTGTTTTTTGCTTTTATAGGAATCACTCTATATATTACTATGAGGTTTGAATTTAAGTTTTCTATTATTTCAATATTGGCGCTTTTCCACGACTGTTTAATTGTTCTAGGTATTTTTTCTTTATTGCAGAAAGAGATAACCATTTCAGTAATAGCGGCAGTTTTAACTATAATAGGATATTCTCTAAATAATACAATTGTAATTTTAGATAGACTTAGAGAAAATATAAAATTTAAAGCCAGAGAACCATTTGAAAATTTAATAAACATGAGCATCAATCAATCTCTGTCTAGAACGATAAACACATCCTTAACTACCATTATTCCCATTTTAGCCTTATATTTTTTCGGTGGAAATATCCTTTCTGATTTTGCTTTGGCCTTATTTATAGGAATGATAGCCGGGACTTATTCATCAATTTTTATTGCCAGCCCATTATTGTTAGAGTGGAATAGAATATTTAAGGTACGCCAAAAAGGTATTAGAGTTACCAGTAAAAAGAGCAAAAAATAAATTCAAAATATATTAGGATCGCGTGAAGAAAATAGGAGTCAGAATTTAAAAGCCAGGAGTCAGAATTTAGAATAAATTCATATCCCGTATCTCGCTAAGAATTAGTTAGTTGGTTAGTTAGTTACCTGGGTAGCTGGCTTAGGGAAGGGAAGGGAAGATAGAAGCCAAAAGCCTAATTCGTACCTAGTATCTCGTGAATCGTATCCAGTAAAAATACAAAAAGTTAAAAAGATTAAAATAACTAAAATTTGCATATTGGAGTTTTTTCTTACGCGATACGCAATACGCATCACGCAATACGAGAAATGAGAAAGGAGAGCAGATAAAATAGAGTGGTGTATATTAAAAGAAGATAAAAAATTACAATCAGAGTTATCCAAAGAATTAAACATCTCTCCAATTTTAGCTCAATTACTAATAAATAGAGGTACAAAGGAAACTTTAAGCGCCAGGAAATTTTTAAAGGCAGATCTTAAAGATTTGAGAGATCCTTATGTCTTTCAAGATATGGGGAAAGCCGTAGACAAAATATTAAAAGTAATAAAAAATAATGGAAGAATATTAATCTACGGAGATTATGATGTCGATGGAATAACCAGCGTTGCCTTGTTGTTTACAATTTTAAGAGAGCTTACTAATAATTTATACTATTATATACCTAATCGCTTTCAAGGGGGATATGGATTAAATGAAGAGGCCATAGATATTGCTTTTAAAAATAATATTAAATTAATTATTACAGTTGATTGTGGAATTAGTTCTATCTCTGAAATAGAGAAAGCAAATAATTACGGCATGGATGTTATAGTTACCGATCATCATCAACCCCGAACAAGCCTTCCTTCTGCAGCAGCAATAATAAATCCCAAATGTGATACAAATTATCCTTTTAAGGAATTAGCAGGAGTGGGTGTAAGTTTTAAAGTAGCCCAAGCACTATATTTAAAATTGAAAAAAAACCAGGATAATCTACAAAACTTGCTTGATTACGTTGCACTAGGGTCGATTGCTGATTCCGTTCCTTTTATCGATGAAAATCGTATTTTAATTAAATACGGATTAAAAATGCTTAATCAAACCAAGAAAGAGGGCCTAAAGGCGTTAATAACGGAGAGTGGAGTAAATTATGGTAATTTAGGCACTAAAGAAGTTAATTTTGCCCTTGCTCCTCGAATAAATGCAGCAGGAAGGTTAGGTGATTCTAAATTAGCCTTAGAATTGTTGCTAACTGATTCTGAATATAAGGCTATATATTTATCCCGAAAATTAAGTGAAATAAACAAACATAGGCAGCAAATTGGAGATAATATTTTAAGAGAAGCCAGGGAATTTGCTTCTATACAAGTAAAAGAAAAAGATAATAAAGTATTGGTTCTTGCATCAGAAAATTGGAATCAAGGAGTAGTTGGCATAATAGCCTCCAGATTGGTAGATGAATTTAATCGTCCTGTAATTATTATTTCCAAAAAAGACGGAAAAGCAAAAGGTTCAGGGAGAAGCATTAAAGGTTTTCATTTATATAACGTTTTAGAATCGTGCCAGGATATTTTAATAAATTATGGCGGGCATGAATTAGCCGCAGGTATTACCATAGAATCTAATAAAATTCCTGAGTTTAAGTCAAGGATAAATGAAATATCTCAAGATTTAATTAAAGAAGATGACCTAAGTCCAGAATTAAAAATAGATGCTCAAATTTCGCTGAGCAATATTAATTTTGGCTTGGTAAAAGATATTAATCTTTTAGAGCCATTTGGGATTGGAAACCCTCAACCCGTCTTTTGTAGTTATAAAAATATAATATCTGATTGGAGGATGGTTGGTGAAAAGAGGGAGCACTTAAAAATAAAAATTAAAGAAGAGAACAGAATATTAGAAGGGATAGGATTTAAATTAAGCAGAGTAGGAAACCAAATATTTTCCGAAAATAAAGTAGTAAATTTAGCTTTTAACATCGAACTAAATAAGTGGAATGGAACGGAAAATATTCAATTAAATATAAAAGATATAAAAACTATTATTTAGGAGGCAAAAAAAATGATAGACTTAAAAGAAAAAATAAGAAATATTCCAGATTTTCCAGTAAAAGGAATACAGTTTAAAGATATTACTACTCTATTAAAAGACAAAGAAGCATTTAAATGTAGCATTGATGAAATAACAAGGCATTGCAGCAAATATCAAATTGATTATATTGCGGGAATAGAAGCTCGTGGTTTTATTATAGGTGCTCCCGTTGCTTATCAATTAGGAGTTGGGTTTTTGCCTGTTAGAAAACCAGAGAAGTTGCCCAGTGAAGTAGAAAAGATATCTTATGAATTAGAATATGGGGAAAATACTTTAGAAATACATAAAGATGCTATAGACAGGGGAGACAAGGTAATGGTTATTGACGACCTTCTTGCTACCGGTGGTACCACAGCCGCGGTATTTAAACTAATTAAAAAACTAGGAGGAAAAGTTATAGGTGCTTCCTTTATAATTGAGCTTGCATTTTTAAATCCGCGAGAAGAATTAAAAGGATATGATATTTTTTCCCTGGTACAGTATAGTTAGTATCGCGTTATGAAAAGAGTTCTGCTGTACGCTAAACCCTGTTTAGCTAGTATCTACCAAGTAGGGTAAACGCTATCTGTCATACGCTATACTATATACAAAATACAACATACGAAAATGGTTTTGAATTTTGAATTATGGTTTTTAGCTTTTCGCTTTAAATTTTTAGTTTGCTTGCGCAGAGATACAATTTACCAAATACCTAAAAAATATGGAAAGTGGGAGAGGATAGATTTTAGAGCAAAGAAGGTGTAAATTATTTCTCAATTCACTCTGATAAGATATATTTTAAAAAGAATATCACAATATGCCCCTCAGGCTGAGTTAAGCTTGGTAAAGAAAGCCTACAGATATTCTGCAAAAGCCCACCAGAAACAAAAGAGGTATTCCGGAGCTCCTTATACTTCACATCTTTTAGGAGTAGCTAAAATATTAGCTGATTTGGAGCTTGATATGATTACCATTTCTGCAGGGATTCTACATGACATAATAGAGGATACTGATACCCCATTATCTGCCATCGAAAAAGAGTTTGGCGAAGAAATAGCAATGTTAGTTAATGGCGTCACAAAATTAAGTAGAATTTCTTTTAAAACACAAGAAGAGCAGCAAGCTGAAAATTTTCGCAAAATGTTTTTGGCAATGGCAGAAGACGTAAGAGTTATTCTGATAAAATTAGCAGACCGCTTGAATAATATGAGAACTCTACAATATATACCCCCCCAAAGGAGATTAAAAATAGCCCAAGAAACACTGGAAATTTACGTTCCTATCGCTAATAGATTGGGCATTTCCAGGATTCAGTGGGAATTAGAAGACCTTTCTTTACGTTATTTGGAGCCAATGAAATATAGAGCAGTAGTCAGTAGGATTGCAAAAAATCGATTGGAAAGAGAGAAATATGTTGAATCGATAAAAGAGATTATACAAAAAGAGTTACAAAATGTAAATATAGAGGCGGAGATTCATGGTCGTCCTAAAAATATTTATAGTATCTATAAAAAGATGGAAGAAGGAAAAAAAGATTTTTTCCAGATATATGATTTAATCGCAATTAGAATAATTTGCAATTCTGTTAGGGATTGTTATGCGGTTTTGGGATTATTACATTCGATTTGGAAACCTATGCCCGGTAGATTTAAAGACTATGTTGCTATGCCAAAATTAAACATGTATCAGTCTTTGCATACTACAGTGATTACCCCCAAGGGTGAACCTTTGGAAATACAAATCCGTACTTGGGAGATGCATAAAACTGCTGAGCATGGAATAGCTGCTCATTGGAAATATAAGGAGAAGGTTGATTTAAAAAAGGATAAGAAATTAGAAGATAGACTTTCCTGGTTAAGACAGATATTGGAATGGCAGAAAGATTTAAAAGATCCCAAGGAATTTATGGAAAATTTAAAAATTGGTCTTTTTCAGGATGAAGTTTTTATTTTTACACCCAAAGGCGATGTAAAAATATTGCCTTCTGGTTCTACGCCTATAGATTTTGCCTATCTTATCCATACAGATATAGGGCATAGGTGTGTAGGGGCTAAAGTTAACAAAAAAATAGTACCTTTGGATTATAAATTAAAGAGCGGAGATATTTTGGAAATATTGACTTCCAAATCAAGCCGGGGCCCCAGTAGGGATTGGCTAAAAATAGCCAAGACATCAGGGGCAAAAAATAGGATTAGGATTTGGTTTAAGAAGGAGATGAGAGAGGAGAATATTCAAAAAGGTAAGGAACTTTTTGAAAGAGAGATAGAAAAATATAAAATTGAAAATTCTCCTGAACTTACTAAAAAGCTAAAAGAAGTGAGTATTGAATTAGGTTTTAACGAATTAGAATCAATGTTTGAAAATATTGGATATGGAAAATTAACCCCTTATCAGGTTTTATCTAAAACAATTCCTCAAGAAAAAATATCTCCGGTTATCCCATTGGTAAAAGTAAAAAAAAGAATTGATCAAGGCATTAGGGTTCAAGGGATTAATGACGTTATGATAAGATTTTCTCGATGTTGTAACCCAGTTCCTGGTGATGAAATAATCGGTTATATTACCAGAGGAAGAGGAGTATCTGTGCATAAGGCAGATTGTTCCAATGTTGATTTTATTTCTGAGGATAAAGATCGATTAGTTAAGGTGGAATGGATAAAGATGGAAGAGCTGTTTTATCCGGTAAAGGTAAAAATAATTGCCGATGACCGCCCAAATTTACTATCTGATATTATGTTAATTTTTTCAAGTTTTAAAATTTCAGTTAGCGCCATACATGCAGTAACTGATAAAAATTATACTGCAAATATAGATATAACCCTCTCAATCAATAATCTTGCTCAACTTCAAGAAATAATAAAGAAAATAAAAAAAGTAAAAGGCATAATAACTACAAAGAGAGTAAAAACATTTTAAAAAATGAACCGGAAGAAGAATATTTTGTGCGGAGGAATAAATAGTTGAAAGCAGTAGTGCAAAGAGTAAAAGAAGGATCAGTAGAGATTGAAGGAAAAGAAATAGGAAAGATAGAAGAGGGCTTAGTGGTCTTATTAGGGGTAGGTCAGAAAGATGTAGAAAAGGATGTAGAATACCTGGCCGAAAAAATAGTAAATTTACGTATATTCGAAGATAAAGAAGGAAAGATGAATCTTTCTGTGAAAGATACAAACGGACAGATTTTAATCATATCTCAATTTACTTTATATGGGGATTGTAAAAAAGGAAGGCGTCCGAGTTTTATTTCGGCAGCACTTCCCGATCAAGCAGAAAAATTGTATGACTATTTTGTAAAATGCATAAAGAACTATAGCCTTAAAGTAGAGACCGGGAAATTCCAAGCCATGATGTTAGTAAAAATATTTAACAACGGCCCAGTTACCATTCTTTTAGATAGCGAAAAGTGAATTTAGAAAATTGTGTAATAGTTTATTATTTTTAATATTATTAAGATAATTTTTTTTTGGGGGGGAAAGATGAAATTACCTCTTATTATTGGACATAGAGGAGCCAAGGGAATTGCTCCAGAAAATGGCCTTTCCGGTTTTAAAAAAGCAGTTGAATTAGGGATAGATGGAGTAGAATTGGATGTACATCTTACTAAAGATGAAAAATTAGTGGTAGTTCATGATATGGATTTAAAAAGGTTAACCGGATCAGAAATTCCAATTAAGCAGCTTACTTTTAAAGAATTAAAAAAGTACGACATTTCCAAATATTTTAATAAAAACCAGGAAAAAATTAGGGAAAAATTACCTGAAGAGACAAAATATTTTTTTGAATTAAAAAAAATAAAAGCCAATTCGTTTTATCTGAATATTTATGACCAGTTAACCAGGAAGAAAATTAGCTTTTATTTGCATTGGGATGGTAAGCGGTTTGATGTAGTTAAAAAGCTTCTTTTATCAAGAAATGATGGAAAAAAGTTATGTTTCAAGCAATTAAAAATTAAGAAGAGGGACATACTCGACTTAGAAAAAGGTAAGGTGAAGAGGTATCATAATGAACAGATACCTTTGCTTAGAGATGTACTTAAAATATTAAAAGGAAAACTTTCTGTAAATATAGAAATTAAAGGAGGAGAGAAGATTTATCCGGGCATTGTTGACATATTAGTAAAAGAGACAGAGAGTTTTGGATATAAAAATATTCTTTTTTCGTCTTTTGATAGGGATACGGTAATTTTGCTAAAGGAAAGATATCCTGAACTTAAAGTAAACGGACTCTATACTAAGTGGATAAATCCCAAAAAATATATTAATGGAATGGATGGTTTAAATCCAAATACTTTTTGGTGCAAAGAAAAACTTATTTCTTGTTTGCATCAATCGGGAAAAACGGTATATGTTTGGACGGTTGATAAGGATATAGATATGATACGTTTTATTTTGCAGGGAGTAGATGGAATTATTACTAATTATCCTCAGATTCTAAAAAAAATAATTAAGGCAATGCAATCTGTTTTGGAAGATTTCCAATAAAGAATTTTTCTATTTGAGAAGATAAAAACTGTTTTAATAATTTGAATTGTTAATAGAGGGTTTTGTTAAACGAAAGGATTGATTTAAAAAATGTTTTTAAAAAGATTAGTAATAGGAGCGTTAGAAACAAATTGTTATTTAATTGCTTGTGTAAAGACTAAAAAAGCAGCAGTAATTGATCCAGGAGGGGAAGAAGGGACAGACTTAATTTTAAATCTTTTACAAAAGAATAATTTTAATTTAAAATATATTATAAATACTCATGGTCATATAGATCATATCGCCGGTAATAATTCGCTCAAAGCTAAGACCGAAGCGTTATTGTTAATCCATAGATTAGATGCGGATATGTTAGTTGATGCTAATAAAAATTTTTCTTCTCTCATGGGCAAAGAAATATGTTCACCTCCCGCAGATAAATTTTTAGAAGAGGGAGATGAGATTACCCTGGGCATATTAAAGCTGACAGTAATTCACACACCCGGTCATACTCCGGGAGGAATTTCTCTTGTTCTAGATAATATTGTCTTTACAGGAGATACTTTATTTGCTGAGAGCATTGGTCGAACTGACTTACCCGGGGGCTCTTATCAGGATTTACAAAAATCGATTAAAGAAAAGTTATTGGTTTTAAGTGATGATACGATAATTTATCCTGGGCATGGACCGGATTCCACCATAGGTGAAGAGAGAAGAAAAAATCCATATATAAAAAATTGACCGATTCTCCAATTTGCCAATTTACCAATTAATTAGTCAGTTAGTGAATAGTGAATAGTCGTTAGTATTTAGTAGCAACACGGCGTGCCGTGTTGAGTCAAATAGACACGATGCATCGTTCTCTACCTTATTAAGCTAAAAGCTTAAAGCGAAAAGCGAAAAACCATAATTCAAAATTCAAAACTTTTTCTCTCAATACTAAATTTTAAGTTCTGTTTTTGCTTCTTTATCTTTTCATTTTTGCTATATAGTGTACGAGACAAGAAAGATGAAACTCAATAGATAAAACAATATGTTTAAATTTTAAATTTTAAGTTATGGTTTTACGTTTTGCGCTTTTCGTTTTTCACTATATAATATATATATACTATACGCAAGAATGGAATGTTAAATACTATTCACTAATTAAAAGAAAGGGGTACGAAGAATGAACTATGAAATAAAGGATATTAATTTAGCCGAAAAAGGTAAAGAAAGAATTGAATGGGCTGAAAAACAGATGCCCGTTCTTTCAAGTATAGGAAAAAGATTTTGTAAAGAAAAACCTCTAAAGGGAATTAAAATATCTGCTTGTCTTCATGTAACTACAGAAACAGCCAATCTGGCAAGAACATTGAAAGAAGGAGGCGCGGAAGTGTATTTATGCGCTTCCAATCCTTTAAGTACTCAGGATGATACCGCTGCTTCCCTGGTTAAGCATTTTGGAATTCCTGTATTTGCTATCAAGGGAGAGGATAAAGAAACTTATTATCAACATATTGATAAAGCGTTAGATTGTAAGCCCAACATCACCATGGATGATGGAGCTGACCTGGTTTCCACTATTCATTCTCGTAAGAAAGAGCTGATTGAAGATGTGATCGCCGGGACTGAAGAAACCACTACCGGAGTTATTCGGTTAAGAAGCATGGAAAAAGATAAAGCTTTAAAATTTCCAATTATTGCGGTAAATGATGCACAAACCAAATATCTTTTTGATAATAGATATGGTACCGGGCAGAGCACCATCGATGGCTTGTTGAGGGCTACCAATATTCTAATTGCCGGTAGAATATTTGTAATTTGTGGTTACGGCTGGTGTGCCCGTGGTCTGGCGATGAGAGCCAATGGTATGGGTGCTCAGGTAATAATTACCGAAGTCGATCCTATGAAAGCATTAGAAGCAGTAATGGACGGTTACCAGGTTATGCCCATAAAAGAGGCCGCAAAAATCGGAGACATTTTTATCACTTTAACCGGTGATATAAATGTAATATCGACGGAAGAGTTTCCTTTAATGAAAGACGGAGCAATTTTAGCCAATTCGGGGCATTTTAATGTAGAGATTAATATAGATGCTTTAAAAACTTTAGCGATAAGCAGAAAAAAAATAAGAGAATACATAGAGGAATATACATTTAAAAATGGGAAAAAAGTAAATCTTTTAGCAGAAGGAAGGCTGATTAATTTGTCCGCCGCCGAAGGGCACCCGGCAAGTGTGATGGATATGAGTTTTGCAAATCAATCTTTATCCGCTGAATATTTAGTTAAAGAGGGGAGAAATTTAAAGAAAAAAGTTTATATAGTTCCCGAAATTATTGATAGGGAGATTGCTAGATTAAAATTAGAATCGATGGGAATAAAAATTGATAAACTTACCGAGGAACAGGAAAAATATCTTTCCTCCTGGAATATGGGAACCTAATTCGTATATCGTATCGCGTATTGCGTATCGCGTAAAGAAAATGCAGTGACAAGTAATGAGCAATATATGAATAGTGAATAGTCGTTAGTGAATAGTATCCGAACGTACAGCTCTTAACGCAATACGCAATACGATATACGCAATACTATTGAATTAGGATTAGTATGAATAATCAAAATATGATAGAATATATAACAGAAGGGTTGTTTAATTTTGTTTTTCCCTTGGATTGTCAGATATGTGAAAAGCCTATTCGAGAATCTAAAGGATACTCAATCTGTGAAGATTGTCTTCAAACTATTGAATTAATCGAACATCCATATTGCATAAAATGCGGAAAACCCTTACTGCTTACTGATTTTTTTAAACAAAACAGAGAAGCCTTATGCCTTGATTGTAAAAGAAAAAAATATTCTTTTGAATTTTCCCGTTCTGTAGGAATATATAGTAAAGTTTTAAAAAAATGCATCCACCTCTTTAAATATTATAGAGAGAAAAAATTAGCAAGACCATTAGGAAAATTAATGGTAGATTATTTACTAAAGAATGATGAGTTTAAAAAGAGAATTGACTTAATTATTCCCGTTCCTTTACATAAGAATGATTTAAAAAATAGGGGATTTAATCAGAGTTTTTTATTGGGTAAAGTTATAGGAGATTATTTTTCTGTACCGGTTCAAGAAAAGGTTTTAGTAAAGAAAAAGTTTACTCCTTATCAAGTTAATTTATCTAAAAAGGAACGGGAGAAAAATATTCTTAAAGCTTTTTCGGTAGAAAGACCGGAAAAAATCAAAGGGAAAAATATTCTGATTTTAGATGATGTATTTACTACCGGTTCTACTGTAGAAGAATGTGCTAAAGAGTTAATGAAAGCCCGAGCTAACAATATATGCGTTTTGACTTTAGCCAGGAACGTATAAAATCTATAAACCGCCTCTCCTTAGAGCTGTGGTTGAAAGTCGAAGCCAGCCGCAGGCGAAACGACCCACGTAAGGTAACTTTGGTTACTGAGCATGGTGCGGCTTTGGAGTAAGTCCTGCCTTAACCTTAACCGGCTATAACAATAAGAGAAGAGTAGTAGTGAAGGAAAAACATTCCTGAGCGGACCTCTCAGCAGGCGAGTGTGGGGGCAAAGACCAGGTCAGTCTAAGGAAAGGCGGATAAGATTAATTAGTCGTTAGTTTTAAATACAAAATGCAAAATACACGATTAGAGCCCTTATGCACAATTGTTTTATCTACAATAGGATTACGGAAAATGGAAATTTCTATACAATTAAATTAAAAATATTTTAAAAAAATTTAAAATAAAAAAGGTTTTTCTGTTTAGATGGAGAATATATATATTAGGTAAAATAAACTATTACTAAGGAGGGAAAGGGTATGAAAATTATTTTCAAAGGGAAACATATCGAGGTAACTGATGCGATGCGTAATTATATTGAAAAAAGATTAAGCAAGATCGAGAGACATTTTGATCATATCTTAGAAGTAATAGTAACTTTAAGTGTAGAGAAGAGCAGACAGATTGTCGAAGTAACTTTACAAACCAATAGGGCTTTGATTAGAGCAGAAGAAGAAACAGATGATATGTATACTTCTATAGATAAAGTAGCAGATAAATTAGAAAGACAGATAAAGAAATATAAAGAAAAATATTTTCAGAAACCCCACTCCGGCACAGAAAAAGCAGGGTTAGCTAACCAAGAGATTGATGCTGAAGATAGCGAGTCGGATAAGATTGTCAAAATTGTAAAAACTAAAAGATTTGCTATCAAACCGATGTCAGTAGAGGAAGCAGCAATGCAGATGGATCTGTTGGGACATAATTTCTTTGTTTTCGCTAACGACAATACAAATAAAGTCAATGTTTTGTATAAAAGAAGGGACGGGAATTTCGGATTAATTGAGCCGGAATTTTAAGGGGGAGTTTATGGAGAAAAATAAATTGCATTCATTTCGGAATTTTATAATTCCTCGGCGTATTAGTTATGATATAGAAGATATAGAAAAATCGTTAAAAGATTTGAACGATATTCTATTTGCGAAAATAGTATTATCAGAGGATGGAGATATTAAAGAAATTCATATTATTACTAATGACTCTTCTAATCCCAAAAATATCACTCGAGATATAGAATCGTTTCTGTTAGCAAAATATAATATTCAAGTAGATTATAGAAAAATTAGCATAGCACAAGTAAAGGATAAAGAAACAGGAGATGGGAAAACAAAAGAAGAAGAATTAGAATCTTCTTTAAGACTTAAATTCTCTGATATTAAAGTGGGAGCTATCGGTAATCAGTTTGAAGTTTGTGTAAAATTAGAAAGTAACGGAAAAATATATGAAGGAAAAGTATCTGGAAAAAATTGGGACAAAAATCGGGAATATTTAGTGGCTAAGGCTGCCCTGGAAGGGATGAGTTCTTATTTAGAGGGTTCAATTTTCTTTCAGGTTGATGAAATAAAAAAGATTGAGTTGGATAGTAAAGAAATAGTAGTAGTTTCTATTAATCTAATCGATTCAAAAGGAAAGGAAAATTTAGTAGGTTCTACGGTAATTAAAGATGACTTCAATAAGGCAGTAGTAAAAGCAATCCTTCAAGCTACTAATCGTAGAATTTTAACAAAAGAAAAATAAATTAAAAATTAGGTCGGTGAGGCCCTTATTTTGAACTAATAACATAGTAAAAGATGCAGCAGAATCATTGAGCGAAGCGAAGCGGTTTTCAATGTCCGAAAGGCAAATAAAAAACCGTGGAGGTGCAAGAGATGAAGATTAATAAGGCAAAACTAATCAGCCTATTAATTAGTGTCATGGCTTTACTATTAGCTGGTGGCGCTAAACTTAATTGGAAATAATATAAATAGGAATAATAGAATTAAAGGCCCACCGGCCTAATTTATTTATGCTCAAAGGGGGTAATATAATTTGCCTTTAAAATTAAAAATTTATATTGGAGTAATAACGGCATTAGCTATTGCCCTTTTTATATATTTAATACCCTCTTTGCCCTCATTATTTAATATATGGTGGGTAATTATTTTTTTTCTTACTATATCTACCTTTGCTGAATTTATTCCTGTCGATTTACCTGTAGGAGGAGCCATAAGCATCGGTTTTCCCATAGATTTTATATTAATATTGGTCTATGGACCGGCCTTAGCAATGCTAATAAGCGCCTTGGGCGCGTTAATCGGTGAAACAATAGAGAAGAAAAGATCCTGGTATAAAATAATATTTAACGCTTCTCAGTATGCTTTGTCAGCAGGGATAGCTGGTATTATATACCAAAAGATAGGAGGAGTAGTCGGTCTAGTTGATTTAACTAATTACATAATTCCTGCAATAATCTCTGCTTTTGGTTATTATGTAATTAATTCATCTCTATTTATGATAGTGATTTCTTTAGCTGAAGAAGTATCTATGTTATCTGTATGGAAAACTCAAATTAAAGGAATAGTTATCACCTATATAGCTTTAGCCCCAATGGGGCTTATAATGGCGATGGTATATGTAACTATAGGAATATGGGGAATTATCCTATTTTTCTTCCCCTTGATTTTAGCCCGCCGTTCTTTTGAATTATATACCAAGATGAGAAAAATGTATTTAGAAACTATTCGAGCCTTAGCAGCAGCTATTGATGCCAAGGACCCCTATACCAAGGGTCATTCAGAAAGAGTTGCCGAAATGTCTGTAGCTTTGGCTCAAGAATTGAATTTGTCTGATCGGGAAATTGAAAATATTGAATATACTGCATTACTTCATGATATAGGAAAGATTGGTATAGATGATAGGATTTTAGGTAAGAAAGGAAGTCTAACCAACGAAGAGTTTGATAAAATAAAAGAACATCCTATTGTAGGAGCTAAAATCATAGAACCGATAGATTTTTTAAAGAATTCCTATTGGGCAATTTATCATCACCATGAAAGATATAATGGAGATGGTTATCCTGATGGTTTAAAAGAAAAAGATATACCTCTTTCTGCTCGAATAATTGCGGTGGCAGATACTTATGATGCGATGGGGTCTGACCGTCCTTATAGAAAAAAATTAAGCCAAGATAAAATAATGAAAGAGCTAACAGAACAATCCGGAAAACAGTTTGACCCTGAAGTAGTTAAAGCTCTTAATTCGGTTCTTGATAGAGAAAGAGAAGAATAAATGTTATATGTCTATATTATAATTATTTCTATTATAATAGGATTGCTTCGTAATGGTAAGTTGAGCAGTTTGAGTCAGATTTCGCTAACGAAAATAGAGGTAATAGTGTTAGCCTGTTTAATTCAAGCTGGATTAATCTTTTTGGGGTCAAGAGAAATAAAATTTGTTCTCAATTATAGTTCTTATATGATAATTTTCTCTTACATCGCGCTCCTGATAGCAGTCTGGTATAATTTAGAATTAAAAGGAATGAAGATTATTGCCCTGGGAATAATACTTAATTTTATAGTTATTGTGGCCAACAGTGGTCATATGCCGGTATTGTTGAGCAGTATATATAAAGCAGGATTAGATGATTTTGCTCTTCTATTAAAAGAAGGTACTTATGTTACGCATACTCTTATAAATGAAAAAACTTTATTTGGATTTTTAGCCGATGTTATCCCATTATCTCCTCCTTTCCCTGACCCTTCAGTGGTAAGCGTGGGAGATTTTTTAATGTTTTATGGGGTGTTCAGCTTAATTCAAAATGCGATGCTGAAAAAAGAACAGTTTTTTGATAAGAAGATAGAAGAGCAAAGTGAGAATCAAGAAACCTAATTAGTATCGAGTATTACATAAAATAGAAATAAAAAGATTGCAGGGGGCAGACCTTGTGTCTGCCCGTAATGAGGAACATGCAAGGGCTAGATTCATCGAACCCGCTAGAAAAATTATCAGAAAAATTCGGATCGGATGACTTCGACCCCCCCCGTATAAGAAAAAGTTTTGAATTTTAAATTATGGTTGTTCGCTTTTAGCTTTAAATTTTTAGCTTAAAAAAGAGATTGACGCACTCTGATAAATTAAAGCTTGAAATGATATGTTATATCACATGGCGTAGAAGAGGCAATGTATAGAATTTATTTAATCGGTTTATTAGAGAAATAAAATTTTAATCATATTGAAAAAAGGAATTGAATAGATATGTTTAATTGGGCTAAAAAGATATTTGTTGATACCAATGAAAGAGAATTAAAAAAACTGCAACCTATCGTAGAAAAGATAAACAGTTATGAGCCAAATGTTTCAAAATTGAATGATGAGAAATTAAAAGATAAAACCACTGAATTTAAAGAGAGATTAGGCAAAGGGGAGATTGTGGATGAAATTCTCCCTGAAGTTTTTGCAGTAGTACGGGAAGTAGCCAAACGAGTTACCGGAATGAAACCTTTTAATGTTCAGCTTGTAGGAGGGATTATTTTACATCAAGGTAAAATAGCTGAGATGGCTACCGGAGAAGGCAAGACTTTAGTTGCTACCATGCCGGCATATTTAAATGCTTTAAAAGGTAATAGCGTGCATGTTGTTACCGTAAATGACTACCTGGCAAAACGAGATAGATATTGGATGGGAGAAATTTATGAGTTTTTAGGATTAAATGTAGGCCTGATTCAACATGACATGGCAGCCGATGAGCGGGAAAAAGCCTATCAAGCAGATATAGTCTATGGAACCAATAACGAATTTGGGTTTGATCATTTAAGGGACAATATGGCAATTCGCATGGAAGACGTAGTCCAGAGAGGCTATGATTTTGCAATCGTTGACGAAGTAGACAGTATTTTAATTGATGAAGCCAGAACTCCTTTAATAATCTCCGGTCCTTCCGAGGAATCAACCCAAATATACCAGCAGATAAACAGAGTTGCAACCCGATTACAGCAAGAGGCAGACTATAAAGTATACGAAAAAGAAAAGACAGTTACCATCACCGAGGAAGGAGTTTCCCGTATCGAAGGATTATTGCAGATAAATAATCTATATGATGAAAAAAACATGAATGTACAGCATCACATTATTCAAGCCCTAAAAGCACAAAGATTATTTAGAAAAGATGTTGATTATATAGTAAAAGATGGAGAAGTGATTATTGTAGATGAATTTACCGGAAGATTAATGTTTGGGAGACGATACAGTGATAGTCTCCACCAAGCTATCGAAGCAAAAGAAGGAGTGGCAGTTGCCCGCGAAAGTCAGACACTGGCTACTATAACTTTCCAGAATTATTTTAGATTATACAAAAAACTTAGCGGGATGACCGGTACAGCAAAAACCGAAGAGGAGGAATTTACCCATATCTACAACCTGCCGGTAGTGGTTATTCCTCCTAATAAAGAATTAATCAGGAATAATCACGCAGATATTATCTACAGGACTGAAAGAGAAAAATTCAAATCAGTTATTAAGGAAATAATTGAAGTTCATAAGATGGGGAGACCTATTTTAGTAGGAACAGTATCGATCGATAAGTCAGAGACATTAAGTAGATTATTAAAGAAAGAAAATATTGAACATAATGTCCTGAATGCAAAAAATCACGAAAGAGAAGCAGATATAATCGCCCAGGCGGGTCAGGGCAAAAATGTAACTATTTCCACGAACATGGCCGGGCGAGGAACCGATATTGTATTGGGTAAAGGAGTGGCCGAGTTAGGAGGTTTGCATGTCATAGGAACTGAAAGGCATGAAAGCAGACGTATTGATAACCAGTTAAGGGGTAGATCGGGTAGACAGGGTGACCCCGGTTCTTCCCGTTTTTTCCTTTCTCTGGAAGATGATCTCATGCGGCTTTTTGGTTCTGACAGAATATCGGGAATCATGGAAAAATTAGGCATGGAAGAGGATATTCCCATCGAACATCCTTTGGTTACCAGATCAATAGAAGGTGCTCAAAAAAAGGTAGAGGGGCGAAATTTTGAGATAAGAAAACAGCTTTTAGATTTTGATAATGAGATGGAATACCAGAGGAAGGTAATCTATGAGCAGCGGAGAATGGTTTTAGAAAGTAACGATGTTAAAGATTATATTTTGGAGATGGTAAAAGATACAGTTGAAAATATATTGCAGAGCTATACCAATAAAGAAATTTATCCGGAGGAATGGGATTGGGCAGGACTTAAAAGCCATGTTAACCAAATTTTCTCTATTTCATTGATTATTCCCAAGGAAGAGATTCTTAAATTATCTATTGCCAAGTTGAAAAATATTCTAACCGAAAAAGCCTTTAATATATATGAATTACGAGAAAGGGAGTTTACCGCACTCTTAATGAGACAGATTGAAACGATGATTGTGCTCCGGGTGGTAGATCGGGAATGGAAAGATAATCTACGAAATTTAGATGAATTAAAACGGGGAATAGGGTTAAGGGCTTATGGACAGAAAGATCCCTTAATGGAATATCATTTTGAAGCCCATAATATGTTTCAAAGTATGATCAATAGCATAAAAGAAGAAGTAGTAAAATTTATCTATAAAGTCAGACTTAAAAAAGAAGAATCGCAAGGAATTAGCCGGACAAAAAGAGAAGAACCTGCACCTGTGATCAATAATCAAGTGGGAGAATCGCCTTCTGAAAAAAGGAAAGGATTAATAAAGGAAGAAGGAAAAAAGAAGAAAAAGGCAGGTAGAAATGATCCTTGTCCTTGTGGCAGCGGATTGAAGTTTAAACATTGTTGTGGAAAAAATATATAATATAATTATTTAAGATTCCTTTAGTGATTATTTCGCTTAATGGAAAAATTATAAGTTATATTACTTATTAAAATTCTGATAGCGAAGTAATCTAAATTTATTTTAAGTAATAGTGAGAAGATTTTTGTAGGGTAAAATCAAAATTAAAAAATATTGAAACAGAGAGGAAGGTGGATAATGTGATAGAGGAATTGCAAAATAAACTGAGACAGCTTCATAATAAAATTAACGAAATGGGGGCTTATCTTTGACTTATCTGTGAAAGAGGAAGAAGTAAAAAAATTAGAAAATGAAATGTCCAGAGGTTCTTTCTGGTCTGACCAGGAAAATGCTCAGGAAGTAACCAAAAAAGTTAAAGAATTAAAAAACATTATAGTCGAATTTAATAAATTAAAAAATAATTTGGAAGAATTAGCCATACTCTTGGAGCTCAATCTGGAAGAAGACAGAAAAGAAATTTGGGAAGAGATAGAGCAAAAAGTTGAGGTTTTAGAAAAGGATATTGAAAGAAAAGAATTAATTATTTTGTTTGATGGCAAATATGATATTAACCATGCCATAGTTACTATTCGGCCAGGTGCTGGTGGTACAGAATCTCAAGATTGGGCAGAAATGCTGCTCCGGATGTATTTACGATGGGCAGAAAAAAACGATTATAGGTCTGAAATATTAGAAATATCACCGGGTGATGAAGCCGGGATAAAGAATGTAACTTTTACAATTAGTGGCAGCCATGCCTATGGATGCTTGAAAGCCGAAAAGGGAATACATCGTTTGGTTAGAATTTATCCATTCGATGCCAATAGGAGAAGACACACCTCTTTTGCCTCGGTAGAAGTTATCCCTGAAGTTGATCAAGAAGTAGAGATTGAGATTAAGGAATCAGATTTAAGAATAGATACTTATCGAGCCACCGGAGCAGGGGGTCAGCATGTTAACACCACTGATTCTGCTGTAAGAATAACCCATTTACCCACCAATATTGTAGTGCAATGTCAAAATGAAAGATCACAATACAGTAACAAAATGACTGCAATGAAGATTTTACGAGCGAGATTATTCGATCATTATCAAAAGGAAAAAGCCGAAGATTTAAAGGAGATTAGCGGAAAAAAGAAAGATATCGCCTGGGGAAGCCAGATACGTTCTTATGTATTCCATCCTTATCAGATGGTAAAAGATCACCGAACAGATGCAGAAAGTGGGAATTTACAGGCTATTATGGATGGTGAAATAAATTATTTTATCGAGGCTTATTTAAAGAGCAAGAAAAACAGTGGATTATAAGTGAGCAGAGAAAGTGCCTTGTCAATTAATATTAACAAAAAAGTATTCTGCAATATTATTTGAAAACATTTGCAGATATTTTAACAATTTTATGAAAGGATTACATAAGTGAAGATTGTAGCTTGTATAAAACAGGTTCCGGAGATAAGTGAGGTAATGATTGATCCTAAAACTCATACCTTAAAAAGGGAAGGAGTGCCTTCAATTGTTAATCCTTTTGATGAAAATGCGGTAGAAGAAGGTTTACGAATCAAGGAAAAATATTCGGGAGAATTAATTGTGGTTACCATGGGTCCTCCCCAGGCGGAGGAAGCCTTAAGAAGATGCTTGGCTATGGGGGCAAATGAAGCAATTTTAATATCAGATAAAGTCTTTGCTGGTTCTGATACTTTAGCTACTGCCTATACCTTATCTTTGGTTATTAAACAATTAAAACCAGATTTAATTATTTGTGGCAAACAGGCTATTGACGGAGACACTGCTCAAGTTGGACCTGAGCTGGCAGAACAATTAGCAATATCTCAGATAACCTATGTAAAAAAAGTAGAAATATCTGAAGATAAAAAGAAAATAATTTTACATAGAGAGACAGATGATGGTTACGAAATTATCCAGTGCAAATTACCTGTATTAATTACGGTGTTAAAAATTCTAAATGAACCTCGTTATCCGAGCATCAGAGGGATTTTAATGGCCAAGAAGAAAGAAATTAAAATTGTAAAAGCAGCTGATTTAAAAGCAGATCCCGCTAAGTTAGGAGCCGATGGTTCGCCCACACAAGTAGTAAATATTTTTACTCCCCAACAGCATCAAAAGGGTAAAATAGTGAAACTTGAGCCAAAAGATGCAACAAAAGAGATTATAAATTTTTTACAAGATGAAAAGATATTTTAAAAGGGGATGGGTATAGTTTGGCAGAAATAACAGTAGATATAAATAAATGTAACGGATGCGGGAAATGTGTCAATCTGTGTCCCTTTAATCAGATAATCATAGTTGATAGATTAGCCATAATAGAGGTAGGATGTACTATGTGCGGGGTGTGTCAAGAATTATGTCCTACCGGGGCTATTACTATCAAAAGAGAAAGATTGAGCAATGAAGATTACTCGAATTATCGTGGAATTTGGGTATTTATCGAACAACTCCAGGGGAAAATTAAACCCGTTTCTTTAGAGCTGCTGGGTAAAGCTAAAGAATTAGCTAACAAATTAAATCAAGAAATAGCTGTTGTATTAGCAGGAGATAAGATCTCTCATTTAGTAAAAGATTTATCTTCCTATGAAATTCATAAAATTTATTTAGTCGAAAGCCAAGCTTTAAAAAGATATACTACTGATGCTTATACTCAGGTATTGGTTAGTCTTGTTTCTCAATATAAACCCAATATTTTATTAATTGGAGCAACTAATACCGGAAGGGATTTGGCGCCCCGGGTTGCAGCCCGACTTCGAGTTGGGTTGACTGCGGATTGTACCGATTTAGATATTACCGACGAGGGATATCTGCTTCAGACCAGACCAGCTTTTGGTGGAAATATAATGGCGCAGATATTATGCAAATACACTCGTCCTCAGATGGCTACAGTAAGATCCAATGTATTTAAAAAATTTATACCCTGCTCAAATTCTCAACCTCCGGAAATAATTAAGATAGAGGCGAAATTAAATCCTTTATCTATTCGAACCAAAATAATAGAAGTCATAAAGGAAATTACTGAAGTAGTTAATTTAGAAGAAGCAGATATTATTGTATCCGCGGGGAGAGGATTAGGTTCATCTGACAATCTTTATTTGGTGCGGGAATTAGCCGGGATATTAGCGGCAGCAGTTGGTGGTTCCCGAGCCGTTATCGATGCCGGATGGTTACCCCATCATCAACAAGTTGGCCAATCCGGAAAAACAGTAGCACCCGAATTATATATTGCCTGTGGTATTTCCGGTGCTATCCAGCATTTAGTGGGGATGCAGACTTCCAGGAGAATTATTGCCATTAATAAGGATCCTGAAGCACCTATATTTAAAGTTGCTACTCTGGGAATTGTAGGCGATTTATTTAAAGTAATTCCTCTACTGGTTGAAGATTTAAAGAAAATTAAAAATATTGTATAGGTGATAACTAACTAATTGCCTAATTAAATTAATTGGTCAATTGGAGAATTAAATTTTTTGCTTAAAGGAGATCAAAATGATTAAAACTTACAATCCTAAAGAGCTTAAGAAATGGATGGAATATTCCTCTTTATTAGCGGGTATTATTATAATAATTTATGGAGTTATTAGCCGTCAAAGCATCTTGTTAATTTTAGGATTCTTTTTTATATTGGTGGTTTCTAATAAAGTTTCAATAGCTATTGATAAAGACGGACTGTTTATAACTACTACCACCCTATTCTTAATAAAAAGAAAAGAACGATTTCACTTTAAGGAGATGGATTCTATAGATATTAAAGAGAGCGCAAAAAGATCTTTAATATATTTTATGAAGGGATGGAAAGGACGGAAAGTATTAATCGATACAGTTGATTTAAAAAAATTAACAGGTTATATAAAAAGCGAAAATTCTGAATTAATAAAATAAAGCGTATATCGTGATGCGTATATAGTAATAGCGTACAGCGTACAGCGTTTAGCGCATAAAATAGTCAATTAATCAATTTGCCAATTGACCAATTGATTTTAGTTATTGCGAAACTGTAGGGAGTGTAGGAATCTTTTTATTAAGCGAAAAAGTTGAAGCTAAAAATGATAATTTGAAATTCAAAAATATTTTCTTATTTAACATTGCTTTTAATGTAGGGGTCGGATTCATCCGACCCGAGTTATTCTGGTAATTTTTTAGCGGGCTCGATTCATCGAACCCTTTGTCCATTAGGGGCAGGTACAAGGTATGCCCCTACATCTTTTTATTTCTATTTTAGGTAATACTTAATACTCGATACTAATTAATTTTCTGTTTTCTATTCTCTTTACTATATACGATATACTAATAACAAAGGAGGTAAATTAATGTTAACCGACAAAAAAGTTCACAATTTCTTGAACGAATTAGCTTCTAATTCACCAACTCCCGGCGGAGGGAGTGTGGCTGCATTGGCCGGAGCATTGGGAGCAGCTTTAATTTCCATGGTAGGTAATTTAACCATTGGCAAGAAGAAATATGAAGATGTAGAAGAAGATATCAAGAAAATTATAAGCTCTTCGGAAAAATTACGCTATGAATTAAGCCAATTGATAGAAGAGGATGTAAAGGCTTTTAATAATTTTATGGCTACTTACAAGATGCCCAAGGAAACCGAAGATGAGAAAAAGATAAGGACAGAAAAGATACAAGAATCACTAATTGAGACAGCAAAAGTTCCTCTTAAAGTAGCTTACAAATGTCTGGAGGTACTGAGTCTTTCTAAAGAAGTGGCTGAAAAGGGTAATATTAATGTAATAAGCGATGCCGGAGTTGCGGCCTTAATGGCAGACGCTGCCCTGGAAAGCGCTATATTAAATGTGAAGATTAATTTAATAATGATTAAAGATGAAAAAGTAAAAAAAGAACTTTCTTCTTCGATAAAGGAGATATTACTAAAAGAAAAAGGACAGAAAGAAAAAGTGCTGGAAATAATAGATGGTAAAATAGGATGAAAGTAAATATTTGAAAATGATATCTTATTAAAAATAAAAAGTAATAAGATTAGCAAATCGAATATGAGAAAAAAGCAAAGGGTTAGGTGTATTTTAAAGACGCGTCTAACCCTTTGCTTTTTGCAAAAGTTATAAAGAAGATATTAATTTGTATAATAAGTAGTATTTATTATATAATAAAATATAGTAGATAGAGAATATGCATTCAACATAAAACAATACAATTCCTGCTTTTTTAAAATCAATTGTTATTAGCCAAAAGATTTTTCTAAAAAACACCTTCGGTTTTTCCATCATGCCTTATAATATACGAAAATGAGATGAGCACCAAAAAAGAAAACAAAAACAACAACTATTACCTAAGCTGTACTTTCTTTCCAAGCTTAGCTACCCGAAACAAAACAGTTTACCGAGATTTGCACGATAAATAATTTTTCGAAGGAGAGGTGTAAAAATTAAAATGAATAAAAATTTAATCAAAGAATTATGGAGGGAAAATTCAAAAATTTATAAGATATTAAAAAAAAGTGAAGACTTGGGAGAAGCGAGGGAAAATCTTTTTGAATTTTCTAAAGACTTAGAATGGAAATTTAGGGAAAAAAAAGAGGTTTTGCATAAATTGGAATACGCTGCTGCCTTGGAGGCGCAAAAAGTATTTAATGACCTCATTTCCCTTCGAAATGAGGAAATTGTAGGTTTCAGCACTTTACATTATTTATGGAGTATTGCTAAAGATAATCAAGAGATAACCGAAGAAGTTAGCGATGGATTTTTAGAAGAGTTTATTCACCTTTTTAAAGCTATGAAAGGGAAGGCTGATATTTCTTCAGGATGGGTAAAGCCATTATTAGAAAGGAATGGGGTTGAAATAATAGATTTTACCAAGATTGAAGGCAGAGATGCGGGGATAGCTCGCTCTGAATATTTAGATAAAGTTTACGAGAAGGTTTTTAATTTTATAAAACGATATCCGTCTGGATGTGAAGACGAACTGGTTAAAGAAAGAGAGGAAAATCGTAAGAAAATATTAGATTATTTGGGGGCGAATTTGGATGATTGGAATGACTACCGATGGCACATTAAACATATTTTCCATACCATGGATGATTTAGAACATCTCAAGAAATTAGTTCCTCTTACTAAGGAAGATATTGAAGCTATTGAAATTGCTATTGAAAATAAAATACCTTTTGGAATTACCCCTTACTATCTGTCCTTATTCGATTTTTCCCGAAGTGATAGGAAAGTTGATTATCAAGTAAGATCCCAGGTCATCCCTCCTATCCATTATGTTAAATTGATGAAAGAACATCGAAAAGAAAGATCATATTACTTTGATTTTATGGGAGAACATGATACTTCTCCGGAAGAATTAATTACCAGAAGATATGCGATGATATCTATTTTAAAACCCTATGATACTTGCCCTCAAATTTGCGTTTACTGTCAGAGGAATTGGGAGATAACCGGTCCAATGATGCCGGAAGGAATGCCCAGTAAAGAATCATTAGATAGAGCTTTAGATTGGTTTGATGAACATACTTCTATGAAAGATGTATTGATTACCGGCGGAGACCCCTTAGCTTTAAATGATGAGCGGATAAAATATATAATGGACAGATTATGCAAGATGGAACATGTAATAAATATCAGATGGGCCACTAGAACTCCGGTAACTGTTCCTATGAGGATAACTGATAAATTAGCTAAGCTAATTGGAAGTTATATAAAACCTGGAAAGAGAAATATCTGTGTAGTTACTCATATCGAAGGTGCCTCTGAGGTTACCCCGGAATTGGCTGAGGCAGTGATGAAGTTTAGAAGACAGGGGATATATGTCTACAATCAATTAGTATATACCTTAGAGACCAGCAGGAGATTCCAGAATGTAGCTACGAGGATAGCTATGAAAAAAGCAGGGGTAGATCCTTATTATACTTTTTATCCTAAAGGAAAAGAAGAAACAAAAGATTATCTTGTCCCGGTTGCTCGTTTATGGCAGGAAAGAGAAGAAGAAGCTCGATTATTACCAGGTCAATTTAGAACAGACGAACCGGTCTTTAACGTCCCGCGATTAGGTAAAAACCACATTAGGGCTTGGCAGGATAGAGAACTGATAGGATTAAACAAAGAGGGGCAGAGAATATATTTGTGGCATCCCTGGGAAAAGGGCATAGCTTCTGTTGAACCATATGTTTATAAAGATCTCCCCATTTATAAATATCTTCAGGAATTAGCCAAGAGGGGAGAAGATATCGAAGAATACAAGTCAATTTGGTATTACTATTAAATAAACTCCCAGAAAGAAAAATTGACCATAGGAGATGATATATAAGATAATACGAAAAATAGTATCATACTTCCATTAATACTAGAAAATTATTTTTGATTTTTTATTACTTCTCCCCATGAGTTTTGCTTATATGCTGAATACTCTCCGCTACATAATATTATTAACTATCACAAGATAAATATAAATTAATTAAATTTCACCATAATGTGACAATTAATTTTTAAAGCTCTTGATTTTTTTAAAATATATGTTATTCTTTAAAAAGATTAATCAACCAGTCCATTAGTCCAATATTAGAATAAAGATTTATCGTTTTGAAGGGGAACTCTTTTATGAAAATTGAGATTGATAAGAAAAGCGGCATTCCTTTATATCTTCAAATAAAACACCAGCTTAAGAAATTATTAGAAAATGGTAATTTGAAGGAAGGGGAACAATTGCCCACAGAAAGAGATTTATCCGAAAGCCTGCAAGTTAGCAGGAATACAGTAAGTATGGCCTACAAGGAATTAGCATTGGAGAATATAATACTATCTACTCCGGGGAGAGGAACCTTCCCTAATCCGAGCGCCGCTACGTTTACCAAATCTAAAACAAATAATAATTTGTTAAAAATAGAAGAGATTATCGATGTTAGTATTAATGAAGCCCTTGAGTTAAATTTTGATTTAAGCGAGTTTAAAAAATTAGTAGAAAAAAAAGTAGAGGAAAAGGAAAAATTATTAAAAACCATTAACATAGCTTTTATTGAATGTAATCAGGAGCAATTGTATTTTTTTTCCAAAGGGATAGAATTGGGAACCGGTATATCTATAATTCCCATATTAATGGACGAGATTTATAAAGAACCGGATATTTTTAGAGAAAGGATCAAATCTATAGATTTAGTAGTTACTACCTTTTTTCATTATGATGAAGTTAAAAAATTTCTGGTCGATCAAAAGCAGAGGGTTCTCGCCATTGCCTTAGATCCCTTAATGGAAACCATGGTAAACATTGCTCATTTATCTTCCAAAGATAAGTGTATTGGTCTTGTATGTATCACCGATAAGTTTGCCCAAAGAGTTTTCCAATCCCTAAAACAGGCAGGAATAAAATTCTTGAATTTTAAATTTACCAGATCTTATAATAAAGATGAAGTAAAAAAATTTTTAGTTAACACAGATATTGTAATAACTTCTCCCGGAAGAAAAAAAGAAGTAGAAAAATTAATTTCTCCTCAAATTCCCCTTATTGAATTTGTTTACGTCCCCGATAAAGGTTCTATGAGTATGTTAAAATTAGCCATTTTAGATATTAAAAGAGAGGGAGGCACATTAGAAAAGATATGAAGCAAAAAAAGTTATTTGAAGTTTATCAAAATAATTCAGTAAAGATATCAGTTCGTAGGGAATGGTGTAAGGCATGCGGTATCTGTATTGAATTTTGCCCCAAGGATGTATTAGTTCCCGATGATCAGGAGAAGCCTATCCCTGAAAATATCGATGCCTGTATAAAATGCAATCTTTGTGAATTGAGATGCCCGGATTTTGCTATCACAGTGGAAGGAGTGGAGGAGAAAGATGAATAATTTAAAAAAGAAAAAAAATATAAAATTATTACAGGGAAATGAAGCCTGTGCTGAAGGAGCATTATTAGCCGGGGTTAAATTTTTTGCCGGCTACCCCATAACTCCCTCTTCGGAAATAGCTGAAAACATGGCTCGTGAATTACCTAAAATTGGCGGAAAATTTATACAGATGGAGGATGAAATTGCCAGTATGGCAGCAGTAATTGGAGCCTCTATAGCTGGATTAAAATCTCTGACTGCTACTTCTGGTCCCGGAATGTGCTTGAAACAAGAAAATTTAGGTTTTGCTATTATTAACGAAATACCCTGTGTAGTAGTTAACGCTCAAAGAGGTGGACCGAGTACCGGTTCACCCACTAAACCCTCTCAGGGTGATATGATGCAGGCAAGATGGGGAAGTCATGGAGATCACCCCATTATAGCCCTTGCCCCTTCCACTGTTAATGAGATACTTACCTTAACTATCAAAGCATTTAATTTTAGCGAAAAATATAGAACTCCAGTTATTTTACTCCTTGACGAAGTAATCGCTCATATGCGGGAAAAGGTAGAGGTGCCTGCTTCGGAAGATATTGAAGTGATAAACCGAAAAAAACCCACTGTTCCCCCTGAAGAATATTTACCCTTTAAGCCTGATGAAGACGGAGTTCCTCCCATGGCCAACTTTGGAGAAGGATATCGTTATCATATAACCGGTTTAATTCATAATTATAAAGGTTTACCAACCTCTAACTCCCAGGAAATAAATGCTTTTATAAGGCGTTTAAATGATAAGGTTCAGAAGAATATTAAAGATATAATAATTTACCAAAAATATTCTTTAGATGATGCAAAAATTGCTCTAATTGCCTATGGCTCAGTGGCAAGGGCTGCCGAGAGAACGGTAAAATTAGCTCGAGAAAAAGGATTAAAAGTAGGTTTATTAAAATTATTAACTATTTGGCCTTTCTGTTTTGAAGAAGTAAAACGTTTGGCCAAGCAGGTAGATCTAATCATAGTTCCGGAAATGAATTTAGGTCAAATGGTTCTCGAAGTGGAAAGAGCTTCCCAGGGAAAATGCCGGGTTGTACCTTATGGCCGGGTAGACGGTGAGTTGATTAATCCCTTAGAAATATTGGAAAAGATCCAGGAGGAGATAAAGAAATGAAGACAGTGATCAACAATTATTTCAGGGAAGAGATGTTTCCCACTATATGGTGCCCGGGATGTGGAAATGGTATTGTATTGGGTTCCATACTGCGGGCCATAGATGATTTAAATTGGGATAAAGATAAAATTGTTGCAGTTTCCGGTATAGGCTGCTCCAGTCGAATTACCGGGTATGTAGATTTTTGCACCATGAATACTACTCACGGAAGAGCCCTGCCTTTCGCTACCGGTATAAAAATGGGGAATCCTGATTTAAAAGTAATAGTAGTTATGGGAGACGGAGATTGTTCAGCTATCGGAGGAAACCACTTTATCCACGCAGCACGGCGTAATATCGATTTAACTGCCATAGTCATTAATAATATGATCTATGGAATGACCGGAGGTCAATATTCACCTCTTACTCCTACCGGTAAATTTGGTTCTACCGCCCCTTATGGAAATATTGATCAATCCTTTGATTTGGTTGAATTGGCTATCGCGGCAGGGGCAAGTTATGTAGCACGAGGAACGGTTTATAATCCTCGACAATCAACTTCTCTAATAAAAAAGGCCTTAGATAAAAAAGGATTTTCAGTAGTAGAAATAATATCTGATTGCCCTGTATCTTACGGTAAAATGAACAAAATGAAATCACCGGTTGATATGTTAAAATGGATAAAAGATATTGCAGTTTCCAAAAAGGTATGGGAAGGGCTTTCCTCTGAGGAAAAGAAAGGAAAATATGCTATAGGTGAATTTTTAAGCAAAGATAGACCAGACTATACCGAATTATACAAAGGAATTATCAAAAAAGCTCAAGAGATGGGAGGCAATAAATAATGAAAGAAAGACTGGAAATATGCTTAAGCGGCTCCGGAGGGCAGGGATTAATTTTAGCTGGGATAATTTTAGCCGAAGCAGCTGGAATATATGACGAAAAGGAAGCGGTTCAAACTCAATCTTACGGGCCAGAAGCCAGAGGAGGGGCAAGTAGATCCGAAGTAGTAATAAGCGAAGAAGCTATTGATTATCCTAAAGTAATAAAATCGGATATTCTTTTAGCTCTCACTCAGACTGCTTGTGATAAATATGTCAAAAATTTGAACAAAGACGGTATCTTGCTTGCTGATTCTACATTAGTAACAGAGCTTCCTGATATTCCAAATAAAACGTATTTATTTCCCATTACCGAAACAGCTCTAAAAAAATTTGACACAAAGTTAGTTACAAATATTATTTCATTGGGTATAATTGTAGGGTTAACTCAAGTGGTTTCCCGGGAAGCTATTCAAAAGGCAGTGTGCTCCAGGGTTCCGGTTAAAGCAAAAGAAGTAAATAAGAAAGCATTACTCTTGGGGTTTGATATTGCGAAAGATTTAAAAAAAAAGATAGGAAAACAAGCAATAGAAAAATAAAAATTTGCGAAAAAGAGGGTTAAGAGTAAAATGAAAATTTTAGTGGTAAATAGTGGTAGTTCGTCTATAAAATATCAGTTATTTGACATGACTGACGAGTCGGTACTGGCCAAAGGTTTGGTGGAGAGAATTGGAATTCCTGATTCTATTATTAATCATTATCCTTTTAACCGAGAACCGGTTATAACCCGTCAGGATATTCCTAACCATAAGGTTGGGATTAAATTAATGATGGATGCCTTGCTTCATCAAGATTATGGTGTAATTAAGGATATCTCTGAAGTAGTAGCAGTAGGCCATAGAGTAGTTCATGCCGGGGAAAAATTTTCCGGTTCAGTTTTACTTACCGATGAAGTAATGGATGTCGTAAAAGAATGCATTGAACTTGCTCCATTACATAACCCGCCTAATATTTTAGGGATAGAAGTCTGTAAGGAACTAATGCCCGGAGTACCTCAAGTGGGGGTATTTGATACTGCTTTTCATCAGACTATTCCGGAATGCGCTTATCTTTATGGTATTCCTTATAAATTTTACAAAAAGTATAAAGTGAGAAGATATGGATTCCATGGTACTTCCCATAAATTTGTAGCTCAAAGAGCAGCTGAAATTTTAGAAAAGCCCCTGGAAGAACTTAAAATAATTACTTGTCACTTGGGAAATGGTTCGAGTATTACTGCAGTGAAGCACGGAATTTCGATTGATACCAGTTTAGGATTTGGTACAGTTGCCGGTATCATTATGGGAACTCGTTGTGGAGATGTTGACCCGGCAGTGATTCCTTTTTTAATGGATAAAGAAAAGCTCACTGTTGAAGAGATTAATAAAATTATCTATAAAGAGAGCGGATTTATCGGGCTATCTGAAGGAATCTCCAGTGATAACAGAGATTTGGGAAAAAAAGCAAAAGAGGGCGATGAAAGAGCGATTAGAGCATTATCTGTCTTTGATTACGGGATAAAAAAATATATCGGAGCTTATGCGGCAGCCATGGGTGGAGTAGATGTGGTGGTCTTTACTGCCGGTATTGGAGAAAATGCATGGAAAGTAAGAAGAGGAGCTTGTGAAGGATTAGAATTTTTAGGAATAAGAATTGACCCGGAGAAAAATAAAGTTTGCAGCAAGGAAGCTATTATAAGCAATGATAATTCGAAAGTAAAAGTAATGGTCATTCCAACCAATGAAGAATGGATGATTGCTAAAGATACAATGGAAATAACAGAAAAACTCTAAGAAAGGATTTAATATAGAATGTATAAAATAATAAAAAAAGAAAAACTAAATGATACTATTTATTCAATGTGGATCGAAGCCCCAGAAGTAGCCCGGTCTGTTCAACCCGGACAATTTATTATTCTAATGATCAAGGAAAAGGGAGAACGAATCCCTTTAACTGTGGCCGATTTTGACCGAGAGAAAGGAATAATCCGCATTGTCTTTCAGATCGTGGGCAAGACCAGTGAAGAGCTTTCTGTTTTGAAAAAAGGGGATGAATTATTCTCTTTCATAGGGCCCCTAGGCAAGGAAACCGAGATTGAAAATTATGGAAAAGTAATAACTGTAGGCGGAGGTACCGGGATTGCCTGTATTCATCCGATTACTCGTGCCCTAAAAGAAGCAGGTAATGAAGTTATTTCTATAATCGGAGCCCGCAGTAAAGAGTTGATTATTATGGAAGAGGAGATAAAAAAAGCTTCCTCGGAACTGATTGTTACTACTGATGATGGCAGTTATGGACGGAAAGGATTTGTCACTCAAGTGTTGAAAGAGCTCTTAGATAAGGATAAATCAATCAAGAAAGTCTGGGCTATCGGTCCGGCCATTATGATGAAGGTGACCTGCGAAACTACTAAACCTTATCCGATAGAGACTATAGTCAGTCTTAACAGCATTATGGTAGATGGCACCGGAATGTGCGGTTCCTGTAGAGTTACCATCGGAGGAGAGACTAAATTTGCCTGTACCGATGGTCCGGAATTTGATGGACAGTTAGTAGACTGGACAGAATTTATGAATCGTCTTTCCCGTTATAAAGATTCGGAGAAAAAATCCTGGGATCTCTACCACGAACATAGCCATACCTATAGCTGTGGAAGGAGGGGGAATTAATGGCTGAAATGATACCACCCAAAGAAAGGATGCAGAGAGATCAGATTCCTATGCCCGAACAGGAACCCAAGGAGAGGATATATAATTTTAAAGAAGTACCCTTAGGTTATACCCGGGAACAGGCCATTTATGAGGCCCAAAGGTGTCTGCAATGTAAAAATCCTAAATGTGTTCCAGGCTGTCCGGCAGAGATTAATATCCCTAAATTTATCGAAAAAATTGTTGAAGAAGATTTTGCCGATGCCTATCTGGAAATATTAAAAACCGATGATCTCCCGGCTGTGACCGGAAGAGTATGCCCCCAGGAAGAACAATGTCAGCAGGTTTGCATTTTAGAAAAACAGGGAAAGCCGATTGCTATTGGTCGATTAGAACGATTTGTGGCTGATTGGGCTCGAGAAAATAACATTCATGGAAAGTTACCAAAGGTTAGCAAAAAAGAACAGAAAGTAGCCATAGTTGGCTCTGGTCCTGCCGGACTTACCTGTGCCGCTGATTTAGCAAAATTAGGTTATGAGGTTACTATCTTTGAAGCTCTCCATCAGCCCGGGGGAGTCTTGGTCTACGGTATTCCTGAATTCCGACTCCCTAAATCGATAGTAGAATACGAAGTAAAAGAAATTGAAAAATTAGGTGTAAAAGTGATAACTGATTTTGTGGTAGGTGCTACCAGGAGCGTGGATGAAATAGCTCAGGAATTTGATGCCATTTTCTTGGCCAACGGGGCAGGAGCACCCCGCTTTATGAATATACCGGGAGAGAACTTTAATGATGTTTATTCGGCAAATGAATTTTTAACTCGTTCTAATTTGATGAAAGCCTATGCTTTCCCGGAATATGATACTCCTATTAAGATAGGCAAAAGGGCAGCTACTATCGGAGCAGGAAACGTGGCAATGGATTCAGCGCGTACTGCCTTAAGATTAGGAGCAGAAAAGTCTTATATCGTCTATCGCAGGTCCCGAAAAGAAGTCCCAGCTCGTGCAGAGGAAGTTCATCATGCTGAAGAAGAGGGGATTATCTTTAATTTTCTTACTCTTCCTATTAAAGTATTGGGTGATGATAAGGGTAATGTTACTGGAATGGAATGTCTGAAGATGGAATTAGGTGAAGCGGATGATTCAGGTCGGAGAAGACCTATTACCATCCCCGGTTCAAATTTTGTAATCGAAGTAGATATGGTTATAGATGCCATTGGAACTTCAGCTAATCCTATTGTAGCTCGAAGCGCCACCGGAGTTGAAATTAACCAGTGGGGTTATTTTATTATAGATGATGGCACCAAAACTACTACTAAAAAAGGGATATTTGCCGGAGGAGATATTGTCAGAGGTTCGGCTACAGTAATCTCGGCAGTAGGAGATGGTAAGGTAGCAGCCCGGGCAATCAATGATTATCTTGCTTCGGGTAAAAGCTTGAGAAAAAAATAAATAACATTAATTATTTTAAAATGGGGAGGTAGGCGCTAAACCATAAAGAGAATTAAGAATTTTAAATTATTTTAAAGCATGTTTAAGT